>UMJL01009534.1_pt1 | contig 12720 bp, 10 predicted proteins | sample 1966071 | NCBI WGS metagenome assembly UMJL01 (sample SAMEA4836148, study PRJEB28245) | human gut metagenome | biome: gut microbiome; material: fecal sample | place: Denmark | collected 2008
TGGACTGAAGAAATTCAGATTCGATGATCGGAGGTGCGGTTCTTTCGTATGCGTGAGGATCGAAGGAGACGTTACGACGACGGGTTCCGGCGCGAGGCGCTGGAGCTCATCAAGTCCGGAGCCGGCAAGGACACGCTCGCCAGAAGGCTTGCCATACCGGTGTATACCGCGAGAAACTGGATCGGGCTGTACAGGTCCAACGGCGAGGAGGCGGTCATGGGAGGCGGCGGCAGCAGACGCTACGACTGGGAGACGAAGGTCGCCGCGTCGCGCGACCACGTCGAGAACGGTCTGACCAAGGCGGAGGTCATGGCCATGCACGGGATCGCGAGCGTCGCACCCCTGGAGCGCTGGTGCCGCGACTACCGGTCCGGAGGTCCGGAGGCGCTCAGGCCGAAACCCAAGGGCAGGCCGAAAGGCGCGAGATCCAAACCGAAGCCCGAACCGACGCGCGAGCAGGAGCTCGCCGAACAGGTCGCGTACCTGAAGGCGAAGGTCGCGTACCTGGAAAAACTCCGGGCCCTGCGGGCGTCCAAGTCGCGCGGCGCGAGCGAAGCGCCGTCGTCCGACTGCTCGCAGGGCGGGGACACCGGCTCGACCACCTCCTGAGGATAGCCGGGCTGCCGAAATCCACGTACTACCACCACCTGTCGCGCCCGGCGCACGTGTCCAGGCCGGACGTGGAGCCGATGGTACGGGAGATATGGGAGCGCACCCCGAACGGGTGCGGCCACCGGCAGGTGCGCATGTGCCTGGTCCACGAGTTCGGCACGCGCATATCCGCCAAGACCGTGCTCAGGGTCATGCGCCGTATGGGCTGAGATGCGCCATCCGCTCCAGGAACCCGTGGAGACGCTACAGCTCGTACAGGGGCGAGACGGGCGACCGCGTGCATAACCTGCCCGAACGCGACTTCGACGCGGCCCGTCCGTTCTCCAGGCTCGGCACCGACGTCATCGAGTTCAAGGTCGCCGGAGCCAAGGCGTACCTCGCTCCCGTGTACGACATGGCCAGCAAGGAGATCGTGGCCTGGGACGTGAGCCGCAGTCCGGACCTCGGGCAGCAGAAGCGCCTGCCCGCCGGCGCGGAGCCGATCCTGCACTCGGACATGGGATGGCAGTACCAGCACCAATGGTGGAGGAAGGAGCTCGAGCGGCTCGGCATCCGCCGGTCCATGAGCCGCAAGGGCAACTGCCTGGACAACGCGGCGGCCGAGCAGGTCTTCGGCCACTTGAAGGACGAGTTCTACCGCGGCCGAGAGTTCGACTCGTTCGAGCGGTTCAAGGCCGAGCTGGACGCGTACATTGTGCATTGGAACACCAGACGACGCCAGATACGACTCGAGGGACGCACCCCGGAGGAGTTCCGGAGCATGTCCCTCGCGGTCTAGGGCTGTATCCTAATTAACAACGTCCAACAAACGGGGCGCAGTTCAATAACCGCCGGGGCCTTCACATAGATGGATGTATTCAGTTTGTCGCCAAAGAATCGTCAGACGCGTGCTCCATCATCGAATTCGTCGGTACGCGTTTCACGATGCCCTTTATGCTGCACGATGAGGCCAGCGGCGCCGACCAGCGCACACAAACCGAAAATCGAACCAAGAATCGAAGCCAACGCCGGAACGAACACGGAAGCGATAATGCCGATGACGCCGGCCACCAGCAATATCCAGAACACCAGTTTTGACAGTTTCACATGGCCGATTTCAGGATTCGGCGGCACGAAGTCGTCACCGTAACGGTCCATGACCCGATCCGTGTCAAGCCAGCTCGAACCAGTGAAATCGCGCGGCCCACGACCATTCGCCGGCGCATCATTGGTGAACGTGCCCTGATCCAAGTCATCGATGGACAGCAAAGCCTCTTTTTCCCGACGTTGCGCATGCTTCTCGAAACGTTTCGCACTACGCGAACGTTCCACGGCCTTCAAATCGTCAGCATGCGAATCCGCAAACTCGGCCCAAGCCGCATCCAAGTCGTCCATTGGAGAGCCGCCACCATGCGACGCGTCATTTGGGCGTTCTTCATCGTCATTGCTATTGTTGAGGTCAGTCATACTTATACTCTAATCGGGCGGAGGCCAATCCGCCGGGAGGATTGTGAAGAATGCTCTATTGGTTTTTCGTAAAAGGCTTGGGACCAATCGCCATCCACCGTTTGGGACCGACCGCGCAAGGACTTGAGAACATTCCGCACGAAGGTGGCGCCATCATCGCAGCCAACCATCTTGCCGTCATCGACGATGCGTTGCTGCCGTTGACCTGCCCGCGCATGATTCATTTCATGGGCAAGGCCGAATATTTCGAAGGCAAAGGCATCAAAGGCAAATTCAAGAAATGGTGGTTCACGTCAGTCGGCGTGTTCCCCGTGGACCGTTCCGGCGGTTCCAAATCACTTGGCGCACTGAACCACGCCCGTGAGATCATCGAGGACGGACATCTGTTCGGCATTCACATCGAAGGTACTCGCAGCCCCGATGGACGTCTTTACAAAGGACACACCGGCGCGGCGCGTCTGGCATTCGAAACCGGTTGCCCCATTATTCCGGCCGCCATCATCGGTTCGCGTGAACTGCAGAAGCCAGGACAGGTCATTCCGAACAAAGGCAAGTCCAAGGTGATTTACGGCAAGCCGATTGAAGTCGAGAAGAAATCCGCCGACCAGATTACCCACGATGATTTGCGTTCGCTTACCGACCGCGTGACCCGTGAGATCCAGAAGATGAGCGGACAGGAATACGTCGACGAATACGCGCAGAAGGTCAAGGCCGAGCTCAAAGCCCAGCAGGAGGCCGAAGCGCAGGCACAAGCCGAATCCGCTGCCAAGAAGGCATAAGTTTTCAGCGAGGTTCATTCCAAACCAATCAGGGGTGTCTGTTCCGAAGAATGTTTTCGGAACAGACACCCCTGATTTCTATTTTGTAATCAGGATAATCAGTCGAACAGCGACGAATACATTTTCAAGGTGACGGTATTCGGCGTGCCATCCTCCTGACGCAGTCGCACCTCGGTGCCTCCTACCGGATCCTGCGAAGCGACCTTCTTGTCTTGACTGGAGTCAAGTGTCAGTTGCGAGCTGATCTTCACACTGAATCCCAGCTTCTCCAATGCGGCTTTGGCAGCGGCGGCTTTCTGTCCGACATAATTCGGCAGCGTTACGGTTTCCGGTCCCTTCGACACCACCGCATTAACGCTATCGCCCCAGTGCAACTCGTCTCCGGTCTTCGCGGAAGCGGAAATCACCTGTCCTTGCGGAATCTTGTCATCGAATTGCTCGGTCCAGTTGACGGTGAGCTTGAGCGCATCAAGCGTCTGCTGCGCCTCATCCTTCGATTTGCCCACGACGTCCGGCATGGTAACCGGTTTCGGTCCTTGGGACAGCGTGACGGTAATCTTCGCGTTATGGGGCAGAGTCGCGCCGGGATCCACGCTTAAATCAAGCAACGCGCCCTGAGGTACGTCCATGGAATACGCGTCATCATTGGCCGGAGTCTGTTCGATGTTGTCGAAGCCGGCACGCTTCAACGCGTTGATCGGATCCTTGCCGTTCGCACTGGTGGCATCGAGAATGTCTGTGGGAACAGTGCCCTGCTTAATACCCTTGGACACTACCACCTTGACCTTCTGATGATGACGTTTGCTCACATGCGAACCGACATTCTCCGGGTCGGTGGAGATGACATTGCCAGCCTTGACGGAATCACTGAACGCCTCGGTCTCTTCGTACTCGATGTTGGAGAATTTCAGCAGTTCCTCATAGGCGTTCCATTTGATGTTGGAAATACGGCAGGGCTCCGAATCGGAACATGTGAGATCTGCCGGCTGAGGCATGGTCCAGTAGCTGCCCGGTCCTCGGAAATACCACCAGGCATAGCCTCCACCGCCTGCGCAGGCAAGCACGATGGCTGCTACGACGGCGATGATGACAGGTGCACGCTTGCCACTGCGTTTCGGCTGTCCACCACTGACCGGACCGTTCGAAGGGGAAGCTGGAACGTTGTTGGCGGGGACGTCGTTCTTTTCCAAAGCCAAGCGGGTGGTTGCCTCCGGATCTGCCTGCTGCGCCGGCATGACGGTGGTTTTGTTCGGGTTTTCCGGATTGAACTGTCGTGTACGATCGTCGTTCTGACGCACAGGCGGTGCTGGGGGAGCGGGCGGTAGCGGCATCTGCCGGGTGCCATCGCCGGGCATGGTGTCGGCGGCATCGTTTGCGGCCGGGGAAACGGCTGACAGACGGTATTGCCAGTCGTCGATGGTGAGGTTCGATTGCAACTGCTGCAATTCGTCGAATGCCACGGACGCATCCTGGGGACGGTCCTCGACCGCGCGCGCCGTAAGACGGGCGAGGAATGCGGCCACGCCTGCATTGATGCCCGGACAAGCGGTCGTGATATCCGGCACATCCTCATGCACGTGCTTGAACACCAGCGTCACCGGATTGTCCGCGGTGAACGGCACCTTGCCGGCCAGCATCTCCCAAGCCATGATGCCTACGGAATACAGGTCTCCCTGCGGCGTTGCCTGATTGTGCTGAATCATTTCTGGCGCCAGATAGGCGGCCGTGCCCAGCAGCATGCCGGTGGAGGACAGCGTGGCCTGCGACACCGCCTTGGCCAGGCCGAAATCGGTGATCTGCACATGTCCTCGGTCATTGAGCAGAATATTCTCCGGTTTGATATCGCGGTGCACCACGCCTGCGCGATGCGCCGAAGCCAAGCCGTCCAACGTCTCACCGACTATGCGTAGCGTCTCACGAACGCTGAACGTGACTTGCTGGTTCATTTCGTACCGCAGGTTCACGCCATGCACGTACTCCATGACAAGAAAATCCAGTCCATCGAACTCACCGGTGTCATACACCTGCACGATATGGGGATTGGCTATTGCTGCTGCGGAACGGGCCTCGCGATGGAAACGTTCCACGAACTGGTCGCGTTGTGGGCCCTGTGCCAGCTGCGTGTGCATGATCTTAATGGCGACGGTGCGTCCCAGACGCTCGTCAACAGCTTGATACACCGTGGCCATGCCGCCATCGGCGATTCTGCTGACGACTCGGTACCGGCCTTCGATGACCTGGCCTTCGGGGGCATGCTGGGCTTCACTCATGGCTAATCGGTACGATTCCTTCTTCAAAAAACGTTTCGCGACAAAGATGTGTTCACTTGTAGTCTACAAGGAATGGTTTGCGGAAGATGCGATGAACACGGGTCTTTCACAGTGCGGCGGCATCAGCCCTGTTCCCGCACAATCGGTACGAAACGTGCGCATGCCTCGGTAAGCATGTCTTTGCGATCCTGCGATAGTTCAAGCGTCTCGATGGCGGCCTTCGACTCGAGCCACAGACCGGCGATCCGTTCCTTGGAACGTGCGATGGCACCAGTGGACTCGAACAATGCGATGGCACGCCTAACATGTGCCTCGTCACGTGATTCGGCTTCCCACATGTCGATGAGTTCACGTCGTTCGACATCGCCGGCAGCCTCAATCGCATCGGCCAGCAACACCGTGCGTTTGCCTTCACGGATATCACCGCCCACCGGTTTGCCGGTATTGCGGCTCGACCCGATGACGTCCAGAAGATCATCCGCGAGCTGGAACGCCAAACCAAGAGGCAATCCAATCGCCAGTGCGAGCCTGCGCGCGTCCGCAGGGGCGAGGCCGGCGGCAAGCATACCGAATTCCAAAGGTGCGATAGTGGTATAACTGGCGGTCTTCCAACGGAAGACATTCAAAGAGGCCGACGCCAGCTCTTCAGGATCGTCTAACGTATTGAGTTCCACGGCCAAATCGAGTACTTGGCCGATTTCCACTTCACGGTGCATATTCAGGAAGGCCGACACCACGGAAGACCCGGAGCCAAGCCGGCAAGCCGCTTTATTGGCGATATCCACGCTCGCGGTGGCCAGCATATCACCCAACATGATGCCCAAACCATGGCCGATGGCATCACTATGGGTATCCGTGGCAAGCGCACGATGAGCGGACGGCTTGCCACGGCGCAGATCGGAATCGTCGATGATGTCGTCATGCACCAACGCGCCGGTCTGAAACACTTCGATCGCGCATGCCAGATCCAACACCGCATCCATATCACGTTCCGCCACATCCTGCGGCGCGAACGCACGGAACGCATCCAACGTCAGCAACGCCCGCAGACGTTTGCCGCCCTCACTTGACGTGACCGCCTGCTGCGCCACCGCATCAGCGACGGCTTTGCAGGAATTCGCCACCGGATCGTCCGCATGCAGGAACGAAAAATCCCTTACCAGCGAGAGCGTGCGCGTTTCAATCTGTTCCAAATCGGAAGAGCTAGTCATGGGTCAAGGTTATCCACACACATTCGACAAGAGGAAAACATAATGATTGCAGCGGGTGAGACGGTGCCGGACGTTTCGTGACACGCCGAGCTTCACGTTCTCCGACCACAGGGGTGCCGAAACGCCTCATTGCATTGCCGGATGATGCATAGTTCCAACAAAGCGGCCTGCATCAAGCGACCGCTCCGATACGCCAAGGAGGACGAGACATGAAGACGATCGACGAGCCCATGCCGATATGCGAAGCCGAGATGGAACGGCTTGAAGACCAATTGGTGGAGGATTGCAAATCGCTGGGCATGGCGGAGAGCATACGCGATTTCCTGCAGGAGCCATTCTCGGAATGGATGGATGAGCTGGCCGATGAATCGTCGGGAGGTGACGATTCATCGCCAGAATGCAGACTGTCCAGAAACGGTGCGGGAGCACTTGCCATCGCCATGCAGCAGACCATGGCGGTGCGTGACGCGCTGCTGGTCTCCATCATCGTGGATGAACGACGTTCGTCACGTGACTTTCTCATGGGATTCATGGCCAATCCGACACTTCCCGGCAACACGCGTCATCTGGAGGAATCCCTCAACGGATCGTTCCGTGACGCATCAAGAAAACCCGACACGAAACGTTGCGACAACGGCGTCAACATGATGTTCGACATCATCGGGATGGTCCCCGAACGGTATCATGTGCAGCCATTGGCCATCATCAGTTATGTGCTGTGGTGGATGGGCGATGAGCGCGCCATGCTGTGCGCGATGCGTGCGCTCGCGTTGGATGAGAATTGTTCGCTCGCGGCGATCATCTGCTCCGCGGCGCATCGTCATATCGGACCGGCATGGGCCGAAGAGACATAGAGCAACACGCCGAAAGGAAGCGGTACTTGCGCATGGTGAGCTCAACACGCGGGAATAATCGTCCTCGCAAGATGGTTAACTCACATAGTTGACGATTTGCCCTTGCCAGAAGTGGGTCCATATGGTATACGCTTCCGGCGGGATCAATAGGAGGATAAGTTTGGCCACCAAGGAAACGACGGTAAATACGGAACAGACTGATCTGACCGAAAAGACCACCTCCGGAAAAAAGGCCTCCACGCGCAAGCCTGCTGCCAAGAAGAGCGAGTCCTCAAAGACCGCTACGAAGACGTCGCGCAAGACGGCCGCGAAGAAGACCTCCGCCGCCAAGAAAAGCAAGAAAGCGGAAGAAGAAGAGAACCTGATCGAGCAGGACGCTCCTGAAGACGATCCCGTCGAGGATGCCGATCTTGATGATTTCGACGATGACCTTGATGACGTGGACGACGAAGGGGAGGATGACGACCTCGACGAGGACAATATCGACGAGGATGACGATTCCGAACTGGAAGACGATGACGAAGACAAGCGCAAAAAGCCGGAAGAGCCCAAGGAAAAAGGCGCTTTCGTGGTGCGTGACGATGATGACGACGACAATCTGACGCCGTCCGGCAATCCGAAGCGTCGTGTGATCGCAGCCGGCGCCACCGCAGATCCGGTCAAGGATTACCTGAAGCAGATCGGCCGAGTGAACCTGCTGAACGCCGAACAGGAAGTCGACCTGTCCGAACGCATCGAGGCCGGTCTGTACGCCCAACATCTGCTGGACACGGAATCCGACAAGATGGATTTCAAGCGCCGGCGTGAACTGAAGTGGGCCGCGAACGACGGCAAGCGCGCCAAGGACCATCTGCTGGAAGCCAACCTTCGACTCGTGGTCTCTCTTGCCAAGCGCTATACGGGCCGTGGCATGCTGTTCCTCGATTTGATTCAGGAAGGCAATCTTGGTCTGATTCGTGCCGTAGAGAAGTTCGACTGGAAGAAGGGCTTCAAGTTCTCCACGTACGCCACATGGTGGATTCGCCAGGCCATCACCCGTGCCATGGCTGATCAGGCCCGCACCATTCGTGTGCCTGTGCATATGGTGGAAGTCATCAACAAGCTGTCCCGCGTGCAGCGCCAGATGCTTCAGGACCTCGGCCGCGAACCTACGCCGGACGAACTGGCCCGCGAGCTCGACATGCCGGTCGAGAAGGTGCAGGAAGTGCAGAAGTACGGGCGTGAGCCGATTTCCCTGCACACGCCGCTGGGCGAGGATGGCGATTCCGAGTTCGGTGATCTGATCGAAGACACCGACGCCATCGCACCGTCCGATGCCGTCGCCTTCTCGCTGTTGCAGGAGCAGTTCAAGCAGGTGCTTGAAACGCTGTCTCCGCGTGAAGCTGGCGTCATCAAGATGCGCTACGGTTTGGAGGACGGCCAGCCGAAGACGCTGGATGATATCGGACGTGTGTATGGCGTGACGCGCGAACGTATCCGCCAAATCGAATCGAAGACCATGTCCAAGCTGCGCCATCCGTCCCGTTCGCAGACGCTGCGCGACTTCCTGGACCAGTGATAGTAATCAGACGCGAGTAAATGAAGTCGAGAAACCGGCATGAACGCAGGGTTTCTCGACTTCATGTCTTGTAAGGCGACAATTGAAAGGGAACATGGCTAAGGATAATTACGGTGCTGAGAGTCTTACCGTGCTCGAAGGCTTGGATGCGGTGCGCAAACGTCCGGGCATGTACATCGGCACGACCGACAGCCAGGGCCTGATGCACTGCCTGTGGGAGATCATCGACAATGCCGTCGATGAGGCTCTTGCGGGAGCCTGCAACCACATCATCGTGACCTTGCATGACGATGGTTCCGTTGAAGTGGCGGACAATGGCCGAGGCATTCCGGTGGACGTGGAGCCGAAAACCAAGCTCACCGGCGTGGAAGTGGTGCTGACCAAGCTGCATGCCGGCGCCAAATTCGGCAATTCCTCGTATGGCGCTTCCGGCGGTCTGCATGGTGTCGGCTCATCCGTTGTGAACGCATTGAGCTCCCGTCTCGACGTGGAAGTGGATCGTGACGGCAAAACCCACCACATGGCTTTCCATCAGGGCCACCCCGGAGTGTATTCCGACGTTGATCCGGAACACCCGTCTCCCGATTCGCCATTCAAGAAGACGCGCAAGAATCGTCCCACCGAACTTGAGATCATCGGCAAAGTCAGTCCGAAGACCACGGGTACCCGCATCCGCTATTGGGCGGATCCGGAGATTTTCAACGACACCGCTGAATTCAGCTATGACCAGCTCATCGACCGTGTACGGCAGACCAGTTTCCTGGTGCCAGGGCTGAAAATCACCGTCATCGACGAGAACATTCCCGAAACCGGCGACGAGTCCATTGACGAAATGCTGGAAGTCGATGACAATGTCATCGAACAGGTGACGGAAGAGAACACGTCCGCTGAAACGGATGATATCGGAACCTCTGCCGACATACTGCAGGAGGATTCAGCCGAAGCTGATGAGTCAGCCGAATCGCAAGAAAACGATGCTGCCACGCAATCGCAGGAAACCGTTTCCCAGCCCGTGCAGCCGAAATATCCGCATGCGCGCGTCGAAGAATTCTGCCATACCGGAGGCGTGAAGGATTTCGTCGACTTCCTGTCCAAAGGCGAAGCGGTCTCCGATATTTGGCGCATCGCCGGCGAGGACACGTATGTTGAAGAAACGCAGGCGGTCGGAGACGATGGCGAACTGCATGCGCAGAAGGTGACGCGTGATTGCGCAGTCGATATCGCCATGCGATGGACCAACGGCTACGACACCACCATGCGCAGCTTCGTCAACGTGGTGGAGACGCCCGGCGGCGGCATGCACGTGGACGGCTTCCTCCAAGGCATCACCAAGCAGGTGCGCAAGGCCATCGAGGACAACGCGCGCAAACTCAAGGTGAATCTCAAGGATTCCCATATGAAGGTGGAACGTGACGACATTCTCGCCGGTCTGGTGGCCGTTGTCACCGTCCGCATCGCCGAACCGCAGTTCCAAGGCCAGACCAAGGACGTGCTCGGCACCGCGCAAGTCAAGCCGATCGTCTCCAGAATGACCGATAAGCAGTTCGGTGAGATGATTACCGGCTCCAAACGCGGTTACAAGGAACAGTCCGGCCGCGTGCTGGAGAAAATCGTCGGCGAAATGCATGCCCGCGTGCAGGCGCGCAAGACCAAGGAAGTCACACGCCGTAAGAACGCGCTTGAATCCGCGTCCATGCCGCCGAAACTGTCCGACTGCCAGCCCGGCAATGACGATGTGGCCGAACTGTTCATCGTCGAGGGTGATTCCGCATTGGGCACAGCCAAGGCCGCCCGTAATTCCGGTTTCCAAGCGTTGCTGCCGATTCGAGGCAAAATCCTCAACGTGCAGAAGGCATCGCTCGCGCAGATGCTGTCCAACAAGGAATGCGCAGCTATCATCCAGGTGGTCGGCGCAGGATCCGGCGCAAGCTTCGACATCGAACAGGCCCGATACAACAAGATCATCATGATGACCGATGCCGATGTCGACGGCGCGCACATCCGCATCCTGCTGCTGACGCTGTTCTACCGGTACATGCGGCCGCTTATCGAATACGGTCATGTGTATGCCGCAGTGCCGCCGCTGCATCGTATCGCGTTGACGGGTACGCATAAGGGCGAGTACATCTACACGTATTCCGATGATGAGTTGGCAGGCAAACTCGCCGAGCTTGATAAAAAGCACATCGGCTACAACGAGGACATCCAGCGTTACAAGGGTTTGGGTGAGATGGACGCCGACCAGCTGGCCGATACCACCATGGATCCGCGCACCCGCATGCTGCGCCGTATCCGCATGGAGGACGCCGAACAGGCCAGCCACATCTTCAGCCTGCTCATGGGTGATGACGTGCCGCCGCGCAAGGCGTTCATCGTGGAGAACGCCGACGATTTCGACCGTTCCAAGATCGACACCTGATATTGCATGGCGATTGCGATTGGCGGGCCTTGCGTTACGGCGGAGACCCGCTTTTCGTGTATGCACGATAATGCAAAAACGTCGGTCGATAGTGCAAGATACAAAATACCGTTTGGTAGGTAACTTTGGATAAAATAGCGGAGTATTTTCGTGATTTTATTGCCGCAAACATAAAACATACAAGGAGCTGACTGTGGCCAATTTGCTGCTCGCCGTGATTTACATCGCCTTCATCAGTCTGGGTCTGCCGGACGCGGTGCTCGGCGCCGCATGGCCGACGATGAGCGGCGACCTGCATGCGCCGATTTCCTGGGCGGGTGGCATTTCCATGACGATTTCCGCCGGCACCATCGTGTCCGCGCTGCTATCCGACCGCATGACCTTGCGGTTCGGTGCAGGCAAGGTCACGGCAGTGTCCGTTGCGTTGACGGCGTTCGCATTGTTCGGCTTCTCCATCTCGCCGAATTACTGGATGCTGCTGCTCTTCGCCATTCCGTACGGCTTGGGCGCGGGCGGCGTCGATGCGGCGCTCAACAACTATGTGGCAATCCACTACGAAAGCCGTCACATGAGCTGGCTGCACGCCATGTGGGGCTTGGGCACTCTGCTTGGCCCGTACATCATGGCAAGCGCATTGGGTGCCGGCCATGGTTGGGCGTGGGGCTACCGGACCATCTCCATTCTGCAGGTCGTGCTCACCGCGGTGCTGGTGCTGAGCCTGCCGTTGTGGAAGGCGCGTAAGACCGTCGAACCGCAGCGGACGAGTGAAACCTCTTCCGTGCAATCCGCGCAGTCCGAGCAATCGGAAGGGGAAACGGCTGACCGGCGCAAGCCGCTTGGTATTCGCGGTGTGCTCGCCATCCGTGGCGCCCGCGAGATCCTCGTGATGTTCTTCTGCTATTCCGCGCTCGAATCGACCGCCATGTTGTGGGCCAGCAGCTATATGGCGCTTGGCAAGGGCATCGACAAGACCACGGCGGCCATGTGGGGAAGCCTGTTTTGCATCGGCATCACCGTCGGACGTCTCGCCAGCGGTTTCCTGACCATGAAACTGAACGATCCGGCCATGATTCGTCTTGGCCAGGCGTTGGTGCTGACCGGCATCGTCATCATGCTCCTGCCGTTGCCGCACAATATCGGCACCATCGCGGGACTAATGGTCATCGGTTTGGGCTGCGCGCCGATCTATCCGTGCGTCATCCATTCCACTCCTGCTTATTTCGGCGAGGACAAATCGCAGGCCATCGTCGGCATGCAGATGGCTTGCGCCTATGTGGGATCGATGTGCATGCCGCCGCTGTTCGGGCTGATCGCGCAACATGTTTCGGTCAACCTGTTCCCGTTCTATCTGGTGGTGTTCCTGGCGCTGATGGTCGCCATGCATGAGACTTTGCGCCGCAAGTGCGGCGACCGTGCGGCCGCCTGACGACGCCATATGTGAGACGCTCGAATGCGTCAGCCGGGCGGTGTGCTCGAATGGGTCGACGACGAATGACGGGGTTTCTGCCGGTTGTGGATGATGTCTGAAGACGATGCCATAATCGAACGTATGTACGAATGCATGGACTTGT
>UMJL01024312.1_pt1 | contig 12647 bp, 10 predicted proteins | sample 1966071 | NCBI WGS metagenome assembly UMJL01 (sample SAMEA4836148, study PRJEB28245) | human gut metagenome | biome: gut microbiome; material: fecal sample | place: Denmark | collected 2008
CCTCGACGACCGCGTTCATCGTCTCCGTGTCGGGCGCGTCGCCGATGGTCTGCTTGTAGACGATCGACCTGATCGCCAGGTAGAACTGGGCCACCGCGGTCTCGTGGTCGGTGAGCTCGCCGGAGGGGAAGCATATCCCGTAGGCGGACTTCAGGATGCGGGACAGGCCCATGAACCTCGTCTGGAAGTCCTTGGAGAGCTGCACGTACTCCGCCGCGTCGTTCAGGCACGCGAGGCGCTCGAGCGGGGCGCCCGAGACGAACCTGGAGGCATCGAAGTTCACCATGAGCTCGTCGAGCATGGCGAGGTGGTTGCGGAAGATGCCGAGCGAGACCGCCAGCTCGTCCACGGACCCCTCGTCGTCGTCCCCGTACCTCTTGAGCGCCTCCATCATGTTGTCCTTGATGCCGATGTAGTCGACGACGAGACCCTTGTCCTTGCCCTCGAAGACGCGGTTGACGCGGCTGATCGTCTGGACGAGCGTGTGCTTCTGCAAGGGCTTGTCGATGTACATGACGGCGAGAGACGGCACGTCGAAGCCCGTGATCCACATGTCGCAGACGACGGCGACCTTGAAGTTGGAGTCGTTGTTCTTGAACTGCCTGTCGAGGAGCTTGCGCCGCTCCTTGGTGCCGCAGAGGTCGTAGAGCTCCTTCTCGTCGTCCTTGCCCCTCGTCGCGACGATGTTGATCTTCGGGAGAGCCTCGAGGTCCTCGAGCTGGTCTTGCGTGAGCTCCGACTCGTCCTCGGCCTTCCGGGCGACCGCCCAGTCGGGCCGTATGGCGACGATCGCCTTGTAGAGGTCGAAGGCGTGTAGGCGGTCGGAGCAGACGACCATCGCCTTCTGGACGACCCCCGGCTTCTCGGAGCAGAGCGCCTCGTAGTGGCCAACGAGGTCCTCCGCGAGGCGCGCGATGCGCTCGGGGTTGCGGAGGATCACGGACATCGCGCTCATCGCGCGCTGGCTCTCCTCGATCTGCTCCTCGGTCGACCCCTGCTCCGCACAGCGGTCGTAGTACTCCTGGATCTTGCTCACCTGATCATCGGAGAGCTGCACGCGGGCGAGGCGGGGCTCATACGCGATGCGCACCGTGATCCCGTCGTCGCTCGACTCCTTCATCGTGTACCGATCGACCACGGGGCCGAACACGGCGATGGTCTCGTCGATCGGGGTGCCGGTGAAGCCGACGTAGGTCGCGTTCGGGAAACCGTCGCGGAGGTACTTCGCGAAGCCGTACCGGGTGAACACGCCCTTGTCGGTCCTCTTGAGCTTGGAGCCGACGCCCGTCTGCGTGCGGTGCGCCTCGTCGGAGATGCACACGATGTTGGTCCGTTCGGAGAGCAGCCCCGTGTCCTCGCTGAACTTCTGGATGGTCGTGACGTAGACGCCCCCGGACGCCTTATCTGCGAGCGTGCTCCTCAGCTCGGAGCGCGACTCGATGCTGCGGACGTCCTCCTCATGCAGAAACCGCTTCGCCATCACGAACAGCTCGCTCGTCTGGCTGTCCAGGTCCTCCCTGTCCACGATGATGACGATCGTCGGGTTGCCGAGCACGCTGCTGCGCCTGAGCATCATTAGGCGTGAGAGGAAGAGCATGGTGTAAGTCTTGCCGCACCCGGTGGCGCCGAAGTAGGTGCCGCCCTTGCCGTCGCCGGAGGGGCGGAGGTGGGCGCAGATGCTGTCGAGCATCTTCGTCGCGGCGAAGAACTGCGGGTACCGGCAGACGATCTCCTTGTCGCCGCCGTCGGGGTAGAAGACGAAGTCGCGGACGATCGCGAGGAACCTCTCGGGAGCGAAGGCGCCCTTGACGAGGGTGTAGAGCGACCCGATTCCATTGGAGACCCTGTCGGCATCGTCCGCCTTGTTCCAGGCGTAGAAGTAGGGGTACGGGGTGAACACGGTGCCGAGCCTGTTGTTCGCCCCGTCGCATATCGCGGCGACGCAGCAGTACTTGAGGAGGCTCGGGACGTCGCGGGCGTAGCGGACGCACACCTGCCTCCACGCGTCGTGGATGGTCGTCCCCTCCTCGACGGCGGACTTGAACTCAAGGATGGCGAGCGGGATGCCGTTGACAAAGCACAGCAGATCAGGACGGCGCGTCGCCTTGTCGGTGACGCTGTACTGGTTCACCACGAGGAGGTCGTTGGCGGAGACGTCATCGAAGTCGATGTATTCGATGTGGGCAGCGGGGAGGCTCGCGTCCTCTCGCGGGAGGTCGATTCCCTCGTTGATGAGCCAGAACGTCCTTTGGTTGCCGTCGTAGAGGGGTGCTGAGGGGATGTACTTCAGCTCGTTGATGAGGGTGCGCACCTCGCCGTCCGTCAGCGAAAGATCGCTGTACCTCCTGCGGAGACTGTTAGCGAGGACGTCCTCCATGAGTACGTCCTCATAGCGTCGGTGCAGTGACTCGCCCTGAGTGTAGTTCCACCCTTCTTCCTGGAAGAGTTCGATGATGGCGTGCTCGAGCTCTTCCTCGGTGAACTTACCCCTGATGAACTGTTGGTGCTTGTCCATGGCGGTTCCTAACGCGAAGCCTCTTCGATAGATCCCCGAATGAGCACGGGACAGATGTCCTTGAGCTGGCATTTGAGACGCTCGTTGATGGCCGAACGCATTTGCCATGCCTGATAAAGGTTTACGGCGCACTGCTGCACCGCGACGTCAGGCAAAGGGATTCGGACATCGCACATTTCGTCCCAGTTGAACGTTTCCCTAGCGCTGCCCCAAGAACAGAACCGTGCGTAGCGGTCGAACTCGCCACGACCAAAGAAGAGCATGAGATAGGCGGGAAGAAGCCGGTTGCGCGCCTCCTCCCTGATGCGAAACACGGTATTTATGGCGGAGACGATGTACGTTTCGCCTGTTTCGTTAAGCGCGACGGAAATCTTCCCTCCGTTCCGTGAGGTAACGGGAACATAAACAAGGTAGCCAGGTTTGACAACTTTGTAGTTAGTGAGACTTACGCCGTCCAGCTTCGCCTTGGTCTGGATAAGTTGCTTGTCGATTGAGAGTCCGCGGACCGCGTCTTTGCCGAGACCGCAGGAGTTTCGCTCGTCGCTCTGCTCAATGTGCGGACCGATTGGCCCGCTCGGAACTTCACGCATGAGTCGTTCAATGAGTGCGTCGCACGAAGTCTTCAGGTCGTTCAACCCTTGCTCATAAGAGCGCTGATTTGCACGCATCGACTCATAGATGGCTGCATATTTTCGTTGGACATCGATTGAGGGCAACTGCATTGTAATGCCGGAAAGCGAGCTTACCCTGCAATACTCACGCGCAGAACCCCATCCAATGAATTTGCAGAGACGCGCGAACTCATCACGCTTGATAAACAGATTTAGATATTCTGGTAGAAGAATCTCGGTATTATTCACATAGAAAATCTCATAGAGAGATGAACAAATTCCAACTTCATAGTCCCTATTAAAGGCGATTGAATTAAGCTCCATTCGTGCTGGGTTAAACACGAAGTCGCCTCGATAGAAAACGTTATATAAATGCGTATCGGCATCTGGTTGTTTGGGATCGATGAAGCCATCGCTAGAAACCCCCTTAGATGGAACGTCAATCCCCGGGTTTTTCTCTCGCCTCTGGGTAATCAAATCGCCCAATAGATAGCTATTCAATTTCATAACCGATTCCCTCAAACGCCGCTTCAAGCATCGACTGAGACTCCTTCTCCATCGCAAGGATTTCTCGCATCTCGGCCTGGATGCGGCTCATCTCGCCGTCATATTCGATACCAAGGTCGCGGTCGACGAACTCGATGTACTTGCTGGGCGTCAGGCTGTATCCGTGGGAGGCGATGCTGTCTGCACCCTCAACATGCATGGACTTGCAGAGTTCGGGGACATCCTCGTACCCGCCGTCGACGTCCTGCCAGGATTCGTAGATGCCCTTGACCCTAGCGATTTGCTCGGGCGTAAGGACAACCTTCTTCTTCGTCTTGTTCTTGTCGAGCTGGTACTTCTCGATGTTCTGATCCCACGTGCGCAGATCGACGAACAGCACCTCGCCGGAGCGGTCGCGCAGCCTGCGACCGTTTCGCACGTACTCATGCTTGTTCATGTTCAGAATCCAGAGCGTCACCGAGATGTCCGTGGTGTAGAACATGTCGCGCGGAAGCACGATTATCGCCTCGACCCTGTCGTTCTGAAGAAGCTTCTTCCGGATTTCGCCCTCGTCCCCGTCAGCGTTGAGGGTTCCGTTCGCGAGCAGGAAGCCGGCGACGCCGTGGTTGACGTCGAGCTTGGAGAGCATGTGCAGGATCCAGGCATAGTTGGCGTTCGACACGGGAGGCACCGGGTATCCGCTCCATCGCGCGTCCTTGAGCAGCTCGTCCTCCCCGCGCCAGTTCTTGAGGTTGAACGGGGGGTTGGCCATGATGTAGTCAACCTTCTTGTCCCTGTGCTGGTCGTCGGTGAAGGTCGAGACCGCCTTCTCGCCAAGGTTGTTCGCGATTCCCCGGACAGCGAGGTTCATCTTGCACAGCCGCCACGTGTCGGGGTTGGACTCCTGGCCCACGACGGAGATCGCCGAGCGGTTGCCGTGGTGCTGCTCGACGAACTTGTGGGACTGGACGAACATGCCACCGGACCCGCAGCACGGGTCGTACACGCCGCCCTCGTAGGGTTCGATGAGCTCTGCGATGAGCTGGACCACGCAGGCGGGCGTGTAGAACTCTCCGTCCTCCTTAGAGCTGCCCACGGCGAAAGACTGGAGAAAGTACTCGTACACACGACCGATGAGGTCCTCCTCGTGGAAGCGCTCTTCGCTGATGTCGTTGACGTTGTCGATGAGCGCCTTCACCGAACGAAGGTCGGCACCAAGCGTGGCAAACAGGCCGAGAGGCAGCGCGCCCCTGAGCGAGGGGTTCTTCTCCTCCGCATGTGCCATGGCCGTGTCGATCTTGGTGGCGATGTCGTTCTGGGACGCATTGGCGACCAAGTATGACCAGCGCGATTCCTCGGGTAGATAGAAGACGTTAGCAGCGTTGTAGAAAGAGGGCTTCTCAAGAAAGGCGGGAACGTCGCCATATTCCTCAATGAGCTCCTTGCGCCGCGCCTTGAACTTGTCGCCGGCAAACTTGAGGAACACGAGGCTGATGACAGCGTCGCGGTTCTTCTCGATGCTACCGACGCCCCTTAGGGCAACTCGACAGTTCCAGAGAACCTCCTCGAGGGTCTTCTCCTTCTGCTTCTTGGCGGCTCTAGCCATCCCTCACACCCCAGTCGTTATACGCGAGTTGCATCGCTGGATTCCAGTTGGATAAAGGTGCGCAAATGTGTCAGCAAATTTCATTGTACCAGCGTGACGATGTTAATCTCTTAGCATTCGATGCACCACAGCTCAGCCCATCCGACCGCGCCTTACCCAGCGACATCGAGGCCTGACTGTATAAGCTAGGCCTGCGATAAGGACTAGAGAAGCCTTTCTCTCAGCCACATATTAATCAGAAACTTATCGATTTCCTTTTCCAATATGTGGGCAAACTATATTCAATCAATTAAGGAGGGATTATGACGAAGATCAGACGATACATCAGGCTTCCGGAAACCCCCAACGATGCAGTCGACACTCTTGAGCGTTTCGTGACCCGAGCACGGAGGATTGAGGCTCACTCGCTGGTGAAAAGCCGAAAGGTCGAGGAATTCGCACGGCAGAACTACACCTTACTCTTTAATGGATCGTCCACGTTACTGCGACTGAATAGCAGGCCTGAGGATGAAGAGGTATTCGAGTCTCTTGCGGCAAGAATCCGCCCGTGCATTGTTGACAGCGAGCCCATCCAGCTCGAAAAGGTTGTCGCCGCCATCCGTATTCTCACTAAAGACGCAGAATTGAACGAACAACAGGTCGAGCTATTGGATGAAATAGATACTTGGTATGAGAATCATATCGCGCCTAATTCTCATGCAGCAATCGCGACTCAGGAAGAGATAGAGCAACTTGATTCTGGTGAAATAGCGTCTGCAACTGACACCTTGCTTGGGCTCGGATGGTATTACGCGGACCTCGTCCATTCCGACCCCAAACAGGAGAAAGAGGTTGTCTTAAGGTTCCCATACAACACCAGATACAACCGGGGCGTATTCCTCGTATCTCTTCTTGCAACTAAAGTATGCTCTTTGCTTAATTTGGTTCGGGAAATCGATAGCTCGCATAATCTTGGTCTTTCACCTGAAATATGGACGTCACAAGTCGTCGCAGGTGGCGGACCTTGCGAACTTGGCATCGGTATTGCATACGTCGGCCCTGCCGGCTCAATACCTGCCCAAGGTATCTCCATGGATAAAATGCCTTGAGTTTAAGAAGCTGAATGTAGTCATAGCAAGGCGCATTCAATGCCCCGCCTGCGCCGTAGACGCCCTGCTCATCGATGCGTCGGGCGAGGTATTCGATACATACGAGGGTTTCTATGCCTTCGACAAAGAGCAAAACAGCGTCGTAATCAACATTAACGATGAAATTCTTTTAGAAGGCAAGCCAGAAAACAGCACCATCCCAATTAACAAACTTTCCTTTGAACAGGCTTTTTCAGAAAAAACTGTTAAACCAGTAAATGGTGAAATGGAACAGCTTGCAAACTTTTTTGAGAAGGCGGCGACAGCCGAACGGGTAGACATTACTCTGATGTGGAATGGAACTCCCATACGGGGAACCATCGCCTTTCCAGCAGTCTCTCCCATCGTCGACAGTTCAGAGCTAGAGAACTCGGAATAGCCCTGCCGTCCGGTTTCACTCGACTTTGCTCGTACAGCGTATCTGCTGGCTGTCTTGCTATCCTGGACGCTGGTAAGAGGAGGCGTGATGTCCCGCAGGAACTGGTCACGTCAAGAGACCCTCATGGCACTCGCCTTCTACCTGTGCCCTCCCTTCCCTAGGAAGAACTGGGACGACAGCGATGTCGAAATCCAGCTTCTTGCCAAAGAGATTGGACGCACGGAATCTGCCGTCTGCTTCAAGATTGCCAACCTCAAGACGTGCGACCCAAACCGGACTGGTCTTGGCTTCACCAACACCGCCGGAATGGACAGACAGGTCGTAAGCGAGTATCTAGCCAACCCGGACGCTACCATGTCCGAGGCGATGTGGGAGCTCGAGCAGATCGGAATCCAAATCTCATACGATGGCGCGATTGAAGCCTCAAGTTCTTCTCGCCCTGATCCTCCACAGCAACTCGGTCTTGAACGCGTTGAGCAGGTTCGCAAGCGCGTCAACCAGGACTACTTCCGCGGTGTGCTTCTTGCCAACTATGGTGGCACCTGCTGTCTCACGGGCATCGACATTCCTGCCCTGCTCACGGCGAGCCACATCAAGCCGTGGTCAGCGGCCACGCCGAGCGAGCGCCTCATGTCATCGAACGGCCTTTTGCTCAACGCGCTGCACGACCGCGCCTTCGACCGCGGCCTCATCACGCTCGACGACCGCTACCGCGTCATGGTCTCCTCGCGCGTGCCGCACACGCCCACAAACGACCAGTGGCTCTACGCCTTCGACGGGAGGAAGATTGCCCTGCCGGGCAGCGACGAGTCGACCTGGCCGAGCCTCGACTTCATCCGCTACCACAACGACTGCATCTTCGAGCGATGCGCGTAGAAAACCGATAGCGCGCAGATTCACACGTGTAGAAGTGATCCCACGCGATGCGTTACCAGAATCAACACTGCGCCCTCGTGGGTACAATAGTGGGAACAGCAGGACGGAGGTGCTAAGCATGATGTGGAACTATGTGCAATTCCCAGATGAGACGCAGATTGCGTACTCTGATGTTCGGGAGGATGGAACCGTCCGCATCGACATCGAGCGCCCCCGCGACTGGGGCTTTGACTCCGCCCGCTGCATCATGCCCGCTTACCAGTGGTCGGATATCGACGGTTTTTCCGACCAGGAGATCGAGGAGTTCGACGCGTTCTTGAGGAACAATGCCCCACTCATATTCGAGCTCGCCGAGTGCCCACCCGAGGAGAGGTGGGAGGTCGCTTGATGCCAAGCCTGTTCGCATTCGGCCCCTACATCATCTTCTTTTGGACGGGCGAGCAGGGCGAGCCGGTCCATGTGCACGTTGCCGTCAAGCGACCTTCCAAGGACGCGACCAAACTCTGGCTCACCGCAAGCGGGGGATGCATCGTCGCTCATAACAACAGTCAGCTGCCCGAGCGAGACCTCCGCAGGGTGGCAATGTTCATTCGCTCGAATCACGAGCTCATCTGCAGACGATGGTGCGAGACGTTCGGAGAGGATTCGCTGCACTTTTTTCTCTAGAAGCGGAAGCACCGCCCGCGCTGCTTGTCCTTAAACACCACCAGCCCGCTGTAGCCCGTGTCGCGCGGACGCCGGCAGTCGGGATCGCGGAGCACGGAAGGCTGCCCTAAAGCGCAATCCAACATGCAATCGTTGCGCTTTGTGCCCGAGCTTTTCGCTTCTCGTCCAGAGCGACCAATGGCTCCACGCCTTCGACGGGAGGAAAATCGCCCTGCCGGACAGCGACGAGTCAACCTGGCCGAGCCTCGAGCTCATCCGATACCACAACGACTACATCTTCGAAAGGTGCTCGCAAGGGACAGGGGCCTAACGAGCCCCCATCCTCACAGCAATGGCTCAGGTAACGGCCCAAAGTCGCACGAATCGTCCACGTCGGCAAGCTCCGACCAGCGCGCAGAGAGCAGCCGAGCATAGGCATGATGCTCGAGGCCGTACGAGCCCAGCGAGTACCCGTCATTGACCTCGACGAGCAAGGTGTAGCCATCCTCGGTCACGCCAAAGTCCATGCCATATCCAGCAGGTGCGCTTGAGTAGGTACTGACGGCGCTCTCGATGATGCTCGGGTCAAAGCTGACGCGCCAGTCCCCACGATAGGGTCTGACATCAAGAATCTGCCCACGCATAACGAAGCAGCGCCATTCAGCGACAAGGGAAACGGGATCGCTGCAGTGGACCTCCGCGTCCTCACCGCACATCCCGCAGCCGATGAGGTCTTTCGCCGAAGTGACGAGCCTACCGGTGAACAGCTTGCCTTGGACGGGCTTCACAAAGACGGGCCAGTCATCGACGCATGTGCTCACCGTGTTTATCGTCGACCGCCATACTCTTCTGCCAAGAAAAGGCTCGAGCTCCTTTGGATAGCAAATCTCAGGGACTTCCCTCCCGAGCGCCCTCAGGGCACTGCGCACAATCCCCACTCCGCCGACCACGATGTCGGAGGCTTCTCGGCTGATACCAGCAAGTTCCTCGGGATCAAATGGAACGATGCCGAGCCCCATGTCCTCAAAGCCGAGAAGCGCGGAGAAGGCACTCGTCCCGAATGCCCGTCCATGTTTGGATTGAATCAAAGCCTTGGCCATGTTTGCTCAGCTCCCATTCAGATCATCTACAAGCAGCCGCCGGCACCTTCTTAACAACAAGGCGCATCGTACGCCCACTGGGACTCAGGATGACTCCTCTCAGCTTCGTCCCGTACTTCTCGACAAGATTCAGGACACAGTCCTCTTGGTCTGGGCTCCAAAGCTCATAAGGCAGACGTCGACCGAGCTCGCCAATGAACTCAAAGTAGGTGCCGACCCGGATGTTCTCGTCTTCGAGAGCGAAATCACGACCCCCGCGATGGACGACGATCTTCACCATCCCTCCCGGCTCGTCTCCGGCAAGGTCCTTCGCCTGCCACGCACCGCTGTCCTCATGCATGAAGCCCGTAGCGTTACCAGGGGCATCAACGCGAAAGAGGTCGACCTCCCCCACTATCTCGTCCGACTCATAGTGCTCCATCAGGAACGGGATACCCTGCCTTAGATAATCGTCATACGTCGAGAAGGTTGGGACATATGTAGCAACCTTCTCCCGCTCCTCGAACTCAGTGTAAAACCAGTCCAGATAGAGCTTGGAAAGCAGCGCCGTGGAAAGCGGGTAGTCTTTGGTCTCGTAGACAACCGTATCGCACCCGCAGTACGGACAGAGGGCTGTGTCTGCACCGTCCTCCTCGGGCATCCAATCGGCGATCTCGCTCGCCACAAACGAGCTCCCACAGTGGAAACAGCCGCAGCGAAGCGGGCTTCCCTCGAGCATGGAGCGCCCGTATGCGGTTAGGAGGTTCAGCGCATGTTTGTCTTCGTAGCTGAGATGCGGAGCCTCAACCGAAGCTTCGTCCGGAACGATGTAACGCCTCATTGTTAGCACCACCTTATCGGGTTGCCCGTCTCGAGAGAAGCAACGAGTAGGTTCCGTATGCGTTCCGCGGTCCCGTACTTACCTTCGTAGAGGAACGGGGCCTTCTTTGAAGTGACGTAGAACTCGCGCTCTGTCTTCGGTGCCCCCTCCGGCCCGATGGAGTCAAAGGTCTCCGTCGTCGCGCCCGTATCCAGACAGATGATCTCCATCTGCTGGCTACCATCCTCGACCAGCTTGCCAAGCGGAACCTGCTTGAAGTGAGTTGTCTCCACCGGTGGACGCCCCGCATGCAAAAAGCGGACCCTGCCACCGGTCATTCTCACCTCGTCGTACGGACCCATCATCCACGGAAACGACCCCTTCTCCGTAGAGGTCCAGATCTCCGTATCAGACTCTGCGTCACATAGGACCCACTCATCGACGTCACCGATCTTCTCGATGAACCGGTCCAGCTCCTCCAAGGTGGCAGCCACCATCTCTGCAGGATACGTTCCTCCGTTCGCGTGCGGAAGCAGCTTTGCAAGCAGGGGGAACTCGGCTTCACCGCCAGCGTCCTCGACAAGGGACTCAAACTGGGCGCATCCCGCTATATTGCCTACCCGCTCAGAGCAGTACTCCCCGTACTCGTGCTCGCAGCAAGAGTCTGTCCAGTTTTCGAACTCCCTCTGGAGATTGTCGTATCGAGCGTCAAACTGCCGGTACGTGAGTCTCTCGTGGGCAGCATCCAGCTTGTGTGACGAGAGGTATCCCTCCTCGTCGATATACAGGTCATCTAACGGAAGGGGGCCAGGTTTGAGCTTGCCCTCCTCAAAGCATCGACAGCGCACCGTGGCATCGAGCCCCATCATCTGCCTCCAATCCGTGCCCATCTTTGCTCAAGGCTATCCGAGCGACCGGACAATAATTCGGGACCTATGCAGATGCTGGGCAAAGCCACGTCGTGGTCTCCTCGCGCGTGCCGCGCACGGCCACGAACGACCAGGGCTCTACGCCTTCGACGGGAGCAAGAGAGAAAACCCGCCAGTGTGCATGCTCGAAAGCAGAGGCCAGGCGGGCTTACTGTCTCTATCTTACCCCACCGGCAGAAGGTCAGCTGACACCAAACAGCGGCCGCCCGTTGCATCGAGTGTGCACCAGCCGAGAAAAAGCGCATTCACAGAGGCGTTTTTCTCGGCTGGTGCACACTCGGCGAACGGCGACAGGCGGATGCGCTAGCGCTTGTCCCTGAACACCAGCATCCCGCTGTAGTCCGTGTCGCGCGGGCGTCGGCGGTCGGGATCGCGGAAGAAGTCCGCCGCAAGCCGGCGGATCACGGGCGAGAGGGCAATCAGCGCGATGAGGTTCGGGATCGCCATGAGGCCGTTGAAGCAGTCGGCGAACTCCCACACCACGTCGAGGTTGGTCACGCAGCCCGCAAAGACCATGGCGACGTAGGCAACCTGATAGACGCGCACGGAGGCGCGTCGCGCGCGGCTCTTGCGGAAGAGGTACTCCACGCACTTCTCGCCGTAGTAGTACCACGCGATGAGCGTGGCAAACGCAAAGAGCATGAGGCCCACCGTCACAACGTACTGCCCGCCGGGGATGCTCTGCCCAAAGGCCGCCGAGCTCATGGCGCCCTCGGACATCATGGGGTCGGCATGCCACAGCCCCGAGGTGAGAATCACGAGACCCGTGACCGTGCACATGACGATGCTGTCAAAGAACACCTCGAACGTGCCCCACAGGCCCTGGCGGGCGGGGTGGTCGGTGTCGGCGGAGGCGTGCGCGATGGGCGCCGAGCCCATGCCCGCCTCGTGGGTGAACACGCCGCGCGACATGCCCACGCGGCAGGCGTACATGACCGTTGCGCCCAAAAAGCCGCCCGTGGCGGCCGTGCCGGTGAAGGCGTCGCGGAAGATCTGGGCGATCGCGGCGGGGATCTCGCCGGCGTTGACCACGAGCACCGCCGCGGCGCCGAGCAGGTAGAAGATCGCCGCGAAGGGCACGAGCTTCTCGGTGATCTGAGCGATGCGGGTGATGCCGCCGATGAGGACCAGTCCCGCGAGCAGCGCCACGACCGCACCAATGACGGGCAGCGGCACCCCGAAGGTGGCGTTCACGCTGCCGGCGAGCGAGTTGGCCTGCACGCTCGCGCCGATGCCGAAGGACGCGAGGAAGCCGAAGGCGGCGAACAGCATGGCGAGCCAGGTCTTACCCAGGCCGCGGGAGATGTAGTACATGGGGCCGCCCACGATCTCGCCGCGCTCGTTGCGCGTGCGGTACGCCACCGAGAGCGTGACCTCGCAGAACTTGATGACCATGCCGGCCAGCGCGGAGAGCCACAGCCAGATGATCGAGCCCGGGCCGCCCACGGCCACGGCGAGCGCCACGCCCACGATGTTGCCGGTGCCGAGCGTGGCCGCGAGCGCGGTGCACACCGCCTGGAAGGGCGAGATGGTGCCCTCCCCCGCCTCGGACGCGTCAGCGCGCTGGAAGAGCG
>UMJL01048151.1_pt1 | contig 12482 bp, 9 predicted proteins | sample 1966071 | NCBI WGS metagenome assembly UMJL01 (sample SAMEA4836148, study PRJEB28245) | human gut metagenome | biome: gut microbiome; material: fecal sample | place: Denmark | collected 2008
GCGGCAATGGCGGCGGTTTCCAGGGCGGCAACAGCGCTCCGAGCAATGGTCCGGCACGTGGTGGTCGCGGCCGCGGCGGCGCTGCAGGCGCGTTCGGACGTCAGGGAGGCAAGTCCTCGAAGGCGCGTAAGAACCGTCTGGCGAAGCGTCAGGAATTCCAGGAGATGAAGGCTCCGGTCATCGGCGGCGTGCGCATTCCGACCGGCAACGGACAGGAAGTCCGTCTGCGTCAGGGCGCGTCCCTCGCCGATCTGGCCGAGAAGATCAACGTCAATCCGGCGGCGCTGGTCACCGTGCTGTTCCACCTTGGTGAAATGGCCACGGCCACCCAGTCCCTGGATGAGGCCACGTTCCAGATCCTCGGCGAGGAAATCGGCTGGAACATCAAGATCGTGTCCGCCGAAGAGGAAGACAAGGAGCTGCTGCAGCAGTTCGACATCAACCTGGACGAAGAGGAACTGCAGGAGGACGAGGATCTGAAGCCGCGTCCGCCGGTCGTCACCGTCATGGGCCATGTCGACCACGGTAAGACCCGACTGCTCGACACCATCCGCCGCACCAACGTCATCGAAGGCGAAGCCGGCGGCATCACCCAGCGCATCGGCGCATACCAGGTGACCGTCAACCTTGAGGGCGAGCCGCGCAAGATCACGTTCCTCGATACCCCGGGCCACGAAGCCTTCACCGCAATGCGTGCCCGTGGCGCCGAACTCACCGACGTCGCGATCCTCGTGGTCGCCGCCGACGACGGCGTCATGCCGCAGACCGTGGAAGCCATCAACCACGCCCAGGCCGCGCATGTGCCGATCGTGGTGGCCGTCAACAAGATCGATAAGCCGGGCGCCAACCCGGACAAGGTCCGCGGCCAGCTTACCGAATACGGTCTGGTTCCGGAAGAATACGGCGGCAACACCATGTTCGTCGACATCTCCGCGAAGCAGGGCACCAACGTCGACAAGCTGCTCGAAGCGGTGCTGCTCACCGCCGACGCCGAGCTCGACCTGCGCGCCAACCCGGATATGGACGCCCGTGGCGCCACCGTCGAAGCCCGACTTGACAAGGGCCGTGGCGCCGTGGCTACCGTGCTGGTGCAGTCCGGTACCCTCCACATCGGCGACGCCATCGTTGCCGGCACCTCCTACGGTCGTGTCCGCGCCATGCTCGACGAAAACGGCAACCACATGCAGGAAGCCGGTCCGTCCACCCCGGTGCAGGTGCTGGGTCTGACCTCCGTGCCGACCGCAGGCGACCTGTTCCTGGTGGCCTCCGACGACCGTACCGCACGTCAGATCGCCGAGAAGCGTCAGGCCACCGAGCGTGCGGCCCAGCTGGCCAAGCGCCGCAAGGTCGTTTCCCTCGAAAGCCTCAAGGAGCAGTTCGCCAAGTCCGAGGTGGATATGCTCAACATCGTCATCAAGGGCGATTCCTCCGGTTCCGTCGAGGCTCTGGAAGATTCCTTGATGAAGATCGAGGTGTCCGACGAGGTCGGCATCCAGGTGATCCACCGCGGCGTCGGCGCCATCACCCAGAACGACGTCAACCTGGCCACCGTCGACAAGGCCGTCATCATCGGCTTCAACGTCCGTCCGAACCGCCAGGTGGCGGATCTGGCCGAACGCGAAGGTGTGGAGATCAAGTACTACTCGATCATCTACAAGGCCATCGAGGACATCGAAGCATCCCTCAAGGGCATGCTCAAGCCGGAATACGAAGAGGTCGTCACCTCCCACTCCGAGATCCGCGAGATCTTCCGCTCCTCCAAGTTCGGCAACATCGCCGGCGTCATGGTTCAGGACGGCGAAGTCAAGCGTGGTACGAAGTGCCGTATCCTGCGCAACGGCATCGCCACCGTCAACGACCTCGAGATCTCCTCGCTGCGTCGTTTCAAGGACGACGTCAACTCCGTCAAGGAAGGCTACGAGGCTGGCATCAACCTCGGCACCTTCAACGACATCGAGATCGGCGATATCATCGAGACCTTCGAAATGCAGGAAATCGAGCGTAAGTAGCTGAGTGCTTCGAGCTTCGTATCGATAACCAGGTAAGGAACGCCCACAGCCGGTTCACGACTGCGGGCGTTCCGTGATACAACAAGAACTTTTCACCAAAAGGACAGCAATGGCAGGAACCAATCCCCGCGCCGCGCGCATCGCGGCGTTGATTCAGCGTGTGATCGCATCGTCCATGGAGGCGCAGCTGCACGACAAGCGACTGGCCAACGTGACCATCACCGAAGTGCGCGTCACCAACGATCTGCAGATCGCGAAAGTCTACTGGACCCAGCTCGGCCATGAAGGACACGAGCAGGGCGAACGCCGCCGCGCGCAGCAGGCCCTGAACCAGGCCAAAGGACGCCTGCGTTCCCTGGTAGGCACCAAGGCCGGACTGCGACTCACCCCGCAACTGGAATTCATCTTCGACGAAGTGCCGGGCGAGGCCCATGAGATCGAGGACATCCTCGCGCTCGCACACAAGCGCGACGAAGAACTCGCCAAGTCCCGCGCCAACGCGCAATACGCCGGCGACGCCGATCCGTACAAGCACGACGAGCCCGATGATGACGACTTCGACGATGATGACGATGTCGAGGTCGAGGATTGGGACGATGACGACGAAGCCTGACAACTCCGGTCTGCTGGTCATCGACAAGCCGCAGGGCGTCACCAGCCACGATGTGGTCGCGGCGGTGCGTGGCGCCCTGCACATGAAACGCGTCGGCCATGCCGGCACGCTCGACCCGATGGCCACCGGCGTGCTGGTGGTCGGCTTCGGCCACGCCACACGTCTGCTCAACTACATCGTCGACCACGACAAAACCTATCTGGCCACCATCAGACTCGGCCAGCGCACCACCACGGACGACGCCGACGGCGAACTGCTGCCGGAGGAGGGAACTATCGCCGAATTCCCTTCACGACAGACCGTTGAAGACGTCATCGCCCATCATTTCACCGGGCGCATCGAGCAGGTGCCGAACTCCTATTCAGCCATCAAAATCAACGGCCAGCGTGCCTATGATCTGGCCCGAGAAGGCAAGGATGTGGACCTCAAGGCCCGTCCGGTGACCATCTCGGAATTCAGTGTTTCGGCAGTGCGATACGGCTATGCTTCGACCACATGCGCGGGATCACCTCTTGCCGATGCCATCGAAATCGCCCCGGAGGAATCCTGGCATGCCGAAACCGACGGGCAAAACGAACCGAACATGCAGCCAGTCATGGAACTCGACGTGACCGTGACCTGCTCGGCCGGCACCTACATCCGCGCACTCGGCCGCGATCTGGGCTCCGAACTCGGCCTCGGCGGCCATCTGACCATGCTGCGCCGCATCCGCGTCGGGCGTTTCTCGGTGGACATGCCGAACGTCATGACCGCCCATACGGAAGCTAAGACCTTCACCAACCGCGAAGGCATCGAAGTGACACGCAACCGTGCGGTGCTTGACGATGCCGAGCATGCCGTTGACCACGCACTCGACCTGGTCGCCAGCGCGGCCGCTTCCATGGACATGCTTCCCGTCACCGAACAGGAGGCGACGGACCTGCGGTTCGGCCGTAGAATCGCCCACGACATCCATACGACCATGGCCGCGTACGTTCCCGAAACCAACGATCTGGTGGCGATCGTGGAACGCGCCAAACGTGGCGAGACCAAGCCGGTCGCGGTCTTCAACTGAAACAATCAAGACCGGCCGGCACGCAATACGAACACGACAAACACACGGACAATACGCAAAGAAGGACACATGAAGACGATCACGCTTACCCCCGATGCCAGCGGCATGGTGGATTGGCCGACCCTGAGCAACGACAAGAAGTCCGTGGTGACCATCGGCTCATTCGACGGCATGCATCAGGGACATCAGGCGGTCATCCGCCGTGTGGCCGAACTCGCCGAACAGGAGCAGGCGTTCTCCGTGGTGGTGCTGTTCGACCCGCGTCCCGCGCTGGTGCACGCTTACGCCGCCAAACATGACGGTCAGGAACCGCCCGCAGGCACGCCTGACACGCAGGCGCTGACCAGTGTGGACGAACGGCTGCGCGCCATCGACGCCATCGGCGTGGACTACACGCTCATCGTGCGCTACACCATGGCATTCTCCGCGAAATCATACCGCTTCTTCCTTGGCCAGATGGTCGGCAAACTCGGCATGCGCACGCTGGTGCTCGGCTCCGACGCCGCCATGGGTGCGAACCGCGCCGGAAACGTGAAGGCCATTGAGAATCTGGCGCTCGCCACCGGCGTGTTCCAGCTGGAGGTCGTGGACGATTTCGGTCCGGGGCTGACCCGAGTGCCGGTCAATGCGAAGCCGGTGATGCCGTCCGAACCCGGCGAGCCTTCCGACCCTCTGGAGGGGGCTTCCAAGGCCGAACGACGCGCATGGAGCAAGAAGCATCAGGCCAAGGAAGTGCGCACGTGGAGCTCCACCAATGTGCGCTATCTGCTGAGCCAAGGCCGTATCAAGGACGCAGACGCGATACTCGGCCACGCGCATGCCGTGGAAGGCACCGTGGTGCATGGCGAGGAACGCGGCCGCACCATCGGATTCCCGACCGCCAATCTGAGCGAGAACGTCGCCGGATACCTGCCGGTGGACGGCGTGTACGCCGGCTGGCTGGTCGATTTGGGGGAGAAGTCCGCCGACGGTGGCGAAGAAGCCGGGGAGAAGCCGGCCGACGGCGTATCGCAGCAGTATGACGCTTCGTCCGTCAACGCGCGCGTGGCCATGCAGTCGCCACACCGCTGGCCGGCGGCCATCTCCATCGGCACCAAGCCGACGTTCAACGAGGACGGTGACGCCGAACGCGTGGTGGAAGCCTACGCCATCACCGATGACTGGTTGGACCTGTACGGCCATCAGGCGCGCGTGGAATTCGCTGGATTCCTGCGCCCGCAGATCAAATTCGATTCGGCCGACGATCTGGTGGTCGAGCTGAAACGCAACGTCGAGGAGACGAAGCGCCTCACCGCTTGAGACGGATCGGTTCGATTGATTTGATTGGTTCGATTGACGCGAATCATTGACGCCATCCGTGTTTTGTTACCCAAACGGGCTTTCCCGGGTTGCAAAATGCGGATGGCGATGCCGTTTGGGCATCGGCGACCTATCGCAGAATCGCGGCCAACGCGTCCTGCAACGTATCCGCCTGCACCACGCCCATTCCCGGCACGGCGACGTTCTTGCGCAGCGTCGGCACAACGGCGGTGGTGAAACCAAGACGCGCCGCCTCACGAAGCCGATATTCCAGTCTCGGCACCGGACGCACCTGTCCGGTCAACGAAATCTCGCCGATCGCGCACGTCGTGCGGGGAATCGGTTTCGATTTCGCAGCGCTCGCCAACGCGGCCACAATCGCCAGATCGCAACCCGGCTCACGCGCCTGACCGCCGGCGATTGTGGAAATGTACAGGTCGTTGGCCAGCAGATTGATGCCACCGTGACGATATAACACCGCCACCAGCATGGCGATACGGTTGGAGTCCACACCGTTCGCCGCACGACGTGGCGTCGGCAGCACCGACCTGGTGACCAGCGCCTGCACTTCAATCGGCAGACTGCGATGCCCATCCAACGTGAACGTCACGCACGTGCCATCCACCTGCGTCGCCGCAGAACCATTGCCGGTTGATAGGAACAGGCCGGACGGATCGGTCACCTCCTCAATGCCCTCGCCGCTCATATCGAAACAGCCGACCTCATCGGTCGGTCCGAAACGGTTCTTCACTGCACGCAGCATACGCAACGCGGTTTCGGCATCGCCTTCGAACTGACAGACCACATCCACCAGATGCTCCAACGTACGCGGACCTGCGATCGAACCATCCTTGGTGACATGACCCACCAAAAGCACTGGAATATCAAGGGTTTTGGCGGTGTCAATCAGCGCGCTCGCCACTTCGCGCACCTGCGTGGATCCGCCGGAGATGCCATCGACGTCCTGCGAGACGATGGTCTGCGCCGAATCGACGATGGCCAACGCCGGCTTGAACTGTTCGATAAGCCCCAACACCGTGGACAGATCCGTGGTGGAGGCGAGTAGTAGATTCGGCTCCATGGCGCCGATGCGCGACGCGCGCATGCGGACCTGCGCCTGCGATTCCTCGCCGGAAATATACAGTACGGTATTGCGCTCGGTGGCGAACGCCGTCAGCCTCGCCACATTGCCGGCGGTTTCCAGCAGCAATGTCGATTTGCCGATGCCCGGGTCTCCTGCGATCAGCGTGACCGATCCCGGCACGATGCCACCGCCGAGCACGCGGTCGAATTCCGAAAATCCTGTGGCGATTCTGGAGATGTTCTCCGTGCCTATGTCGGTGATCGGCCTCGCCGCGGACGATGCGACCGGATGCGATTGCGTGCGCGAGGTCCGTCCCGGAGCCGCGGTACGCGAGCCTGCCGCGGGACGGGCTTCATGGAATTCCTCAATGGTGCCCCATTGACCGCATTCGGGGCAGCGGCCGAGCCACTTCGGGCCGCTCCAGCCGCATTCGGAACAGAGGAATTGCGAGGACGTCTTTGCCATATCGCCGACAATACGGAGGTTTTGGGACAAGACGTTCGCGGGTGGCGTACTCGTTGCACAGACATTGCGCTGAAAACCGTTTCGGGAACTGGATTCCATGACTTTGAGGGGATGGTTGCGCGTCTTATGGCTGTGAAAGAATGACAAGCATGTCTGATACGCAGAATTCCTCTTCGCATGGCAAATTGATTGCCGCCGTCGTAGCAGCCGCGCTTGTGGTTGTGCTTGCTCTGATTTCCGCATTTGTGTGGCCTGGTTGGGCCTTGAACAAGAACGGACAGGCCGGACAGGCCGGTCAGACGAGCCAGCAGGCTTCCACTTCGAACGGTACGGACGGCGACAAGACGGAGCCCACCAAACCGTCGATCGATGCCGTGGCATTGCCCGACGGGGCCAGCGAGCTGCTCAAGGCCATGCCGGATTCCGTATTGAATTACGCGCGTACCAAGGCTGACGCCAGCACGACGTGGTCCAGCACCTCTCCCGTCGAGGAATACGCGTTGACGTATTCCACCGGCAAGAAAGGACAGGACGTCACGCTGGAAGTGGGCCAGTGGAACGACGACGACAAGGCGAAATCCCAGTACGACACGCTGGCTGAAGCCATGACCGGCAAGGAGCTGGGAAGCGGCAACGTGAAGGTCTCCGGCAAGACGACCGGCGCCTACAGCGCCAAAGCCGATCCGGACGACGATACCAAGGCCGTTGCCGTGTGGCGCAACGATACGGTGGTTTTCTATGCCACCGGCGCGAAGAACGACATCCAGCGTTTCTACCAGCAGTTCCCCCTGTAACGTCGACGGAATCGTCTCGATGGCGAATCGCGGCCGGCTGATGGAATATCACGCGGAAAACGAAACGTGATTTTCCACCATATGAATGCCTGCGCGCGTATTCGTCCCCGAAGCAGTGTAGTATTGGGCAAGTTGCAAACTTTTACCCTTTGAGTTTAAGGAACGGAGGCTGAGATGGGCTCGGTCATCAAGAAGCGCCGCAAGCGCATGAGCAAGAAGAAGCATCGTAAACTGCTTCGTAAGACTCGCCACCAGCGCAAGTAGTCTTCAGGCGCGTGTGAAGCGTCCGCTCAAACAAAATCCCGCGATTCCTTTCGGAGTCGCGGGATTTTTGCTATCTGCGCGGCGGTGTCGGCCGGTATATTCCACACCAGCCGACACGCCTGCCTGTCAAGATCTCACTTGTTGGGGTTGTCCATCACGCGCGGGCCGTTCGGATCGCCGACGATGACCTGGTCCACCATGTTCAGGAACAGGCCGTGCTCGACCACGCCGACCGTGGTGATGAGGTCCTGCGCGAGTTCCTGCGGGTGGTCGATGCGCTCGAGGTGCAGATCCACCACATAGTTGTTCTCATCGGTGCGCACCGGCTCGCCGTTCGCGTCGAGACGCAGCACCGGCTTGTAGCCCTTGGCCTCAAACTTCTTGACGACCTGGCCTGCGCCGAACGGAATCACCTCGACCGGCAGCGGGAACTTGCCGATGGTGTCCACGACCTTGGACTCGTCCACGATCCACACGATCTTGTTGGAGTTGGTGGCCACGATCTTCTCCCACAGGAGAGCCGCACCGCCGCCCTTGATGCCGTTGAAGTTCTTGTCCACCTCGTCGGCGCCGTCGATGGTCACGTCGATATGGTCGACGTCATCGATGTTGACGATCTTGATGCCGTAGCCTTCGGCCTGCTCCTGGGTGCGGCGGGAGGTGGTGACGCCCGTGAACTCGAGGCCTTCCTCCTTGACACGACGACCGAGCTCGTCGACCAGGAAACGCACGGTCGAGCCGGTGCCCAGACCTGCGATCATGCCGTTCTGAATCAGCTTTGCAGCCTCGATGCCGGCCGCCTTCTTCAGCGCGTCCTGCTGTGCCTTGTCCATGATCCTCCTTCGATATGGGGTTAAGACCGTCTCCATACTATCGGATGCGTTGATTTTCAAGGCGCGAATGGTCGGTTGCGGGAGCAGGTGTCTGTTTTGGACTGCGGAAAAGTTTTCACGGAATGTTTCACGGTCCTGCGTGAGGTGGCGTGCAAAAAAAGACGCGCATGAAATGACATGTGGGGAGCGGCTTGCGTAAAGCGGCTCCCCACATGTCTCGCTCAGCTATGTTTGACCGCGAACGGCGCCTCGTCCAATACCAGCGTGCCGTCACCCATCACATAGCCTTCCACGGCGATATACCCACGGATGAGACGTGGATTGCCGTCGAAGGTCGGGCTGGATTCCGGTGGGGGAGTGAACCGCACCGTACCCGACACCGACAGGCCCGATGGGCTTGGACGATGCGGCAGTTTCGGCAGATCCTGCGATTGCGATGAAGCTGCCTGTTCCGGTGCCGATTCTTCGTCGTCTTGCGATTCGCTGTGCGATTCGTTCGCATTCTGCGGTACGGCCGTGCTGTCCGTGTCCGTGCCGTCCGCGTTGCCCGTCACCGGCTTGTCGTTCTCGTCGCCTTCACGGGGAAAATAGTCGGGTTTGACCAGCATCTGCGCATAGGATTGATGCGGTTCACCGGATTCGTCCGTTTTCCCGGATTCGTCCGGTTCTCCGGATTCGTCCGGTTCGGCTGGACCGCCCGCGTCCGGGAAGCTGGATTCGGGTATGACCTTCGTCGCTTCGGTCTCAAGCATTGTGGTGGTTTCCGCCGGTTCGGTCTCGAGCACGGTCGTTTCCACCGCATCATCTGCGTCGTCATCGGTTGTCTGTCCGAAATCCGCAAGGTCGTGGGAAACGCCTTCCGGCTCCGCCAGCATGCTGGCGATCGAACGCGGCTTCGTGCTGTTGCTGGAATTGGCGGTATCGGCACTGGAATCGCCGGTGCCGGTCGTGGCGGAATCGCCTTGTCCGCGTCCCATGTGGTATTCGGCGGCGCTGATCGCACCATCCATCAGCATCCTCGCATCCTCGGGAACATCGGTGCCACGCGAATACTCGGAAGCCAGTAGCGACTGCCATCCTTCCAACGGCAGATAGCCTTCGCGCACATGCGAACGGCAATCGCCCGCATACGTGCGTGCCAGCTCGTCCACTTTCTCGTTGCCCGCGTTGCCGGCATGACCCTTGACCCACACGAATCGCACCGACCCCGCCCTATGTGCGATCTCATTGTCGATGGCGCGGATCAAATCGGCGTTCTTCACCGGTTTCTTCTGCGAATTCTTCCAGCCGTTGCGCTTCCAACCCTGCACCCACTTGGTGGAGCAGTTGATCGCATACTGCGAGTCGGTCTCGATCACCAGGTCTTCGGAACCGGGATGCGCTCGCAACGCCTCCAGCACGGCGCATAATTCGCCGATCTGGTTGGTGCCGTTCGTCGCGCCGCCGGCATCGCAATCGCCGGCATGCTCGTGCCCCGGCTTGCCGCCTGCCGCGGGCTCGTGGTCGGCCCAGGCCCAACCCATCGGACCATTCGGATTGCCAAGCGCGGAACCGTCTGTTGAAACCGTAATCGTCATGCTTCTACCCTACGAAAGCCGCGCGACTCGCCGCTTGCCCGTCATACCGCATCGTCCGCCATGCGGTATCGCCTATCGATACCGCATGGCAACGGCATATGCGATTAGTCGCCGAGACACAGCATGACGGAGGCGCGGAACATGCCGTCGCTGTGCTCGAAGGAGGCCGTGCCATGGTGCCGTTCGGCCGTCTCTCGTACGGTGGCGGTGCCCAGCCCCGTGCCACCATGTTTGGTCGAGACGAGATCGCCGTCGATCTGTTCGATGCTGGTATCGGCTTCGCCGTACGTGTTGTCCACCGTGATGAACAGGGCCGCCGTAGGGCCGGAACGATACCGGATGCGCACTTTGAGCCGCCTCTCGCCCTGCGTTTGCTGGGTGATGGCCTCCGTGGCGTTCTCCAGCAGATTGCCGACCATGGAGCATAATTCCGCGTTGTTGATGTTGATGTATTGCGGCACCGCCGCTTTGACGTCCACATCCGCACCCAAATGCCGGACCCAATCGCAATAGTAGACAAGCACTGCGTTCAGCGACGCATGCTCGCAATACTGCATTGGTGCCGTTTGCAGCAGCCGGTGTTTGGACATCTCATCCAGATATGAGCGGATGCCATCCATGTCTTCAGCCGCGGCCAACGCCTGCAGTGAGTGGATGTGGTGACGCACGTTGTGCTTGATCTGACGCGCCTCACGGATCCGCTCGTTCATGTGTTGCAGCTGCAACGTCTGCAAAGCCTCATAATGCTGTCGCCTGCGGGCCGCGAGCAGACGGTCCGACTGCTGAATCATGTACCAGATGAGGAAATACACCAACACCATGAAACAGGAATAGACAACCGCCACGGTGAACGCGATTTCCAGCATATGCGAGTCCAGCAGCGTGGAATTGTCCGCCGGCATGCACCACACCACAATCGCGGACGAAACGAACGGAAACAGCCAGATAAGCTGCCAGAAGCCTTTGCTGATGGATGGGGAATCGAATGTGGCTGGAATCGAATCATGCAGCGGATGCCAAAGCGAGACCAGTACGACGACGTCAAGCAGCAGCAGATTGACCAGTCCCGGCCAGCCGACGCGGAGATTGGTTGAATCCGCGCCAAGAACGGCCACATCGATGACGAGCGACAGATAGTAGACGATCGCCACCATGTAGGAAGCCGTGGCCACAATCAGCAACAGTTGCCGCCATGGCAGTTCGGTCAGCCATCGCAGGACCAGCAGCACAAGCGGCGCGGTCGGAATGACCGTCCACAGTGATGGGATGCCCAGAGTGCCGCACAGCACGCCGCATAGCAGGAACCAGACCAGTCCGATGGACATGAACAGTGTGCCGTTACGGCGTGGATTGTCCATGTGACTCCATGCCATGATGAGGCACAATGCCAGGCCGGACAACGCGTTGAGCTGCTCTCCGATGGCGAAGAACAGACCTGACGGGGTGGTTTGGGCGATGCCGTTCCGGATGATTTCGCCGAGTGGTGCGAACATGTCAGTCCTCCGTACGCATGCGGGTGAACGTGTATTCCGCGTATGCGCGGCAGGTGGTGGTCACCGCCGTTTTCGTGATAGGAATGCGTTTGCCGCCTTTCATGACGAACTGCGCGTTGGTGATGCCGGACACGTAGTCGAAGTTGACGAGCACGCCTCGCGCGGTGCGGTAGAAGTTGTCGAACACGGTGAGCCGTTGGTCCACGTCGGAGAAATTGGTGCGGATTTTGGTCTGGGTGCCGTCCGCGAACGTAAATTCCACGTAGTGCGCGTTGGACAGGGCGTATGCGATGAGCCGCCGGTCCATGGTCACGGCCGGATTGCCGAACGCCACATGCCAGCTGGAATCCACCGTGCCGGGCGACTGCGCCTTTGCCAGATGGGTGACCGGCGGTTTTGCCTTCAGCTGCTCTTCGACGCGTTCCATGGTGGCTTCGAAGGTTTTGCGATTGACGGGCTTGAGCAGATAACCGCTCGCCTGCACCTCGTAGCCGAGCACCGCGAAATCGGTGCTGGACGTGATGAAGACGATCGCGCAGTCGTCGTTCTGATTGCGCAGCAGCCGCGCTATGTCCAATCCGGTGGTGGCATGCGGCAGATTCTCGTCGCTGAGATAACAGTCGAGCAGCAGCAGGTCGTAACGGCTGTTCTTCCAGCTTTCGATGAACGATTTCGCGTCGGGGAAAACGTCACAGACCGTTTGCATGGCATTCCTGCCGGCGGTTGCGCCGACGTTCCGGCCGTTGAAGTATTCCGCGCACATGGTGGCGATCAGTTCGCGTTCGGCAGGGTGATCCTCGACGATGGCGATGCGCACGTTCCCTCCTTGCTGTGCCGTGATTGCGCGGATGACGTTCCGGCTCTGTTTCCAAGCGTACCGGGAGAGGGAAATACGGGGTGCCGCGGAGCTTGCGTTTCATGCCAGAAAAGCACGTTTCGTGCCATACGGCGGATATCGACAACGAAAAAGACCCGCTCCATACGGAACGGGTCTTTT
>UMJL01018203.1_pt1 | contig 12477 bp, 11 predicted proteins | sample 1966071 | NCBI WGS metagenome assembly UMJL01 (sample SAMEA4836148, study PRJEB28245) | human gut metagenome | biome: gut microbiome; material: fecal sample | place: Denmark | collected 2008
TTTATGATATAAGTTTCAAAACGTTCACCGTTGTTATTGTCGGCAATATGAACCTTTTCACCGGCAATCAGATTGGCCGCATCCATCAGATCCTCATCAATAGTGATACTACCCATGTAATTCAGATTGGCTTCTGTCACACGAGCACAATGGATCTTGGATTTCAAAACTTCAATCATCATAGAGTTTCTTTGTTTAAGATTTATATTTCATATTATCAATGAGACGGACATCCCCACAGAATACCGTAATACAACCTACCGCATAGTCCGTGTCATTCCAATTTTCAATTTGTTGCAAGGTATTTCCATCAACCAGCTCAAAATATTCCAAACGCAAACCAGGTGCATTTTCAATCGCATTTTCAACAAACTGCTTGGTTTCAGCCACTGTATGGTCAATAGCAAAACTACGGCTTTCGAATAAAGTCTGGGATATTTTCAAGGCATTCTGACGTTCTTCAGCCGACAAACGCGCATTGCGGCTACTCAACGCCAAACCATCCTCTTCACGAACGATAGGACAACCTACAATTTCTAACGGAAATTTCATTTGACGAACCATTTCGCGGATAATAGCCAACTGTTGGAAATCCTTTTCACCGAAATAAGCGCGATCCGGTTTTACCATATCGAACAACTTACTTACAATCTGACAAACACCATTAAAGTGCCCTGGACGATATACGCCTTCCATCACCGTATCCAAAGGTGCAAAACTGAATTGCCTCGTATCTGGCTCCGGATAAATCTCCTCAACTGAAGGTGCAAAAGCTATCGCCGCACCACATTGCTCCAAAAGACTGCAATCAGCCTCCAACGTACGAGGATATTTCTCCAAATCGTTCTTGTCATTAAATTGGGTGGGATTGACAAACACACTGACTACCGTAGCGTCATTTTCCGACACACTGCGCTTCACCAGCGAAGCATGACCTGCATGCAAAGCACCCATTGTAGGAACCAAGCCTACCGTCTTACCCTGGGCCCGCAAAGCAGCCAATTTAGCCTGCAAGTCCTTGATAGAATGTACTATTTCCATTACTTTTAAGTTTGATAATTACAGGGTTGTTTCAAAAACGGCTGCAAAATAAGCTATTATTTACCACATAACGAAGAAATATCGCATTTTTTCTGAAAAAACAATCAGACAAAAAGCCCAATACAATTCCAATGCAAGATTGAGACACAAGTACTTAACAAATCATAAGGAATTATAGCCAACCCTTTTTTGGCATAATGAGCGTTTTTTTTGTAACTTTGCAAAATAATTGAGAACTGATTATGACAAAGGCTAACAAGGTTTTATTTATAACACAAGAAATTACCCCTTACGTCCCAGAAACTGAAGTATCCCTGACAGGCCGGCATCTGCCACAGGCCATTCAGGAAAGAGGTAGAGAAATCAGGACTTTCATGCCCAAATGGGGAAACATTAACGAACGCCGCAACCAGCTCCATGAGGTAATTCGTCTGTCGGGAATGAATCTTATCATTGACGACACCGACCACCCGCTCATTATCAAAGTAGCCTCCATACAATCGGCACGCATGCAAGTATACTTCATCGACAATGACGACTACTTCCAAAACCGTTTGCAGGCAACAGACGAAAATGGAATAGAATATGAGGACAACGATGCACGTACCATCTTTTATGCACGTGGTGTACTTGAAACCGTAAAAAAATTGCGCTGGTGCCCGGATGTAATCCATTGCCACAGCTGGATGACTGCCTTGGCTCCGCTATACATTAAAAAAGCCTATCGTGACGAACCCTCTTTCAGAAGTTCAAAAGTTGTCTTTTCATTATACGAAGATAAATTTGACCAACCTTTTCATGCAGATTATGCCAATAAACTCATGTTAAAGGGCATTGCAAAAAAAGATATTGCCGTATTGAAAGAGCCGATTGACTTTACAACCGTCTGCAAATTGGCCGTCGAACATTCTGATGGAATTGTCCAGCAAAGTCCAAATGTCAATAAAGAAGTTTTGGATTATGCACGAAGCTTAGGCAAACCAATACTGGAATATCAAGATACCGATGATTTTGCAGACCGTTGCAATCGTTTTTACGATCTGGTTGCAGAAACTGAATAACTTTATTATAAAAGGACCTCACTCAAATGATGAAAACAAAATATATAGGAGCATTACTCCTAACTGCAATAACATTGTTGGCAGCCTGTGATGATACCACCAATACTTTAGGCATGGACATGCTTCCCGACTCAGACAAGATGTCGGCACACACAAAGACTTTCAATGTCACAACTTGTTCCTATTTGGCCGATTCCGTTTATGCTAAGACGAGTACAGGCTATGTAGGACGATTTACAGATCCTGATTTTGGAAGTTACACCTCCAGTTTCCTGACAGAATTAAATTGTACGGACGGTTTTAAATTCTCAGATATTCTTCCGGATGTATATGGAGAATATACTGAAAACGACACTCTCAAAGGAAAAGGTACACTGGTTGATGAAAATGTCAGAGGAGTGAGACTGATTGTATATTATAGCACTTGGTTTGGAGACTCACTGAATGCCTGCCGTATGAGCGCCTACAAACTGAATGAGAAGTGGATAAACGAGCGTAAAGATGAAACCAGACGCTACCGGTATACAGATATTGACACTGAATTATATAAAGGAGATCTATTGGGACGTAAAGCTTATACCGCATACGATGCAACTGTTCCCGATTCTATTCGTAATGCCACTGATTCCAACGGGAATCCCACCTATTCACCCAGTATCGTTTTCAATTTAGACACCGAACTGGGACAGCAAATCTATGATTTAAATAAAAGTAATCCTGCATATTTCAATAATTCGGATGCTTTTATTGAACATGTATTCCCTGGTGTATGTATTCAAAATGATTATGGTGACGGTACCATTCTGTACGTAGATCGTGTTGATATGGAATTTTCTTTTGAGTTCCACTATGTAGACAGCCTAGGAATAAAACTCACAAAAAAAGTAGACGATGAAAATGGAAGCATCGGAGAAGACTCTACTTATATAGGTAGACAGACTTTATTTGCTTCAACCAAAGAAGTTATCCAAGCCAATCATTTCGAGAACTCTGATAAATTAATTGAAAAGGCCAACGAAAAAGGTTGGACCTATATCAAATCGCCTGCAGGCATCTTTACCGAAGCAACCCTACCCTACGATGAAATTTATCAAGAATTGACTAATGATACGCTGAATGCCGTAAAACTGACATTCACTAACTATAACGAAAAGAATGACTATAAATTTAGCATGGATGCGCCCAGCAATGTATTGTTGTTGCGTAAGCAGGATTTGAAAACATTCTTTGAAGAAAATCAGGTAAACGATAATATCACATCGTTTACAGCAACCCACAACAGTGTAGCAACCAACCAGTATACCTTCCAAAACATAGCCCGGTTGGTTACGACCTGTATCAACGAAAAGAAAGCGGCCAGAGATGAAGCTCAAAAGAATGCGACGAATTGGGATGAAGAAGCATGGAATAACGAATGGAATGAACAACATCCTGATTGGAACAAAGTACTATTGATACCAGTTACCATTTCAACCCAAAGTTCCGGCTCCAGCAGCAGTACAATCACGGGTATCCAACATGATTTGCAACCCAGTTATGCTAAACTGCAAGGTGGTATTGAGGGACCACAATTAACATTGGAGGTGACATACACTAGTTTCGAACAATAATCTCTCTTCCAAGAAGCAATTTTGTTTGTTATAAAATAATCTCCATAAAAAAACTCCCACTTTTAAAAAGTGGGAGTTTTTTATCATATCATTTCATCTTCATTCCTTTATCTTGGCCGCAGCAACTTTCTTTTTGGCTGTTGTTTTAGTAGCCGGCTTTTTCACAGCAGCTTTCTTCTCAACCTTCTTTTCAGCTTCTCCTTTCTCTTTTATCAGTTTTCTGCGAACATCATTAAGTTCTTTCTGCAATTCCTCAATCTCGTCTCCCTGATTTTTGATTGTAGTAAGCAATGCATTCAATTCCTCGTTATCAATATCAACCGGATATAATGAGTCAACCCGCTTGATAAAATCACCCAAGATATTCATATAGTTGGTAAACGCATCATAAGGAGATTCATAAATTCCCCGATAAAGCGAAATACTGGAACTCTTGGTAGTCATAAACCGGAAATTATTGCTGGCCTGCAAATAATCCCAGTCTTGCTTAATTCGACGGTCATCGCACAAATGAACACGTTCGGCAACACTATACAGTTTGTTGAATGCCTCACGCTGCATTACGTTTCCAAGCCAACAACTCGTATCTCTTTCCTCATCGGCCCAAGAAAGCGGATAAGGAACATCAAGCTGAGAAACAGACTTAAGTTTTGTTACAATTTCGGTTGGAGTGGAGAAAGTGATCCCCTTCTCTTTCGCACAGGCGGGAAGTGCCTTGAAGAACTCCAGAATATTGGAAGACAATGGCTGATACTTGCCTAATGCACAGAGTTCCATAAAGATATTAATTACCTGTTCCTCCTGTGGCAAGGAATCAATCCAAGAAATATACTTGTCTGCAAACAAAGGATATTCACTCCAATCAGAATTGGAAAAACGCAAACTGATATCATCCGAAAGTTTGAAATCGCGCAGCAGCAACTTCAAATTCGGATTCATGTTGCAATGATAAACATAATGCGGACTCTTCCATCCCAAAACATGTTTGGCGCCTTCTGTCAACATACCTTTGAAGCCCAAACTTGCAACTACCGCACCAATCTCATCATTATAAATCAAGCTGGAATTACGAACAACCTTAGGAGCCTTGCCAAACATTTGCTTCATTTTGGCACTTTGTCTCATTAGTTCCTCTTTGAAACATTCCTCATTGGCCAAAGAAGAGAGGCCATGAGAATATGGTTCAGCCAAGAACTCACAGCAACCGGTATCATTCAACTGATGCAAGAGATCCACGACTACAGGCGCATACATTTCCAACTGCTCCAAAGCAACACCTGAAATGGAAAAAGCGACCTTAAAACTACCACCTGAATTTTTCACCATTTCCAGCAAGGTAGTCAAAGCCGGAATATAGGAATTCTCAGCTACATCACTGATACTTGTTTCATTAGCATAATCATCATAATAATAATGATCAGTACCTATATCAAAGAAACGATAACGTTTCAAATGAATAATCTGATGTATTTCAAAATAAAGACAAATCGTTCTCATGTTCTATTCTTTTTTGTTATTTTCCATAATTTCTTAATACATTCTCATAAAGAGCACGGATTCGTAGACCGACTTTCTCCCATGTGATACCATCAACCTCCTTCTTCCCTTCTTCTTGCAGATATTGGAACAGAGCAGGATTGGTACAAATGGAATAAATGGCATCGGCCATTGCATGAATATCCCAATAGTCGGTCTTGATTACCTTATCCAGAATCTCACCACATCCCGACTGCTTGGAAATAATGGATGGAGTACCACACTGCATGGCTTCCAACGGTGCAATACCGAAAGGTTCCGATACAGATGGCATGACGAAAACATCACTGTTTTTATAAACCTCATACACCTGCCGGCCTTTCATAAAACCGGGGAAATGGAAACGGTCAGCAATTCCACGTTCGGCAGCCAGATTGATCATGGCATTCAACATATCACCCGAACCCGCCATAACAAAACGAATATTACGCGTACGTTTCAAAACCATGGCAGCAGCTTCCACAAAATATTCAGGCCCCTTCTGCATGGTTATACGTCCCAAGAAAGTCACAATCTTTTCCTTTGAATGATCCGGACGGGGGATATCCTGCAAATCTTGCGAAAGAGGATAAACGGCATTATGCATGGCAAACACTTTCCGCGGATCCTGATGGTATTCATTGATAACTGTGCGACGGGTCAGTTCCGACACACACATGATGCAATCTGCATAGTCCATACCATTCTTCTCAATAGAATAGACCGTCGGATTGACTTTACCGCGGGAACGGTCAAAATCGGTGGCATGCACGTGAATACAAAGAGGCTTTCCACTCACCATCTTGGCATGTACACCGGCAGGATAAGTCAGCCAGTCGTGAGCATGAATAATATCAAATTCTTCCTTACGTGCCACTACTCCGGCTATGATGGAAAAATTGTTTATTTCCTCATGCAAGTTACCCGGATATCCGCCGGCGAACTCCATACATCCCAAATCATTGACATGCAAATAGGAGAAATCAGCATAAATATGGTCACGGTATGCATAATAATCTTCAGGAGTCATCTGACCATACAGACGAGATTTCAGATAATCATAATCCACTCCCCGCCATACGACCGGAACCTGATTCATTCCTACAATCTTAAGGAAATTCTCCTCCTCGCCCGAAGGCTTAGGCATACAGAATATCGTTTCCACATCCCCCTGCAAACTCAATCCCTTGGTTATTCCGTAAGAAGCAACTGCCAGTCCGCCATATATTTTGGGAGGAAATTCCCATCCAAACATTAATACTTTCATTTCCGTTCCTCCTCTCTTTCTATCTGTTCATACTTATATAACAAACTCAGCAAGCGTAAAATCTCGGCCACATTCATTGCAAACGAAACTGCTCCACGGCCCACAAAAGGCGGATTACCGTCAAACAACTCAGGCAGGGTACTGATGCAATGACGCGTCATTTCATCTTCCATACCTATCAGATGTCTTTCGACGAATGAGATGCCGCTCATCTTATAGATACGCAGATAAGCTTCCATATAGAAGCCCAACAGCCAGGGCCATGCGGTACCTTGATGGTAAGCATAGTCGCGTTGGGTTTGCGGACCTACATAATTGGGATTGTAACCACCGCTCTTGGGGCTCAGTGTACGAAGTCCCTTCGGAGTCAGCAACTCCTTGGTTACAATATCCAGCACCTGACGCTTCTGAACACGATCAAGAGGAGAATAGTCGAAAGCTACAGCAAATATCATGTTCGGACGTACACTCCAGTCCATCATGTAGCCGTCGACATAGTCAAACAAATAGCCGTACTCATTTCTGAATGTCTCTACAAACGACTTGCCTGTCACTTCGGCCTGCGCGTCGAGAGTATTGGCAAACGCCTCATTGCCTTCTTCACGTACCATGTCGGCAACAAATCGGAGAGCATTATACCACAATGCGTTGATTTCTACGACATATCCAGTACGAGGTACCACTGGCCTACCATTGGCAATCGAGTTCATCCATGTCACAGGATGTTCCGTACCATTGGTATAGAGCAGCCCGTTGTCATGCAGGAACAAATTGTCATGTCGGCGACCACGGATGTACTCAAGCAAATCTTTGAGCAACGAGCCATACATTTGCCGGCAACGTTCGCGTGAAGTGAATTTGGCATATTGTTGCAAACACCAGATGGCCCATAACAGCACATCCGGATGTTCCATCTCATAAATTTTATAGGCAAGCGGTTCACCGTTCATATACTGCCGGAGCGCTTTCTCTGCCGTCTTCATGACATCTTCAAATTCATCTTGCTCGTCAATGGCAAGTGTGAGACCCGGCAAGGAAACAAACAAATCTCGGGCACGGCACTTGAACCACGGATAACCGGCCAAGATATAATGCTCGTCACCCTGCTTGTTATGGAACTGATGTGCCGAATTTTTCAAGCAATGATAGAAACTGTCCCGAGGAGTACGGTCGGCCACCTCCGTTTCAAAAGTATGTTTCAATTTACGGGTATCAACTTCAGAAATGCCGGCAGAGAATACCACGCTTTCTCCCTTCTTGATATCCACCTCAAAGTAGCCGGGAACATAAAGGTCCTCATTGAAATCATAACCACGTTCCTGCTCCTTGGGATATTCAATACCTCTATACCAGTCGGGCTGGAAATGGAATTCATTCTTCTTGTTCAGCTGCATGAACAATTCAGGATAACCGGGATACATACAGGTCTTGATACCATTTTCCACCAGCTGATAATCCCGACTGGCCTGAGAATTCTCGTGCGTATATTCGCGCACACTGCGGAAAGCCAGGAAGGGACGGAAACGCAATGTCGTGGCCGAATGGGCATCGACAAGCGTATAACGAATCAGAATACGGTTCTCATGATGTACAAAAATCTTTTCCTTACGGAGGATAACGCCTCCCACACGGTAAGTTGTAGCCGGGACGTGCTCGCAATCAAACTCACGGATGTATTTATGTCCGTTGGGACTGAAGTGATTGCCTTGATATTTGTGCAATCCCAGATTAAACTCTGCACCGTGCTGAATTACCGTTTCGTCCAAAGAAGAGAGCAGCACATGATTCTCATCGTCCAAGTTGGGGACCGGAATCACCAACAAGCCGTGATATTTGCGTGTGTTACAATCTACAATCGTTGTACAATGATAGGCACCCGACTTATTTGTACGGAGTATCTCCCGGGGAAGAGACTCTTCCAAATTAATCATCAGCGTCTTGTCAAATCGTAAATAACTCATAGTTGTGCATTATTTAAATTAAAGGTTAAAAATTCAGGTTCATTCCACACCACAACAACTTGTAGCAATGCCAAAAATACAAATTTATGTATATACTCAAAATAAAAAAAGGTTTTTTTTTCGCATTTCGGACAAATAATTGTAGTATTGCATCCGATTAGCATATACCGTATGTCAAAATGCCCCATGAATGCTTTATGAAACGAGACTTACAACGTATTTTTCTGGCAGCAGCCATACCTTTGTTCTTTCTCTTCATCCTTTACATGTTGAAGTTTTTGGAAGTGGGAATGGAATGGGATTTTACCCATCTGGGTATCTATCCGATGGAAAAGCGGGGCTTGTTCGGTATATTTGCCCACCCACTTGTCCATAGCAGCTTTGCTCATCTGGCAGCCAATACACTCCCATTGTTTTTTCTATCCTGGTGTCTGTTCTATTTCTATAGAGACATTGCGCCATACATTTTTTTCCTCATCTGGATTGGCGGAGGAATTTTCACTTTCCTGTTCGGCAAAAGCGGATGGCATGTCGGTTCAAGCGGCATCATCTATGGACTGGCCTTTTTCCTTTTTTTCAGCGGTATCCTGCGTAAGCATGTCCCTCTCATTGCCATTGCATTGTTGGTCACATTCCTCTACGGCGGATTGGTGTGGAACATGTTTCCACAATTTGCCAAAGCTTCTACCTCATGGGAAGGGCACATGGGAGGTGCCATAGCCGGAATGCTATGTTCTGTATTTTTCATCAAATACGGGCCACAACGTCCCGATCCCTTCGCCGATGAAGAAGACGAAGAAGATATTCCCGACACATCCGAAGAAGGAAACAGCCAGAACGGAAATTCGGATTGTCATCCGCCAACCACCGATTCGCACGGGTTTTCATGATTTTAAAAGCGAAAAGTTGCTAAATTCATGGCACAGCCTTATTTTTGCCCCGCAAAACATGGAAAGGCGAACTAGTTCCTTGTTTTCAGATAAAATAACGACTATTTTAACTACACCGGCATGGAAGGATTTATTGCTGAAACATTATATGACCAATCAATGAAGAAGCGGAAAAGCAGCCTCATCAATTGCAGAATGATATTACGGGTATTGGGTATCCTGCTTTGGGTAGAAACTGCCATGTTCCTGCTTTGTGCATTCGTTTCCTGGATTTATGAGGAAAAAGAGACATTCACATTCCTGCAAACGGCAGCCATCAATACAGCAGTAGGAGGCCTGTTGATAGTGCTGAGCCGCGGAGCCGAACGCAAACTGACCAAACGTGACGGCTATTGCATTGCCAGTCTGTCATGGGTTCTGTTCTCCGCATTCGGCATGCTTCCTTTCTATCTAAGCGGCAGTGTAGACAGCATCGCCAACGCTTTCTTCGAAACGATGTCGGGATTTACCACAACGGGAGCAACCATCATGGACAATATAGACAGCCAGCCCCACGGCATCCTCTTCTGGCGCAGCCTGACCCAATGGATAGGAGGACTGGGCATCGTCTGCTTCGCCATTGCCATACTCCCCATCTTCAACGAAGGCAACATGCAGCTCTTTTCAGCCGAAGCAACCGGCGTCACGCACAACAAGCTGCATCCCAAAATCAGTATCATGGTAAAATGGATATGGGGTGTATATCTCATCCTTACAGCCTCGGAAACCATCCTGCTTTACCTTGGAGGTATGAACTGGTTCGACGCCATCTGCCATTCCTTCACCACAACAGCTACCGGAGGATATTCTACCCGACAAGCCAGTGTTGCTTATTGGAATTCTCCGTTCATCGAATATGTCATTGCTTGTTTCATGATTATATCCAGCTTCAATTTCGGATTGTTCTATCTGGCTCTTAAAGGCAAAATCACAAAAATGTTCGGAGACGAAGAACTGCGCTGGTTTCTCTATTCGATTTTCATCCTGACAGGAATCATCACGATTGCACTGGTTATATACAATGATTATGGCATCGAGACAGCTTTCCGTAAAGCTCTCTTTCAGGTGGCAAGTATACACACTTCTTGCGGATTCGGTACAGACGACTACAACCTTTGGCCTCCCTTCACCTGGATTCTGCTGCTGTTTGCCATGATGGCCGGCGGATGTACAGGTTCGACGGCTGGAGGTATCAAAAGCATGCGCTTGCTGATGATGATTAAAGGAATCAGAAACAGCTTCAAGCGAATGCTCCACCCCAACGCCGTTCTTCCTATCCGGGTAAACCATCAGGCTACCGCTCCGAACACAGTGCTTTCCGTAGCATTTTTCATTGTTCTTTATATGGCCATTATTCTGATCAGCTGGATCATAGTGATGTTCATGGGACTCGGATTTGAAGAATCCTTCAGTACCGTAGTGTCCAGCATTGGCAACGTTGGACCGGGTTTGGGCGCTTACGGACCTGCCTTCTCATGGAATGCGATGCCCGATGCCGCCAAATGGTTTCTGTCGTTCCTCATGCTGATAGGCCGACTGGAAATGTTCTGCGTATTGCTGCTTTTCTACCCCCGTTTCTGGAAGAGCCGTTAAGGAACGGGGCTGTTTCTACACCTTATTTCTGCAGTCCTTCGATAAGCAAAGTGATATTGGCCGTGAACAGACGGACAGAAACAGCCAACAGAATGATGCCGAAGAACTTGCGGATGATGTAAATCCCGCCCTTTCCTAGGAAACGCTCCACACGCCCCGTCATGCTGACAACAAAATAAACCCAAATCATATTCAGCACCAGGGCTATGATGATATTGACACTGGCATATTCGGCACGTAAGGTTAGCAAGGTCGTAAAAGCTCCCGCACCAGCCAGCAACGGAAAGACCAGAGGCACAAGTGTAGCCTCCTTGATAGGCCCCTGGTTCTTGAATATTTCGATATCCAGAATCATTTCGAGCGCCATCAGGAAAATGACGACCGCACCCGCTATAGCAAACGATTCGATATCGACATGAAAAAGCTGAAGCATCCAGTCGCCTGCATAGAAGAATCCCAATAGTAGGGCAAAAGATATCAACGTTGCTTTCAAAGCGTTTACATCCTTGCCTTTCTCCTTCAGATTAATGATGATGGGAATGGCCCCGATTATGTCTATCACAGCAAAAAGTACGATAAAGGCACTGATCATCTGCTGGAAATTGAAAGCTGCAAACATGATATATTCCTCCTTTTTTCCTGCAAAGATACTCCATAATCTTTTATTCCACAACAGAAAAACGAGGCGATTGAATAGCAGATTTAAGAAATAATAAAAAAAACAAAAAGCTTGGCCGGCAACACACCGTCGAAGCCGATTATCCGTATTTTTGTTTCAATACAGAAAGGAATTCTTATGGATACAATGTTCGACACACTCTTGCAGCTCCCCCTGCTCCAGGGATTGGCACCCGAAGACTTTACCAGCATATTGGAAAAAGTCAAGCTGCATTTCGTCAAGCTGAAACCGGGTGAAACCATCGCCCGGGCCGACTCGCCGTGCAACGAGCTTATCTTCATACTCAACGGAGAGATTTCCGCCACTACAACATCGGCCGACAACCTCTTCAGCATGACCGAACATTTCAAAGCTCCCTACCTGATTGAGCCTCAAGCCTTGTTCGGCATGTACACCTGCTACACCAGCAAATACGTTGCCACTACCGAAACAAACAGCGTATATGTCAGCAAATCGGCTGTCACGAACCATCTGCTGAAGTACGAAATCTTCCGCCTCAACTACCTGAACATAGCCAGCAGCCAGGCACAGGGCTTGAACAACAAATTATGGGGACATATTCCCGATACCCTCGAAAGCCGTATCTGCCGGTTCATACTGAACCATTTGAGACGTCCGCAAGGCCCCAAGTCACTGAAGATAAAGATGGAAGACCTGGCTACAATTGTCAACGACTCCCGAAACAATGTATCCAAGACATTGAACCAGATGCAGGACAAGAGGCTGCTGGAACTCCATCGGGGAGAAATAGCCATTCCTGAAGCAGAGAGACTGATGGTCTGATTCCGATCATACACTAATTCCACATACTACAGAAACGG
>UMJL01062669.1_pt1 | contig 12432 bp, 10 predicted proteins | sample 1966071 | NCBI WGS metagenome assembly UMJL01 (sample SAMEA4836148, study PRJEB28245) | human gut metagenome | biome: gut microbiome; material: fecal sample | place: Denmark | collected 2008
CGCACCGGTGGAGGATCTGCAGAAGGTGGACGGAATCGGGGAGAGCGCCGCAATTTTACTCAAACTGACACCGCAGCTGTACCACAAGGCACGGATGGAGGAGACCGCCCGGGAGACGGTGCTCAACTCCTCGGAACGGGCGGGCGCCTATTTGCTGGAGCGCTTTTCCGGTGAGTCACGGGAGGTCATCTATGAGCTGTGCCTGGACCGGAAGGGAAAGCTGCTGGCCTGCAAGCGCTTGGGGGAAGGCGGCGTGTCCTACGCGGATCTGGATATCCGCAAGCTGGTGGAAAACGCACTTCTGACCTCTGCCAGCGCAGTCATCCTGGCCCATAACCATCCCAGCGGCGTGGCACTGCCCTCGCCGGAGGATTACGCCACTACGGACCGGGCCAAGCAGGCCCTGGCCACGGTGGGCGTTCCGCTGACCGATCACATCATCGTGGCTGATCAGGACTTTGTTTCCTTTGCGGATTCCGGATACCTGTTGTGAAAAATCGAACAAATGTAGTATTTTCAAAAGCGCCGTGTTACAATGACACCATCCCGAATCTGCGCCAGCCGGAATTTACAGAGGCCTGCCGCGGATCGACGTCCGTACGGAGCGTGTGAAATGCCGAATTTTCAAGTTGTATCTGAATACCAGCCCTCCGGCGACCAGCCCCAGGCCATTGCCAAGCTGGCGGAGGGCATCGAGAACGGATTGAAGGAGCAGGTGCTGCTGGGCGTCACCGGCTCCGGAAAGACCTTTACCATGGCCAAGGTCATTGAAGCTGTCCAGCGCCCGACCCTGGTGCTGGCCCACAACAAGACCCTGGCGGCCCAGCTCTGCGCGGAGTTCAAGGAGTTTTTTCCCAACAACGCCGTGGAGTATTTCGTGTCCTATTACGATTACTACCAGCCGGAGGCCTATATCCCCCATACGGACACCTATATCGCCAAGGACGCCGCCACCAATGACGAGATCGACCGGCTGCGCCTCTCCGCCACCTGCGCGCTGCTGGAGCGGCGGGATGTGATTGTGGTCTCTTCTGTCTCCTGCATCTACGGCCTGGGCGAGCCGGATGACTTCGCCAAGCTGGTGGTTTCCTTGCGGGTGGGAGCCGAATGGGATCGGGATGAGCTGCTGCGCCGCCTGGTGGAGATCCGCTATGAGCGCAACGATATTGCCTTCGAGCGCAATATGTTCCGGGTCCGGGGTGACACAGTGGAGCTGTACCCGGCTTATTATAAGGACCGGGCCATCCGGGTGGAATTTTTTGGGGATGAGATCGACCGCATCAGCGAGTTCAACCCCGTCACCGGTGCGGTGAACCGGGTGCTGAACCACATCGCCATCTACCCCGCCAGCCACTATGTCACCACCAAGGAGAAGATGGACAAGGCCATCGGCCAGATCCGCAAGGAGTTGGAGGAGCAGGTCAAGTTCTTTACCGACAACAACCAGCTGGTGGAGGCCCAGCGCATCCGCCAGCGGACGGAGTACGACATGGAGATGATGGCGGAGCTGGGATATTGCTCCGGCATCGAAAATTACTCCCGCATCATCTCCGACCGGCCCGCCGGCTCCGCTCCCATGACGCTGCTGGACTTTTTCCCCGATGACTTCCTGCTCTTTGTGGATGAGTCCCACGTGACGCTGCCCCAGGTGCGGGCCATGTACAACGGGGACCATGCCCGTAAGGATTCCCTGGTGAAGTACGGGTTCCGGCTGCCCTGTGCCTACGATAACCGGCCATTGAAATTCGAGGAGTTTGAAGAGCGGATCGGTCAGGCGGTGTTTGTCTCCGCCACCCCCGGCCCCTATGAACGGGAGCGGGCAGACCAGGTGGTGGAGCAGGTCATCCGTCCCACCGGACTGCTGGACCCGAGAATCGAGGTCCGGCCCGTCACGGGGCAGATCGACGACCTTATGGACGAGATCAAGATCCGCAGCGGGAAAAACGAACGGGTGCTGGTGACGACCCTCACCAAAAAGATGGCGGAGGATCTGACGGAGTATTTGAAAAACGCCGGCATTCGGGTGCGGTATATGCACTCGGACGTGGCCACCATCGAGCGGATGGAGATCATCCGGGGATTGCGGCTGGGAGAGTTCGACGTGCTGGTGGGCATCAACCTGCTGCGGGAGGGCCTGGACCTGCCGGAGGTTTCTCTGGTGGCGATTCTGGACGCGGACAAGGAGGGATTCCTCCGGTCCGAGACGTCCCTCATCCAGACCATCGGCCGGGCGGCCCGCAACGCGGAGGGTCTGGTCATCATGTACGCCGACGAAATCACCCCCTCCATGCGGGCGGCCATCGACGAGACGGAGCGCCGCCGCACCATTCAGGACGCCTATAACCGGGCCCACGGCATTGTACCCAAGACCATCATCAAAGGGGTCCGGGAGGTGCTGGAGATCTCCCAGACACCGGAGGAGGAGACCGGCCGGGGCCGGAAGAAGCGCAAGCTCACCGAGCAGGAACGCGCGGCGGAAATCGCCAAGCTGGAAAAGGAAATGAAGGAAGCCAGCAAGATGCTGGAATTCGAATACGCGGCGGTGCTGCGGGACCGGATCATCGAGCTGCGGGGCGAGAAATAAAGCATTTTCAATTCAAAGCTCCGCAGGGGGAAAAGCCCGTGTTTTCCGCAAGCTCCGGCCAAATGGCCATTCCTGTCGGAGCCCGGTGAAAACGAGGGGAAAAGAGGACCTTATTATGTGGTTTATTTTTGCACTGCTGTCGGCGGTATTTGCCGCGCTGACGTCCATTCTGGCCAAGATCGGAATCGCGGGCGTCAGCTCCAATCTGGCCACAGCCATCCGCACCATTGTGGTACTGGTGATGGCCTGGGGAATCGTATTGCTCACCGGTGAGATCGGGGGAGTGCGGAACATTTCCGGCCGCAGCTGGCTGTTCCTGGGACTCTCCGGCGTTGCCACCGGCCTCTCCTGGCTTTGCTATTACCATGCCCTGCAGCTGGGACAGGCCAGCAAGGTGGTCCCGGTGGACAAGTTCAGTGTGGTGATCTCCCTGGTGCTGGCATTTTTGATCTTGCATGAGACAGTGGATGCAAAGACGATCCTGGGGGCAGTGCTGATAACAGCCGGGACCCTGTTGATGATTTTGTAAGGATTTGCCGCCTGAGGGGAGGAGACCGTATGGAAGGAAGGCACACGCGGCTTCAAAAGGGAGTACTGATCGTTCTGGCTGCTCTCGCGGTGGTGTTTTGTGTGCTGATGCTGTGCTCCCGGCTTCATCCCGGCGTGGTTTTCGACGGGACGCTCCTGCGGCTTCAGGAGGCGGACGGCGGGACCACTTATACCGGAAAACTCCACGGTGAGCAGGTCTCCGTCTCCGTTGTCCGGGAGAGTGGAGCTGTCACCACCGTCACCTGCACGGTGGAGGATCAAACCCCGGATGTCTACCGGATGGAATATCCGCTGGACCCGATCCTGGCGGCGGACGGGCCGGCAGAGGGGCAGATGGTGGACGGCATCCGCATCACCAAAAACGGGAAAACCCTGTTTGAGGGGGGATTTGACCGGGATACGGCTTCCAGCGGCTTTGGGTGGTATGATGCCGGCGGGCGATGGGACTCCGGCGTGGCTGTTTCTTCCAATGTCGGAGGAGGACAAGCAGGGCAGACCCTGTCTTTGACGCTGGATGAGCGGAATGTCATGTATTTTGCAAGAGGTCCGGAACTGACGGCCCGGGGCAGCTGGGTACTGTATGGGATGATGGTGTTCCTCTCCATCCTGGCGGCACTGGACACGGCATTTCCCCTGACTCTGTTCCGTCTGCGGCATTGCTGCGACGTCCGCAATCCGGAACCGACGGATCTGTATCTTGCCATGCAGCGTCTGCGGTGGGTGCTGTACCCGGTGCTGCTGCTGTTTGGCTACCTCTTTGCGCTGCGGGTGCTGCCGTAGCAACGACTTTCATCAAGATAAAGGAGAACATTTCTCATGGCGTTTGGCAGTATGTCGTTTCTGTTCGGATTTTTGCCGGCAGTGCTGCTTTGTTATTTTCTCTGTCCCACCCGGTGGCGGACGGCACGCAACGGCGTGCTGCTGGTGTTCAGCCTGGTGTTTTATTGCTGGGGCGGTGTGCGGCTGCTGCCGGCATTCGCGGTGTCCTGCGTGGGCAACTGGGCGGCGGCACTGCTGGTGTCCCCGGGGCGGCGGCACAGGAAGGCAGTGTATGCCGCGGCGGTGGTACTCAATCTTTTGATGCTGGGCTATTATAAGTACACCGGCTTTCTGCTGGGCAATCTGGCGGCGCTGGGCATGGATGTGACGGTGCCCTCCATCGCGCTGCCGGCGGGCATCTCGTTTTTCACCTTCCAGGCGGTGGCTTACCTGACAGACGTCTACCGGGGCACCATCCCGGCGGAACGGAACCTGGGGCGGGTCACGCTGTTCATGGCATTTTTCCCTCAGCTGCTTCAGGGCCCCATCCTCCGTTACGGGGAGTTCGGCCCGGCCCTGCTGGACCGGCGGGAGAGTGCGGACGAGGCCGCCGACGGTGCCGTCCGGTTCTGCTTCGGCCTTGCCAAAAAGGTGCTGCTGGCGGACGCTCTGGGACAGGTGGCGGACGGCGCCTTCGCCGCGGGAGATCACCTGACGGTGTCCCTGGCCTGGCTGGGGGCGGTGGCCTACACGCTGCAGCTCTACTTTGATTTTTCCGGCTATACGGATATGGCTATCGGCCTGGGCCGGGTGTTCGGTTTCCGCCTGCCGGAGAACTTCAACTATCCCTATATCTCCAAATCTGCCTCGGAGTTCTGGCGCCGGTGGCACATGACCCTCTCCTTCTGGTTCCGGGACTATGTGTATATTCCGCTGGGCGGCAACCGCTGTTCCCGGGCACGGCATCTGCTCAACCTTCTGGTGGTGTGGATGCTGACGGGGCTGTGGCACGGTTCCGCCTGGAATTTCGTGCTATGGGGTCTTTATTATGCGGTGCTGCTGATCGGGGAGAAGTTTCTCTGGGGCAAGGCACTTCAGAAGCTGCCGGGCCTGGTGCAGCATGTTTATGCCCTGGTGCTGATTATCGTGGGCTGGGTGCTGTTCCGCTCCGGGAGTCTCGCCCAGGTGGGGGAGATGGTCTCCGCCATGTTCGGCTCCGCCCCCGGCGGCGTTTGGAGCGGCGAATCCGTGTACTATCTGCGCCAGTATGCTTGGGAGTGGGCAGTGGCCGTGATCGCGGCGATGCCGGTGAAAAACTGGCTCTCCACCCGGCTGGAAGCCCGGCGGGCGGCAGGCAGTACCGCTGCCGCGGCGACGCTGGCATGGGGTGTGAAGCTGTTGGCCTTTATCCTGCTGGGCTGGTCTGTGGTGCGGATTTTGAGTACCGGCGTTCAGTCCTTCCTGTACTTCCAGTTCTGAGAGGGGGCGTGCTGCATGAATCGAATTTCCAAGCGGGCCTTTCTGGCACTGCTGCTGGCGGTGCTCTTCGCGGTGCCTGCCGGTGTGATCCAGTGGTCCCATAAGGAGACCACTGCCTACTATGAAAACCGCACCCTGGCGGAGCGCCCGGCCCTGACCTGGCAGAGCCTGTGGGACGGCACCTTCGCCACCGCCTTTGAGAGCTGGTTCTCCGACCACGCCCCCGGCCGCACCACGCTGCTGGAGGCGGATACCGCGGTGCAGATGAACGTGCTGCACCGCCCGGTGGTCAACGACATCGTGCTCTCCGCCGACGGTGTGCTGGTGCCGTTTTTGAGTTACGACGAATACACGGAGCAGGACTACGCCGGCCCCGCCGCGTCTATTGCGGAAAATTACGGCAAGCTCAACGACCATGTGAAAGCCAATGGCGGTTCCTTCTATTTTGTGGGCCTGCCGGAACAGCGGGTCTACTTTGAGGAGAAGTTTCCGGACTATCTCAATAACCACGAGACAGAGGCCCAGACGGCGGATGCGCTCTTTATCCAGGCCCTGGAGGACCAGGGTGTTCGCTTTTTGAACATGGAAGAGGTGTATGACGCCCTGGGCCGCCCGGAGGAGTTCTACTCCACCGTGGACCACCACTACAATTATTACGGCGCCTATACCGCTTACCGCTCCATCATGGACACACTGGCATCGGACGGCTGGAATCTGCCGGTGCTGACGGAGGACAGGATCGACCTGGTGGAGCAGCCCTTCCCCTATATCGGCTCCCGGAACCGCAAGCTCTATAACCTCTGGCCCAACACGGACAAGGCGGTCATCGGCGTGCAGAAGGACCCGGTGGCCTTTACCCGCTACGACAACGGAGCGCTCTCCGAAAAGCCGCTGTTCATCCTGCCGGAGGACCCGGCCATGCCCACCACGTACAACCTGTACATGGGCGGCGACTTCGGGGAGACCGTTCTGGAGACGGACCGGCCGGAACTGCCGGACGTGCTGATTTTCGGAGATTCCTTCACCAATGCGTTGGAGACGCTGCTCTACGCCTCCTTTGACGAGACCCATATCCTGGACCTGCGGTACTACACCGACAAGAGTCTCAAGGACTATATCTCCGACTACCAGCCGGACATCGTGCTGTGTGTCCAGAACGACACGTTCTATTACAGCACCACCGGAAACGGCAACGTCTGGGAGAACTGACGCCATGCAGGCGCAAAAAAATTACGCCCGCCGGGCCTGCGCCGCCATTCTGGCAGCTGCGGCGCTGTGGGGCGTCATCGGGGTGTGGAACCGCCGCCTGATGGCGGCGGGGCTTTCCCCCACGTCTATTGTGACAGTGCGCAACTGCGGCGGCATGCTGCTGCTGGGCCTGGTGCTGGCGGTCCGAAACCGGTCGGTGTTCCGGGTGCGCAGGGAACATCTGAAGTACTTTTTCGGCACGGGTGTGGTGAGCGTGGTGCTCTTCACCGCATGCTATTTCTCCTGCCAGAAGTTATGTTCACTTTCGGTTGCCTCCGTGCTGCTGTATACCGCACCTTCCTTTGTGGTACTGCTTTCCGCTCTGCTGTGGCGGGAGCGGGTGACGGGGCGGAAACTGGCGGCATTGGGGCTGACGCTGGTGGGGTGTGCGCTGGTGTGCGGGCTCTTTTCCGGACAGGTCACCGTCACGGCGGCGGGGGTGCTGCTGGGCCTGGGGGCCGGATTTTTCTACGCCCTGTACAGCATCTTCGGCCGGTATGCCCTGGCCCACTACGGTTCCATGACAGTGACCATGTGGACGTTTCTCTTTGCGGGGCCGGCCTCATTGGTGCTGCTGCGGCCGTCGGAATTGGCGGCGGCCTTTTCCGCTCACGGCACCTGGATCACGGCGGTGGGACTGGTGGCGGTGTCCACGGCGGCGCCGTATCTGCTCTACACCTGGGGCCTTGCCCGGGTGGAATCCGGTCGGGCCTCCATTCTGGCAAGCCTGGAACCGGTGGTGGCATCTCTTGCGGGAACGCTGCTCTTTCACGAGCCTCTCAGCGCCGCGACGCTGGCGGGCATTGCCTGCGTGCTGGCAGGCGTATCGATTTTGAGGTGATACCATGGCAAAGCATAAAGAAGAAAAGACCAATGTGATGCGGATTCTGGACCAGAAGAAGATCCCCTATACCGCCCGATTCTACGAGGAGGGCGAGGGTCCGGAGGGGACCCGGGAGTATGGTGTCCATGTGGCCCAGGCCCTGGGGCAGGACCCGGCCCGGGGCTTCAAGACGCTGGTGGCCCGGGGCGCATCCAAGGGCATTTATGTATTTGAAGTGCCGGTGGCGGAGACCCTGGATTTGAAGAAAGCCGCCCGGGCGGTGGGGGAGAAGTCCATCCAGCTGCTCCACGTCAGCGAGATTAACGCCGTCACCGGCTATATCCGGGGCGGATGCAGCCCCGTGGGCATGAAAAAGGCGTACCCCACCGTGTTCCATGAGACGGTGACGGATTACGACACCGTCTACATCTCCGCCGGGAAGATCGGTGCCCAGGTGGAGTTAGCCCCTGGCCCTGTGCTGGAACTGCTGGGCGCCGAAACGGCGGACCTCATCGTGAAAGAGGGATAACCCCAGGTGCAGCCCCACGGCGAAAGCGTCGGCGGACCACTGGAGGTAGCGCTCATAAAAGGCGTCGTCCAGCCGCAGCCGGACATCCGCGTCCAGGGAGAGACCGTCCAGCAGCTCCTCCAGGCTTTCGTGGTCATAGGGGCAGACCTCCCGCAGCGTTTGGACGCAGTAGGAGTCAAAGAGCTTTTCATAGATGGGATTCATCGTATCCACCACCTTAAATAGAACATTTAATGTTCTCTATAAGGTTATTGTAGAACATTAAATGTTCTGCGTCAAGGAGAATTTCCATGGAGACATTGAAGGAATTTGGGGAAAGACTGAAATTGCTGCGAAAGGAACAGAAACTTTTTCAGCGCGATATGGCGGAATTTTTACAGATCACAGAGGTGCATTACCGCCGGATGGAAGCGGGAAAGGTCAATGTCCCCACCTTGACCCTGTGCGCCCTGGCAGACCGGTTTGGCGTGACCACAGACTATCTGCTGGGCCGCAGCGAGGACCGGGGCGGACCGTCCGCCTCCTGAGGGAACCTTTTATCAATCACAATCGAAGGAGACAACAGCGCATATGCAGGATCAGATCATCGTCAAGGGCGCCCGGGTCAACAACCTGAAAAACATCGACGTCACCATCCCCCGGGACAAGCTGGTGGTGATGACGGGCCTCTCCGGCTCCGGCAAGAGCTCCTTGGCCTTCGATACCATCTATGCCGAGGGCCAGCGGCGGTACGTGGAGAGCCTCTCCTCTTACGCCCGGATGTTTCTGGGCCAGATGGACAAGCCGGATGTGGACTATATCGAGGGACTTTCCCCCGCCATCTCCATCGACCAGAAGACTACCAGCAAGAATCCCCGCTCCACCGTGGGCACGGTGACGGAGGTCTACGACTATCTGCGGCTCCTCTGGGCCCGGGTGGGCACGCCCCACTGCCCCAAGTGCGGCAAGGAAATCCGCCAGCAGACCATCGACCAGATCATTGACCAGGTCCTTGCCCTGCCGGAGGGCACCCGCATCCAGGTGATGGCACCGGTGATCCGGGGCAAGAAGGGCGAGCACGTGAAGGTGTTCGAGGACGCCAAGCGCTCCGGCTATGTCCGGGCCCGGGTGGACGGGAACCTCTACGAGCTGGACGAGGAGATCAAGCTGGAGAAAAACAAAAAACACAACATTGAGATCGTGGTGGACCGGCTCATCATCCGGCCGGACATCCAGCAGCGCCTGACGGACAGCGTGGAGACCGCCTCCGGCCTCTCCGGCGGGCTGGTGGTCATCAATCTGCTGCGGGAGGAGCAGGACCTGATGTTCTCCCAGAACTACGCCTGCGAGGATTGCGGCATCTCCATCGAGGAGCTGACGCCCCGGATGTTCTCCTTCAACAACCCCTTCGGCGCCTGCCCCACCTGCACGGGCCTAGGCAGCCAGCTCAAGGCCGACCCGGCCCTGGTGGTGCCGGACCCCAACCTCTCCATCCTGGAGGGCGCCATCCAGGCCAGCGGCTGGGGCAATATCCGCTCCGACGGCATCTCCCGGATGTATTTTGACGCCCTGTCCAAAAAGTACGGCTTCAAGCTCACCACCCCCTGGAAGGACCTGAGCGACGAGGTGAAGGACGTCATCCTCTACGGTACCAAGGGGGAGAAGCTGGAGCTCCACTATGACCAGCCCCGGGGCAAGGGCGTTTTGTACCAGGTCTTCGAGGGCATCTGCAACAATGTGGAGCGGCGCTATCAGGAGACCCAGAGCGACGCCAGCAAGCGGGAGCTGGAAGAAGTGATGGCGGAGTGTCCCTGTCCCACCTGCCATGGCCGCCGGCTGAAAAAGGAGTCCCTGGCGGTGACGGTGGGGGATCTGGACATCTTTTCCTTTACGGAGCTGTCCGTGACGGACGAACTTGCCTGGGTGGACAAGCTGACACTCACCGAGCAGCAGATGCGCATCGCGGGGCGGATTTTGAAGGAGATCAAATCCCGGCTGGGCTTTTTGCAGTCCGTGGGCCTTGGGTACCTGACCCTGGCCCGGGCGGCGGCCACCCTCTCCGGCGGCGAGAGCCAGCGCATCCGCCTGGCCACCCAGATCGGCTCATCCCTGATGGGGGTCCTCTATATTCTGGATGAACCCTCCATCGGTCTTCACCAGCGGGACAACGACAAGCTGCTGGCCACGCTGCGGAATCTCCGGGATCTGGGCAATACCCTTCTGGTGGTGGAGCACGACGAGGATACCATGCGGGCGGCGGACTACCTCATCGACATCGGCCCCGGCGCCGGTGTTCACGGCGGTCAGGTGGTGGCCGCCGGCACGCCGGAGGAGGTCATGGCCAATCCGAATAGCCTTACGGGTCAGTACCTCTCCGGCAAGAAGAAAATCCCGGTTCCCACGGAGCGCCGCAAGGGCAGCGGAAAATTCCTGAAAGTCATCGGCGCGGCGGAAAACAACCTCGGCCACATTGATGTCACCTTCCCTCTGGGCACTTTCACCGTGGTCACCGGCGTCTCCGGCTCCGGCAAGTCCTCCCTGGTCAACGAGGTGCTCTTCAAGCGGTTGGGAGCGGACCTTATGCGGATGAAGGTCCATCCCGGCAAGTGTGACCGGATCGAGGGCATCGAGAACCTGGACAAGGTAGTGGACATCGACCAGAGCCCCATCGGCCGGACGCCTCGCTCCAACCCTGCCACCTACACGGGGCTTTTCAACGACATCCGGGACCTCTTCGCCTCCACCCAAGAGGCCAAGAGCCGGGGCTACGGTCCGGGACGGTTTTCCTTCAATGTCCGTGGCGGACGGTGTGAGGCCTGCTCCGGCGACGGCGTGTTGAAAATTGAGATGCACTTCCTGCCGGATATTTTCGTCCCCTGCGAGGTTTGCAAGGGCAAGCGGTACAACCGGGAGACTCTGGAGGTCCGCTACAAGGGCAAGAACATCGCCGAGGTGCTGGATATGACGGTGGACGAGGCGGTGGAGTTCTTCTCCGCACTGCCCAGGCTCCGGAACAAGCTCCAGACCCTTCAGGACGTGGGTCTTGGGTATGTAAAACTGGGCCAGCCCTCCACGGAGCTCTCCGGCGGCGAGGCCCAGCGGGTGAAGCTGGCCACCGAGCTCTCCAAGCAGGCCACCGGCCGCACCATCTATATTCTGGACGAGCCCACCACCGGCCTCCACAGCGAGGATGTGCGCAAGCTCCTGGAAGTCCTGCAGCGCTTGGTAGACACCGGCAACACCGTGGTGGTCATCGAGCACAACCTGGATGTCATCAAGTGCGCTGACCACCTCATTGACCTGGGGCCCGAGGGGGGCGACGGCGGCGGCACTGTTGTTGTCACCGGCACGCCGGAGGAAGTGGCAGCCTGCCCGGAGAGCTTTACAGGCCAGTATCTCAAAAAAGTGCTGGTGCGGTAAGAAACCATGCACCTGCCTGCGAATCCGTTGTATTTTCCGCCGGTTTGTGATAGTGTGGAAAAAACCGGTGGAAAGAACTCCTGAGAATGACCGCATTCGCAGGAGAGATTCCCCGTATTCCAACCGGAGCGTCCGGTATCAAATATTGCTTAACGAAAGAAAGTTGAGGATCACCTATGTCTAACATCAAAAACGTTGCTATGATCACCGTCTGCGGTCGGCCCAATGTGGGCAAATCCAGCCTCACCAATGCGCTGGTGGGGGAGAAGGTCGCCATCGTCTCCAACAAGGCACAGACCACCCGGAACCGGATTTACGGTGTGGTGAACCGGGAGGACACCCAGTATATCCTACTGGACACCCCCGGCCTCCACAAGCCCAAGTCCGCCCTGGGGGACTATATGGTCAAGGTCGTCACCTCCAGTCTCTCCGACGTGGACTGTGCCCTTTTGCTGGTGGAGCCCATCGCTCATGTGGGTGGCCCGGAGAAGGCCCTGATCGAGCGCATCCAGGAGGAAAAGATTCCCTGCATCCTCTGTATCAACAAGATCGACACCGTGGAGCCCTCCGCGCTGCTGCCGGTGATCGCGGCCTACAATGAGACCTGGGATGGGTTTGACGCCATCATTCCCATCTCCGCCCACACCGGCAGCGGACTGGACGATCTGATGCATGAGCTGCGTAAGTACGCCCAGGAGGGCCCCCAGCTGTTCCCGGACGGACAGACCAGCGACCAGCCGGAGCGGCAGGTGATGGGCGAGATCATCCGGGAGAAGCTGCTGCTCTGCCTGGATAAGGAGATCCCCCACGGCACCGCCGTGGAGATCACCAAATTCTCTGAGCGGGATTCCGGCGTGGTGGATGTGGACGCCACCATCTACTGCGAAAAGGCCAGCCACAAGGGCATCATCATCGGCAAGCAGGGCGCCATGCTGAAAAAGATCAGCTCCCTGGCCCGGCACGACATGGAGAAGTTCATGGGCACCAAGGTGTATCTGGAGACTTGGGTCAAGGTCAAGGAAAACTGGCGGGACAACGTGAATTACGTGCGGAGCTTCGGCT
>UMJL01040456.1_pt1 | contig 12335 bp, 9 predicted proteins | sample 1966071 | NCBI WGS metagenome assembly UMJL01 (sample SAMEA4836148, study PRJEB28245) | human gut metagenome | biome: gut microbiome; material: fecal sample | place: Denmark | collected 2008
CCTGCCGCAGGGCGTTTCGGCGCTGAGCGGCGGCATATCCCTTCAAGCGGCGGCCCGGTTCGTCGTCTCCCTGGGTGTAATAGAGGTGGCAGTTTTTGTGCTCACCGGTGCACAGGGACTGCTCCAGCGTCCGCCGCTCTCCCTCGGAGAGCATGGGCGCCCCAAAGTAATCCTGCATGTAGTTGCGCAGAGCCTCTTCGGTCTGGGCCAGATTCCGGTCTGTCAGACGGCGCTGGACCGGTTCTGCGTTGGGGCCGCCGCCCTGTCCGGCCACCAGGTGTTCCCCGTAGCCGAAGCCGAAGGTCCGCACGGCGGGCAGGCCGTCCGCTGCCCGGCTGCGTCCCAGCAAAAACCAGGGACGGCGCTTGCGCAGGGCTTCCTCCTCGGACTGGGTCTTTCCAGGGACGAAGCCGAAGTGGTCGTGGAGAAAGGTCAGCGCGGCCTGCGAGAGTTCCGGCCCGTCCAGCTCCCCGGAAAATTCCAGAGCATCCAGCAGTTTTCGGTCCTCCGCCGTCATGGCAGGGTCCTCTCCCAGTGCCCGGCGGAAATGAGCTTCCTCCAGCCGGGGCAGCAGCTCCCCGTCCCCGATGCCGGCACATTGACTCAGCACCCAGCGGGCATAGCGGCGCCGCAGGGCGGGCAGGGCCAAGCGGCGGGGGGATTCCCGCTGATAGACCGCGTTCTCCAGGCCCAGCCACACCAGCTGTTCATAGAGTGCTTCCTCCCGGCAGCCGTGAAAGGCGGCAAAGAGGGCGTCGATGGTTTCGGGACCGTAGTTTTTCCGAACGGCACCAATGATGCTGTTCCAGTAGAGATCCGCCCGTCCCTCGTCATCATAGGCTTTAAAGTCCGGCTCAAAGTGATAGTCCCCGGCGGCGTTCCAAATCAGGTTCCGGGCCCGGCGCTTCTCACTGTCCAGAATTTCCATCAGGCAAACACATCCCCGTAGTGGATCTCATCCGGCAGGCGGGTGCGGATCACATCCCGCACCAGCTGGCGCTCGAAGTCGTCAAAGGTCTTGTTGACAAGGCCCAGGTCCAATGCACGGTTGCCCTCCAGACCGGTCTGCATCAGATGTACGGCGGCCAGCAGGCCCCGCAGGTCCAGCGGCTTGGTGGACAGTTCTCCGCCGTCGCACTTTTTCTGGATATCCTGGAACAGACCTGCAAACTGCTGGGCATATTCGTCCCGCAGGGCGGGGAACTCCCGCTTGAGCAGTTTTACCAGACCCTCAGTGGTAATGGCGGGCATATCCACCACTACAAAGCGGGAGGCCAGAGCCTCGTTGAGTTCCCGGGTGCCGGCGTAGCCGTAGTTCATGGTGGCGATGAAGCGGGTGGCGTCATGGAGAACGATCCGCTCATAGCCGGGCATATCGATGGTCCGGCGGAAGTCCAGTGTGGCGTGGAGCACGGCCAGAGACTCATTTTTGGCCATGTTGATCTCGTCCAGAACGCCAAAGCCGCCCTTTTCCGCGCACTGGTAGATGGGGCCCTTGCGCAAAGAGACGGCGCCATCCACAAAGGTGTCCGTGCCCAGAAGGGTGGCGGCGTCGGTATTGATGTAGAAGGACACGTCCCAGCTGGGCCGGCCGAACACACAGGCCAGGTTTTCCGCCAGTACGTTTTTGCCGGTGGCCTTGGGACCCACCAGCAGCAGGTTTTCCCCACATAGCAAAGCGGTGGCGGCCTCCTCCCAGACATCCTTGCCGTAATAGAGATACCGGGGCTCCGGGACGCGGCTGCTCAGCGGTCCCTCCACCGGAAAACGCTCCCGGAATTTTTGAATCTCCGCGATGATCCCGGCGCTGATGCCCTCGTCCCGCAGAAAGCCGAACATGTCAAACATTAAGATTCCCTCCTAAACTGCCCGTGCCGTTTCCGGCACCGGACACTGTTATGCATATCAAATTTATCTTACCACGTTTCCGGGAAATGGCAAGAACCTGAAGCGGTATCTGAGCCCCTTTTTGCAGAACGCATTCTTTACGTTTTCGTGTGTAACCAAGGAAGGAGGGGGAAGCGTTTTGACGGGAAATCAGAGGGAAGTTACGGGAATGTTATGTTTGGTTGCGGCATTGTCCGGGCGGCGCGGTGGACTTTCCCGACGGCCTTTGGTAAGATGAGAGCAGAAAAGGAGGAGCTGCCATGACATTTTCGGAAAAGCTGATCCGGCTGCGGAAGCGGGAGAGCCTGAGCCAGGAAGCACTGGCGGAAATACTGGGCGTTTCCCGGCAGGCGGTCTCCCGCTGGGAGCAGGGAACGGCCCTGCCGGACGGGGGAAAACTGCTGCCCTGTGCCCGGCAGTTCGGTGTCAGCGTAGACTGGCTGTTGGATGAGGACCAGGGATGGGAGGACATGGCAGGCACAGACAGCGCATCTGCTGAAGGGAAATCTCCCGCCATCTGCAAAAACTGGCACTGGTATCTCTCCGGTGGAATCGTCGCCGGGGCGGGCGTTTTGGGCATGGTGGTGATGGGAATTCTCAGTTCCCTGTTTCCGGTGGTGCTGACCGAGGCCCCGGTAGGGGTGGAGTGGACCCGCGTTTACACCGGATTGATGGCATTTTTGAAAGGCAATGATGTGGAGTGGCTCTTTGCCCTCTGGGCAGCCACGGCACTGGTTGGGCTTTGGCTGCTGGCCCAGCCTTCGCTCCGGCGGCGGGAGAAGTTCGACAGTCCAGTCTCGCCCTGGTATGCGGCGGGGATCGCGGCAGCGGCGTATGGCTGCGGCCAGACCGCCTGGTGGGTCCAGCAGGGGAAGAACGGAGACATCGCCCTGCTGGCGTTTTTTCTGGCAGCAGCGGCCTTTTGCGTCGTGCGGCTGTCCCTGAGACTGGGGCAGGGACCGGCGGACCGCCGTCGGCGGGAACGGCTGATGCTCCTGCTCTACATCGCCGCTCAGGGAGTCATCCTGCTGCTGACAGCGGAGGCCGGCATCGGCCTGGTGGGGCTGGTGCTCCATGTGGGAGTGTGCCTCTTTTACATGCAGTGGGGGAACCCACAGTACCGGAGTCACTGCTTTTTCAGGCGGTGACAAAGTAATCCGGAACGGATATGCCGGATAAGAGGAGAAACATCAGCGGATGCTTGAGATTTCGGCCTGCCGTAGGGAGAAAATTTGCATGATGTTGGAGAAAAAACGGAGCGAGGAACCTACGGGTACCTCGGGTGCAGTGGACTTTCCCTGCGGCCTTTGGTAAGATGAGGAAGAAAAGGAGGGACTGCCATGACATTTTCGGAAAAGCTGATCCGGCTTCGCAAACGGGAGGGCCTGAGTCAGGAAGCGCTGGCGGAAATGCTGGGGATCTCCCGGCAGGCGGTCTCCCGCTGGGAGCAGGGAACGGCCCTGCCGGACGGGGAGAAACTGCTGCCCTGTGCCCGGCAGTTCGGCGTCAGCGTAGACTGGCTGCTGGATGAGGACCAGGGGTGGGAGGTACAGCGGAGCGAGGCCAAAGGAATGACCGCACATCAGCAGGGGATCGTCCGCACCGTCTCAGGCGCGGTGCTGGGAGCCGGACTTTTTGTGCTGCTGGTATTTTTGGTCGTGGGCTCATCATTGGGTATTCATGTCATTGAGAATGAGAAAGACTACACCGGCGTTGCCGCCTTTGTGCGGTATTACCATGTGGAGTGGCTGCCGATCGTGGCCGGCGTACTGGTGCTGCTGGGAGCGGCGGGACTGGTCTGGTTGAAGCTCTGGCAGTGGTGGCACCAATCCCCATAACCGCCGATGGCACAGGTGGTTTGCTTACATTATAAACAAGGGCGGAGGCCGGAAAACCGGCCTCCGCCCTTGTTTGTCTGAGAAACCTTATCCCAGCAGATAGTTGTACTTGGTCAGCACGGTCAGGATGAATACCTCAATCTCAGCAGGCAGATCGTTCTTGCCGTCCAGATCTGCCTCGAAGACCTTGCCGTTCAGCCGGACCAGGACCTTGTGTCCGCCCAGAGGCAGGAAGCCGGAGTTGTTTACGCTCTCGTCGAAGCCCTCCCGGGTGTAGAACAGGGTGAACTTGTCGCGGTAGGGAGCGGAGTCATAGGGGCAGAAGATGGCGCAGTTGCCGCACTCGTTGCACATTCGGTCCACGTGGAGGATCTGATGGCGGCCGTCAGGCAGTTCGATGACCACGTTGGCCCGGTTGGGGCACACGTCGGCGCAGACCTGGCACACCACGTTGCAGGTCAGGCACCGGTCACCCTCGCACTTGGCGCTCTCACACAAAATGCCCTTCTTGGCGATGGCCTCCGCCCGGGTGGCCACGGCCTTGGCGGGGATGGTGACCTTGTGGGCCTCACCGATGACGGCGTTGGCGAAATACTGGGCATCGGCAATGCCTTCCACCACGGTGGCGGGGCCTCGCATGGCGTCGCCGCCCACATAGACGCCCTCGAGATTGGTCTTGAAATCGGGAATGCCCTTGGCGTCCACGTTGATGCCGTTTCTGGTGAAGATCTCGCTGTCCACCTTTTCGCCCACGGCGGCGATCACGGTGTCGCAGTCAATGGAGACCATCTCACCGGTGGGGACGGGCTTGCGGCGGCCCTTCTCGTCGGGATCGCCCAGCTTCATCTTCTCGCATACCAGCTTGCCGTCCTTCTGCTCTACGGGAGCCACCAGCTCCAGGAACTGCACGCCGTCGGCAATGGCCAGCTCCAACTCCTCGGCGTCGGCGGGCATGTACTTCTTGGTGCGGCGGTAGACCAGGGTGGAGGACTTGGCACCGGCCCGCAGGGCGGCCCGGGCGGCGTCCATGGCGGTGTTGCCGCCGCCGACGACGGCCACGTGCCCCAGAGGCACTTCCTTGCCGGCCTTCATATCCTTCAGCCAGCCGATGACGGGCACCACATTGCCGGGAATGTCCAGCTTGCCGGCCTTCCAGGCGCCCACGGCGAAGAAGATGTGGGTGTAGCCCATGGCCTCGAGTTCCGTAACGGAGGGGGCCTCGGTGTTCAGCTTTACCTCCACGCCCATCTTCTCCATCAGAGCCACGTCCTTCTCGATGGCTTCGTCGGAGATGCGCCAGGCGGGGATCACCTGGCGGACGATGCCGCCCAGGGAGCCGGTGCGCTCAAAGAGGGTGACGGGAATGCCGGCGCGGCCCACAAAGTAGGCGGCGGACATGCCAGCCGGGCCGCCGCCGATGACGGCCACCTTGGCGTTGGTATCAGCGGGAGCGGGGGTCTTGATCTTGGCCATGTAGGTGTCGTAGCCCTTTTCAGCGGCCACCAGCTTGGTGGCCCGGATATTCACCGGCTGGTCGTAGAAGTTGCGGGTACACTTGGTCATGCAGTTGTGAGCGCAGATGGTACCGGTGATGAAGGGCAGGGGGTTCTTCTCGGTAATGAGGCGCAGGGCGGAGGCATACTCTCCCTTGCGGCACAGCTCAATATATTCCGGGATGTCCTGGTGGATGGGGCAGCCGCCCTTGCAGGGTGCGGTGAAGCAGTCCATCAGGGGAACCTTCTCATAGAGCTTGCGGCGGGGCAGGGGCTTGATGGCCTTGACATGGTACTTGTCGGACCGGGCCGCAAGGCTCAGCGCCTCGATGCCGGTGACGTCCACGCCGGTGAAGGGCTTGAAGTCCATGGCGTCCAGCTTGTCGCCGATCTGGGTGAAGCGCTGATAGCCGCCGGGCTTCAATTCCGTGGTGGCCATGGTGATGGGCCAGATGCCGCAGGCAAAGAGCTTGTCGATGTTGAAGGCGTCGGCGCCGCCGGCGTAGGAGAGGCGCAGCTTCCCGCCGAACTCCTTGGCCATCATGGCGGCCATGGTGGTGGTCAGGGGGAAGAGAGACTTGCCCGCCATGTACATCTCCTCACTGGGCAGCTCCCCGGCCTTCACGTCCACAGGGAAGGTATTGGAGAGCTTGAGGCCGAATTCCAGACCGTGGGCATCCGCCAGGGCCTGGAGCCGGTGGAACATGGGCACTGCGTCGCAGTACTGCAGGTCCTCCTTGAAGTGGTGGTCGTCGAAAGCAATGTAGTCATAGCCCATGCCGTCCAGAATGGACCGGGCAGTCTCATAGCCCAGGATGGTGGGGTTGCACTTGACGAAGGTGTGCAGGTGCTTCTTCTCAATGAGGTAGCTGGCGATGCGCTCGATCTCGTCCGGCGGGCAGCCGTGGAGGGTGGAGACCGTCACGGAGCCGGAGACGTGGGGGGTGATGGTGTCGATATAATCGCTCTCACCGGGGAAGAACTCCTTCAAGACGGCGATGCACTCCTGGAAGATGGGCGTCTTGGAGGCGTCTACCATGCCGTCCAGGAAGGAGTTCACCTTCTCGCCCTGGATGCCCGCCAGGTCGTAGCCCACGGACATGTTGAAGACGAAGCCGTTGGGGTCGCCCAGACCGTACACCTTGGACATGATCTTCAGGGCGCACCAGGCCTTCACATATTCCTCAAAGGCCTGCTGGACATACAGCTCTGTGGACCACTCACAGTTGTAGCACTCGTCCTCCGCCAGGATACAGGGACGGTTGATGCAGGCGGCCAGGTCCGCGCCGTCCATCTTCTGGACGGTCTTGAGCTCGAAGAACCTGGCACCGCCGAAGTAGCTGGCGATGATGTTCTGAGCCAGCTGGGTATTGGGGCCGGCGGCGGGGCCGAAGGGGGTCTCGATGGTCTCGCCGAAGATGGGCAGCTTCTTCACGCCTGCCTTGTAGGGACGGTGGACGCCGAAAACGGAGCCCTCCCGCTGGTATTCGGTGGTAACCCAGGTCATCAATTCCCGGAAGGGAATGGGGATCATCAGTTCAGACATACGCTTTTTTCCTCCTCAAAATACTCCTTGCGGATGTGTCTGTCTCAGTACTGGCAGTGATTCAGCTTGCCCCACAGGCGCTTGCTGCTCTCCAGAATATGGGCGTTGACGGCCTCCTCGTCGATCTCCGTGAGGACGCGGTCCTTCATCAAAATCTTGCCGTTGATCATAGTGGTCTGGCACTGGCGGCCGGTCATGCCGAAGAGCATGTGGCCGTCGATGTTGGCGTCGGAGAAGGGGGTGAAGGGCTTATAATCCATGACGATCACATCCGCCGCGGCACCGGGAGCCAGCACGCCCAAGGTGGGGAACCCGGTTCGCTCGGCCATCTTGGCGTTGTTCTTGAAGAGCATGTCCGTCACCTCACACCAGCCCACATTGGGCATGCAGGCATTGTGACGCTGGATGATGAGGGCCACCTTGATGCTCTCCAGCATATCGTTGGTGTAGGCATCGGTGCCCAGCCCCACCAGAATGCCCTTCTTATAGAGCTGCAGGATGGGGGAGCAGCCTACGGCGTTACCCATGTTGGACTCGGGGTTGTTGACGCACATGGTGTCCGTTGCCTTGATGATGTCCATCTCGGCGGTGTTCACATGGATGCAGTGGCCCAGAATGGTCTTGGGGCCCAGAATGCCGTGGTCCTGAAGACGCTGAACCGGCCGGCGGCCGTAGTTCTGAAGGCTGTCGTACACATCGTTCATGCCCTCGGAGACATGGATGTGGTAGCCCACCCGGCCGTTGTTGGCCGCCACCATCCGGTCAAAGGTCTTGTCGGAGATGGTGAAGAGGGCGTGGCCGCCGAACATGGCCTTGAGCATTTCGGAGGGGTTCTTCTCGCAGTAGTCGATGAAGTCCTTGTTCTCCTGAACGGACTGGATGGATTTCTCCTCGCCGTCCCGGTCGGAGACTTCGTAGCACAGGCAGGCCCGCATGCCGAACTCCTTGGTGACCTCAGCGATCTTCATCAGGGAACCGGGAATCTCACAGAAAGAGGCGTGATGGTCGAAAATCGTGGTGACGCCCTGCTTGATGGAGTCGATCACCAGGGCCTGGGCAGAGGCCTTAGTTGCCTCCAGGTCCAGGTTCCGGTCGATGTACCACCACTGGCCGTCCAGCACCTCGTAGAAATTGGTGGGATTGTAGCCGTTGATGGACAGGCCCCGGGCCAGGGCGGAGTAGATGTGGGTGTGGGCGTTGATGAGGCCCGGCATGATGACGCCGCCCTTGGCGTCCACAAACTCCGCCTGAGGGTATTTGGCCTTCAGTTCCGCGGTGGTGCCCACCTCCACGATCTTGCCGCCGTCGGTGACGACGCCGCCGTCGGGATAGTATCCGGTGCCATTAGGGTCCCGGGTGATCACTTTGCCGTTTGCCAGTAAGATCATACAAAAAACCTCCTTCGTGTTTCCCTGTTGCGTGTGGTTTCAAAAAAGAAAAGGCGCTTCAAACCTTCCGGATTTGAAACACCTAACATCCATGAATGATAGGTGTCAGCCCGTGCGCGCAGCACTACGTTGCAGCTATCATCCTTTACTTATGCTTGTATTGTACCGGATGCTCTGCTAAAATGCAAGCAGGGAGGCTGAAAAATTTTCAGCCTTGTTTTGTACACAATGCCAGAAAGCGGGGAACCTTTTCTGGATATTCCCGTCAAAACGGGCAGGAGGTGGCAGGAGATGAGAAAAATTTTGCCAATTTTGGCGGCAGGTCTGCTGCTGTTGAGCGGCTGCGGAGAAGGGGGAGAAGTCCCGCAGCTTGAAGCGGCCGGCGAGCCGTCTGCCGGGGTTTCCGAAGGACTGACCATGGAGCTGGAGCATCCGGTCTATGACCCGTCCCTTACATCTTATACCTATTTTATTGAGAACAACACGGAGCAGAGCGTGGACTTTGGAGAGGCGTATACCCTTCAGCGGCAGACAGACGGAGGCTGGGAAGATCTGACGCTGCGGGAAGATGCCGGGTGGAACGCTGTCGGCTATACGCTGGAACCGGGGAGCACCAAAGCTCTGACCTGCGGATTTTCCCTGTTTGAAGAGGCGCCGGAAGCGGGGGAGTACCGCTTGGTGAAAGAAGTGGGCGGAACCACACTGTACGCGAAATTTTCCTTGGGGGAGAGCCGTTACACGGCGGAGACGCCCTATGGCTATGCACCGCTGGAGGAACTGCCTGAGGAATACGGTATTCCGGACATCGATTCCGATACATCCCAGGAGGGCGGGGACACAGGCGTGCTCTTTACCAGCGGGGCGACCCTGGGTGAGGATCTGATCCCGGCTTTTCTGGAGAAGGTATCCCTGGATGTGCCCTGCCAGCTGCGGACGGTCCAGGCCTACGGGGAGAGCCGTCCCATGGTCATTGACGTGATCTATGAAAACGGTGCGTTTCTCTGGAAAATGCGGGATGCGGGGGAGATCACCCAGCGCCGGTTTTCCTACATTGTCACCGATGGGACGGATCTCTATCTCTCCAATGGCGCCGACTGGGACGCCGGGGAGCAGTATGGGGACAAGCGGGTGTTCCTGGTGCCGCCCATGGCCGGGGAGAAATGGGTATCCGATGTGGAGGCCATGACGACGGACCGCCTGGCGGGAAACACCGCGCGGTACAGCCTCTGGTCCGATGATGGGGTCTGGAACGTCTGCCTGACGGAGGAGCCCACGGCTTTTTCCGTCAGCCGGCAAAAGGCGGGAGAGGGAAGCTGGGGCAAGCGCTTCGACCTCCAGGACTGGGACGGCATAGAGACCTCCATCACCGGGATCAGGTGGCAGGCGGACGGCGTCCTGCTCCTGACCTGTGAGACTGTGGACGGTGGGGCCAGCAGCCTGCTCTTTGATGTGGAGACGGCGGAGCTGCAGACGCTCTCCAGCGGCACGCCCAGACAGGAGACACAACTGGAGAAAACGGCGGAGGATACAGCTCCGCCGTTTTTTTGAACCATTTGAAAAATAAAATTGACAAGAAGGTATCCTTTCTGATATGCTGAAAAAACTGTAAAAAAATAAAAGAGAAAGGAATTGTTTCATGCTGGGAGACTTGATCGGCACCTTGAGCAACTACCTTTATACCTACATCCTGGTGATCCTGCTGATTGCGGCGGGATTGTATTTCACTGTCCGGACGCGTTTTATCCAGTTCCGTATGGTGCGGGAGTCCATCCGCGTGGTGGGAGAGCGCCCGGAAAAGGAGGGCGCGGTTTCCTCCTTCCAGGCACTGATGGTCTCCACGGCGTCCCGGGTGGGTACCGGCAATATCGTGGGCATCTCCACTGCCGTGTGCCTGGGCGGCTATGGCGCGGTGTTCTGGATGTGGCTGATCGCCATCATCGGCGGCGCCTCCGCCTTTATTGAATCCACCCTGGCCCAGATCTACAAGCGCCGCAATCCGGAAACCGGCGAGTGCTACGGCGGCCCTTCTTATTACATTGAGGCGGCGCTGCACAGCCGTCCGCTGGCGGTGGTGTTTGCCATCACACTGATTTTGACCTATGCCGGCGGCTTCAACATGGTGGCGTCCTATAATCTTCAGTCCACCTTCGCCGGATATTCTTTTTATGATCCCGCCACCACCCCCTGGGTGATCGGAGCGATCCTGGCGGTTTTGGTGGGGTACTGCCTCATGGGCGGCGGCAAGCGGATCATGAAGGTGACCTCCACGCTGGTGCCGTTTATGGGCGGTATGTACGTGTTGGTGGCGCTGATCGTGGTGGTGCTGCATATCCAGCTGCTGCCTCAGGTATTGGGCCGCATCTTTTCCGAAGCTTTTGACTTCCAGTCGATCTTCGCGGGCTTTACCGGCTCTGCCATGATGTACGGTATCAAGCGGGGCCTTTTCTCCAACGAGGCGGGCGTGGGTTCTGCTCCCAACGCGGCGGCGTCTGCCCATGTGAGTCACCCGGCTAAGCAGGGCCTGGTGCAGATGCTCTCCGTGTTCATCGACACGCTGCTGATCTGTTCCGCCACGGCATTTATGCTGCTGTGTTCCGGTGTGGAGCCCACCAAAGGCCTGGAAGGGGCACCCTACGTGCAGGCGGCGCTGCAGAATGTGTTCGGCGCCGCGGGCCCGGTGTTCATCACGGTGGCCATGGTGCTTTTTGCCTTCACGACGCTGATCGGCAACCTCTATTACGTGGACAATGCCCTCAACTATATTGTGGGCCGCGTGCCTGCCCGGGAATTTATGGTGCTTTTCCGCATCAATGCCATGATTGTCATTTTCATCGGCGCCGGCCAGAGCATTGATCTGGTGTGGAACCTGGCGGATGTGCTGATGGGGCTGATGGCGCTGATCAACCTCCCGGTGATCCTGATCCTGGCCCGTCCGGCGCTGGATGCCATGAAGGATTACGCCGCTCAGCGCAAAGCGGGAAAAAACCCTGTTTTCAAAGCCAAGCACATTGGCCTGGAGGGAAAAACCGAATACTGGCAGTGACAAAAGAGGACGCATATGCGTCCTCTTTTTTTGTGAAAAATTTCAGGGCATGTTTGCAGTAAATTTACAAAAACTACTTGAAACGCGAAACGAAACCGTATAATATAGTTTTCGAAATTAAATTCAACGCTGAACCGGGAAACCGGAGAACCGAGGAGATACGTTATGCGAACAGCGTCCATTGCAAATCAAGATTGTCTGAACAGACTCCGTTCCGTGCGAAAGGCCCGCTTTCGGGCCATGAACGAGCCGCCTCATCTGACACTGGCGGAGGAGATTTTCAACGCCGTAAGCCACGGCGCGGGGGCCCTGGTGGCGGTGGCGGGAATGGTGCTGCTGCTGGTGCAGTCGGATACGGGGATGAAGATCCTGGCCTCCTGTGTGTACGGCATCAGCCTGATCTTCATGATGACCATGAGCAGTGTCTACCATGCCATGCGCTCCGGGTCCACCGCCAAACGGGTGTGCCGCCGGTTTGACTATGTGTCCATCTATCTGCTGATCGGCGGCACGTTTGCCCCGGTGCTTCTGGTGTATGTGGGAGGGGTTCTGGGCGTCACGCTGTTTTGCGTGCAGTGGGGCGTGATTTTGCTGGGTGTGACGGCGGTGGCCGTGCTGGGGCCGGGCCGCTGGCGTCCGCTGCATTACACGCTTTACTTCCTCATCGGTTGGAGCGGGCTGATGTTTATCCCGGATTTCTGGCAGAACAACCGCCTGCTGCTGTGGTTTATCCTGCTGGGCGGCATCGCTTATACTCTGGGGATGATCCCCTTTGCCCGGAGCAAAAAGTACGATCACTGTGTCTGGCATCTGTTCGTGCTGGCGGGAGCCGCGCTGCAGTGGCTGGGAATCTATTTTTGCATTTATTAAAAAGAAAAAGTAAGCTGCCGCGGGAAATTTCCCACGGCAGCTTGTTTCTTGTAAGCAGAACGGTTTATTTGGTACCGAAGATCCGGTCACCCGCGTCACCAAGGCCCGGCACAATGTAGCCGTGCTCATTGAGCCGCTCGTCCACGGCGCCGCAGTAGATGTCCACGTCCGGGTGGGTCTCCTGAATGTGGCGGATGCCCTCCGGCGCGGCCAGCAGCACCATGAGCTTGATATTCCGGCAGCCCCGCTTTTTCATCTCGGCAATGGCGG
>UMJL01063556.1_pt1 | contig 12312 bp, 10 predicted proteins | sample 1966071 | NCBI WGS metagenome assembly UMJL01 (sample SAMEA4836148, study PRJEB28245) | human gut metagenome | biome: gut microbiome; material: fecal sample | place: Denmark | collected 2008
CCCGCCGATACGGAGGGTACCCTGCCGGAGGAGGTTCTCACTCTAAGTGACCCCTTGTATATACGTGAGGAGGAATCCTGGACAGTTCAGGTTACAGAGGACGAGGACGCGCCGGAGATCCCGGAAGAGACCTGCACGGTGAACTATCAGAAGATGTCTGACGGGATCACTTACGAGGGGCAATTCAATGAAGAGGCCGGCAGATTTGAGATCACGGTTACCATTGGGGAAGACGCAGATGGTGACCTGGTCCTTGACCTGAGTGATGTGATCCTGACGATCATAAATCAGTATGCTGTGGAAAATGGCTATGATAGTTATCCTGTGATGCCGGGTGACAGCAATCCGATTCATCTGACCATTGTCAATCATTCCGGGCACACTTACCAGTATCAGGATGGAAGCTTTGTCCTTTCCACTGCCAAAGCCAGTGATTTTGGTGAGCAGACGCTGTTCCTGGGATATGATGGCCAGCGGATTCCCGTCAGCTTTTCCAGTGCCATTCAGATTTCTCACAGATCTATCTATAGTGAGCTGTTTGGACGCAGCGGAAGTGCAAACGTCACGATCGAGGATATGTTCGGCATTTACGACAAGCTGGCTGAGAAGGGTTATACCGGTGACCAGGCTCTGACGGATTATATGCTGGCTTATTTCAACGATTCCTATGGCACCAGCTATGCCTCCTTTGAGGAATTAGCCGCGGCAAAACCGGAACTTGGTGATGAGCTGGCTAAAAAGGGTAAGAATGGTATTTTTGAAGAGGTAAGCTGGGAGACGCTGGAAACCCTCAAGCAGGAACATCCGGAGATGGTTCCCTATCTGCACATTACGGATGAAACAGAGGAAGGCTGCGACGTACAGTTCCGCTGGCCGGAACAGGATCTGGCTGCTTTTTCCTACAACATTTTCTATCAGGATTTCTTCAGCGTGGCATTTGGCAGCGAAACGGCAGACATGAATCCCAACCGCAATACCGAGTTTACCCGTACCCGCGGCATTGGTGACTATATGGAAGGCACGGATCTGTGGAAGGCAACGGATGCATATCTGGCGTCTCTCACGGAGAAGGAACTCACCAATGCGGATGATTCTGCAATGGATTTGGATTTGATCCTGTGCCTGGATGGCCCCGGTGTTGGCAACGGCTATATGAACTATGACTTCTCTTTCTACATGGCTTTGGAGCTGGAGCAGACCGACACCACCTATACCGTCCGGCATGAGTACTATACCAATGATTCTCTGACCGGCTCCGTGACCACAGATCTGGCAGGCAACGTGATTACCGAGGGTGTGGAAGGCACCGTGGACCAGGAGATCACGTCTGCTTCCGCCGTGCATCTGACCACCTATGACGGGAATGATTATACGTTCACCAGCGTGACGCCTGCGGATAAACTGGTCCTTGTGCAGGACGAGGCGTCCAACGTCATTGTGCTGCGCTACGACCGCACCACCGGCGGTGGCGGCGGCACCACCGACCCGGGTGATGACGATGACGACGATGATGACGATGACGACAGACCCAGCAATCCCGGCACCGACATCCCCGATGAGGACACGCCCACCACGGATCTGCCCGGTACCGTCATCCCCGGCGACACGCCTTCCACCGATATCCCCGACGAGGACACCCCCACCACGGACATCCCCGAGGAGGATACGCCGATGGCGGAAGTTCCCAAGACCGGTGATCTCTCTGCTCTGTGGCTGGCGCTCACCGGACTGTCCGGCTCCGGCCTGGCAGCGGTAACCGTTCTGGGCCGCAAGAAGCGGGACGAGGAATAACAACGCGGAAAAGCCGCATCATAAGCACAGCAAAAGGCCCCTGACCGATCGGTCAGGGGCCTTTTTTGATGGCAGGAAACCAGGGCGGCTCAGTAGCCGTAGATCATGGAGCGCTTGATCTCCGCCAGGGAGTGGGCGCCGCACATGGCCATGGTGTCCTCCAGCTCCGCCTTGAGCTTTTCCACATACACCTTCACGCCCTCGGCACCGGCGCCGTAGATCATGTTGATGAAGGGCCGGCCGATCAGAACGCCGTCCGCGCCCAGGGCCAGGGCCTTGAACACGTCCATACCGCTGCGGATGCCGCCGTCCACCAGGATGGTCATCTTGCCGCCCACCGCGTCGGCGATGGCGGGCAGGACCTCCGCCGTGGAGGGGCACTGATCCAGCACACGGCCGCCGTGGTTGGAGACCACGATGCCCTTGGCACCGGCCTCCAGGGCCTTCTTGGCACCGGCAACGGTCATGATGCCCTTGAGGATGAAGGGCTTTTCCGCCCGGGCCACGATCTGCTGGAGCTCCTCCACCGTCTTGCTGCCGGCGGGGGGCGTCATGTTCTTCAGGAACGGAAGGCCAGCGCCGTCAATGTCCATGGCGATGGCGAAGGGATCAGCGGCCTTCACCAGGTCCAGCTTTTCCTTGATGGTCTCCATGTTCCAGGGCTTGATGGTGGGCACGCCGCAGCCGCCGTTTTTGGCCAGCACCTGGGCGGCGCCCTGCATCACGGTGGGATCGGTGCCGTCGCCGGTGAAGGCGGCGATGCCGTTTTCCGCGCAGGCGGGGACCAGGATCTCATTGTAGGCAAGATCGCTGTACTTGTCACCGTAGTGCAGCGTCAGGGCACCCAGCGGGGCGGCGAACACGGGGAGCGCCACCTTCCGGCCGAAGAAGTCGAAGCTGGTGTCCACGGGCTTGTTCTCGCAGATGGTGTCCATGTTCACACACAGCTCCTGCCACTTCTGGTAGTTGCGGATGAAGCCGGTGCCGATGCCCTTGGCGCCGGGACCGGGGATGGTGTTCTTGCAGGCCAGTCCGTTGCACACGGGGCAGGACTTGCAGTAGGGACCCACGCAGTCACGGGCCTTGGCCTGGATTTCCTGATACGTCATAGGAAGTTCCCTCCGAATCTTACTCAAATCTCCTGTGCGGCCTGTCCGGCTACACGAATTTATTGTACCGCGCCGCGCCGGAAAAGGCAACCGGCACCGGGAAAACTTTCCAAAGGAGCGCCGGGCGCGGAACGTCCGCCGGAAAATCCCGTCTAACCTTATAGAGGACCCGGCTCCATGCCGGGATGCTATGGAAGCGGATGAGAAGAAAAGGAGGCGCGGCAATGAGAAAAAGAGGATTGGTGTGGCTGCTGGTGCTGGCGGCGGTGCTGACGCTGACAGGCTGCGGGGGGAAGGGGTCCGCTGAGACGGCCGCTGCGGACAACAGGAACTCCGTCGCTATGGATGAAAGCGATTTGGCAGAGCCCCAGGAGGCCTACGGCACCGACGGAGGCGTCTCCGGCGGGGATACCACCGGGGAACGGTCCGCCAAGCGGATCTACACCGCGGATTTGGAGTTGGAGACCACCGCTTTTGACCAGGCTGCGGAGGACCTGGAATCGCTGGTGGAGGAGTGCGGCGGTTACTTCCAGTCCAGCAGCGTCAGCGGCGGCGGAAGCGATTACCGCTCCGCTTCCTATACCGTTCGGGTTCCGGCGGAGCAGTACCGACCGTTTTTGGACCGGGCGGGGACGCTGTGTCACCAGCTGAGCATCCAGGAGTACACCGACGATATCACGGAGGTTTACTACGACGTGGAGGGGCGGCTCAAGACCCAGCAGACGAAGCTCTCCCGGCTTCAGGAGCTGCTGGAGCGGGCAGAGTCCATGGAGGACATCATCACCATCGAGTCCGCCATCTCCGAGACGGAGCAGACCATCGAGGATCTCTCCGGCACGCTGCGGGGGTACGACGCCCAGGTGGCCTACTCCACAGTGAACCTGACACTGCGGGAGGTCTATCGCCTCTCCGATGGTGACCAGCCTGCGGAGAGCTTCGGCGGCCGGCTGGGCAGGGCCTTTGCCGCCGGATGGCGGGGCTTTTTGCATGTGCTGGAGAGCCTGGCGGTGGCGCTGGCCTACGGCTGGGTGGTGCTGGTGGTGCTGGCGGCGGCCGGGGCCGGCGTGGTGCTGGTGCGGCACCGGCGGAAGAAGGCACGGAGCACGCCGGAGCCAGCGGCGGAAAAGAAGGATGACAAGCGAGTCTGAGAGGCGTATGATAAGGGAGGCGGACAGTCGTCCGCCTCCCATTTACATCAAAGGAGGAAGTGCGTATGCGCGTAACATGGCTGGGACATGCCTGTTTTTTGCTGGAAGAGGACGGCTACCGGATCGTGACGGACCCCTACACCGGAGTGGAGGGGTATCCGCCGCTGGAGACGGAGGCCCACGCGGTCTACTGCAGCCATCATCACTTTGACCACGATGCGGTGGACTGCGTCAAGCTGCTGCCTGCCCGGGAGAGCCCCTTCCAGATCCGGGAGATCCAGTCCTTCCACGACGACCAGAAAGGCACCCTGCGGGGGACCAACACCATCCGGGTGTTCACCGCCGGCGGTGTGTCTGTGGTCCATCTGGGCGATCTGGGCCATGCCCTCACGGCGGAGCAGCTGGCGGCCATCGGTCCGGTGGACGGCGTGTTGGTGCCGGTGGGCGGCTTCTACACGGTGGACGCCCGGGGTGCCAAGGCGGCCTGCGACGCCATCGGCCCCAAGTGGATCATCCCCATGCATTACCGCCACGCCCCCTACGGGCTGCCCAACGTCGCCGGAGTGGAGGACTTCCTGGCCCTCTGGCCGGCAGAGCAGATCCATCGCCTGTCCGGTACCTCCGTGGACACGGAGGCGGCACCTGCTGGCGTACTGCTGCCCAAATTCTGATTGACAAGGCAATTCAAACTGTGTAATATAATATTCGATACTAGATTACATGGTTTGGAGGTGCGCTTATGGAGCGCCAAAAAGAGATCACCCTCCTGGGGGACTCCATTCTGAAGGGAATCCAGGTGGACCCGGAGACCAGGAGTTATAAAGTCCGCAATGACATTGGCATCCCGGAGCTGGAGGCGGAATTTGGGCTGCATGTGCGCAACGACGCCCACTTCGGCGCCACCTGCGTCAAGGGTGGAAAGCTGCTGGACCGGCTGCTGGCCTCCGGGCGGCCCTGTCAGGCGGTGGTGATGGACTTCGGGGGCAATGACTGCGACTTCCGCTGGCGGGAGATTGCGGCGGAACCTGCCGGCACCCACCTGCCGGCGGTGCCGCTGCCGGAGTTCCGGGAGCGGTACCGGAGGATGCTCTGCCGACTGCGGGAGGCGGGTATCCAGCCGATCCTGATGAACCTGCCGCCGCTGCTGCCCCAGTGGTTTTTTGACTGGTGGTGCCGGGATCTGGATCAGGCGGCGGTGCGGACATGGCTGGGAGATCTCAGCAACATCTACGCCCATCAGGAGCGGTATTCCCGGGCGGTGGAGTCGCTGGCCCGGGAGGAGGCCGTGCCGCTGGTGGATGTGCGGGGGGCGTTTTTGGCTCACGGCCATCTGGAGACGCTGCTGTGCGAGGACGGTACCCACCCCAATTCCGCCGGACAGGCCCTGATCGGGCAGGCGTTCCGGGAATTTGCCGGCGGTCGGGTCCTGCTGCCGGAGACGGCATAAGGAAGTCGCAGGACAAAACGAAGCGAAAAAAGAAGCGGGAGACGTGACTTATTCACGTCTCCCGTTTTGTATGGGAAGAAGGTAGGCAAAAGGGGACGCCGCCGGTTTGTGGCGCTTTACCAGCGGTCCGGCCAGCCCACACCGCCGCCGGGGAAGGAGTCGAAGGGCTCCGGGGTCTCGGCCCTGAGCATCTCCGCGCGGATGGCGGCGGAGGTGTCCGGCACGGTGTCCGGTCCGAAATCGGCAAAGGCGGTGCTGTCCATCAAAATGGCACCCACCCGCTGCATATCTGCCAGGTTTGCCTGCTGGATCTCCTCAGTCTGGGAGGAGCAGCAGTCGGTGAGAATCACGGTGTTGTACTCCAGGGCCATGGCGTCGTAGCAGGTGGTGCGGATGCAGTTGGGGGTGGTGGTGCCGGTGAGGATCACCGTGCGGATATCCAGCCGGCGGAGGATCAGGTCCAGCTCCGTGTGGAAAAAGGCGCTCCACCGGGGCTTCCAGATGGTGTAATCTCCCGGCTGGGGCTGGAGACCCTCCGGTGCCCGGGCGCTGTTGGGTCCCACGGAGGCGGGACCGCAGGCCCGGCCGCCGGCTTTCCAGCCTTCGTACCGGGTCAGCTCCACATCACTGCCGTCCCGGCGGTAGATGCGCTTGACGAAAAACACGGGGATGCCCTTGTCCCGAGCCAGTTCCACGGCCCGGACACAGGCGGGCACCGTGGCGGCGGCGCCCCGGATGCAGTGTCCGCCCTGAGGGGTGACGAAGCCGTTTTCCATGTCGATGACCAGCAAAGCGGCGCGGGTGGGATTTTCTTTCATGGATGGACCTCCTTGATCAGTGTGGGCAGCAGGACGCAGGCGGCACTTACTCCCCGGCCGGGCGTCCGCTGTCGTTGCGGCGGAATACGTGGATGCGGAAGGAAATGCGGGTGGTGAGGGAGTCCAGCGCCGCCAGGCGCTCCTTGCCGGTGTAGGGGGTTTTCCAGGCATAGGGGGTCATGCGGAACAGGTTCTGGATGTCCTCCTGACAGGGCAGGGTGATGGCCCCGTCCACGGGCACAATGGTCTCGTAGGTAAAGCCCTCGTAAGGGGTCTCTTTTTCCTCGTTGGGGTAGGGGTGGTCGTAGAGCACCTCTTTGAGCTGCCACAGGTGGTCTGCCGCCGGAACCACGTAGATAAAGGCGCCGCCGGGGCGCAGCACCCGCCGGAATTCCTCCAGGGCTAGGGGGGAAAAGCAGTTGAGCAGAACGTCCACGCTCTGGTCTGCCACCGGCAGGTGGTAGGAGGAGGCCACCGCAAAGGCGATGTCCCGGTCCCGTTTGGCGGCGGTGCGGAGAATGAACTTGGAGATGTCGGTGCCCGCCATCTGGGGCCGCCGTCCCGCCCCCAGCAGGGCCCGGTGGATGCCGGCGGTGTAGTACCCCTCTCCGCATCCGGCGTCCAACACCACCGGTTCTGGGCCAGTATGGGCTAGAATAATACTACAAAGCGTATTCAACAGTGGGTCATAATACCCTTTGGATAGGAAATCCCGGCGGGCGGCGGCCATTTCCCGGTCATCGCCGGGGGCGGCGGAGTGTTTTTGATTGGGGGGCAGCAGATAGGTGTAGCCCTCCCGGGCGATGTCGTAGCTGTGGCCAGCCGGACAGCGGTAGGCCCGTTCCTCACGGCTGAGGGGGGCGCCGCAGACCGGGCAGCGAAACAAACTCATGACGGGCTCCTCCTTGTGACGTCATTGATCCACTTGCGGCTGCGCAGCCGCAAAATGCCCAGCGGCATCTTGCAGATGTTTTCCGAATAGATGCTCACGCACACCAGCGGCAGCGGCGCCTCCAGCACCAGGGCCGTCAGTGCCGCCATGGGCACCGCCACGCACCACAGGGGCGTCAGGTCGATGATGGTGGCCATCCGCACGTCTCCGCCGGAGCGGAGGACGCCGGTGATGTTGGAGATGTCAAAGGACTTGAGGGGCAGCAAAATGAGGTAGACCACGCACAGCGTGGCAGCAGCCTCGGTTGCCAGGGGCGAGAGGCTGAAGAGAGGATAGAGGTAGGGAATGAACACCAGCGGCAGTGCCACCGCCAGCGCAGCGGCCAGCCCCAGACCCAGCAGGAAGGAGACCAGCAGCAGACACCAGCTCAGATCGTAGACATGGTTCTTGTCCGTACCCTCGCCGATGGCCTTGCCCAGGATCACGGCGGTGGCCCCCGCGAGACCGAAGCAGGAGACAGTGGTGAACTTGTCGATATTGCCCATGATGGTGTAGGCCGCCAGCATGTCGGCGCTGTCGGTCATGTGGCCCAGGATGGCGGTCATCACCGTGGTGCCCAGGCCCCACATGGTCTCGTTGAAGAGCACCGGCGTGGCGTACTTGGCAAAGCTCCGGGCGGTGTCCCGGCCGGGCCGCAGCAGCAGCCGGGGCCGCAGGGGGATGCGGCGGCAGAGCAGGGCGTAGACCAGCACGATGAGAAACTCCACGATCCGGGCGGTGAGCGTGGCAATGGCGGCGCCGGTGATGCCCAGGGCGGGGGCGCCGAAGTTGCCGAAGATCAGGCAGTAGTTCAAAAAGGTGTTGAGCAGCATGGACGCGGCAAATACCTTCATGCCCAGCGCCGGGTTTTCCGCACTGCGCTGCATGCTGACATACACGCTGCTGACGGCATTAAAGATGTAGGAGATACCGACGATCCGGAGATACGGCGCGCCCAACTCCACCAGGGTGCGGTTGTCGGTCACCAGCAGCAGTACCTGATGGGGAAAGAAGAAGAGCACCGCCGCCATGGCTGCGGCGATCACCAGCCCGGCGTACATGGCAAAGCCCATGCAGCGGTTGATGGCGTCCAGGTCCTGCTTGCCCCAGTACTGACTCACCAGGATGGTGAGGCCGCTCATCAATCCGAAGATGATGACCTGGATGAGGTAGATGGGGGCATTGGCGGCGGTGACGGCGGAGAGCTGGTCGCTGCCGAGCAGTCCCACCATGAAGGTGTCCACAAAGCCCAGGGACGTGGTGATGAGGTTTTGAATAATCAGCGGAAGCGCCAGACGGAACAGCCGGCTGTAAAAGCCGGGTTCCCGGCGGAGATAGTGAAACATGGGGCACATCCTTTGCAATGAAAATGGGGATGCCGGCGCAAAGTGGGGCCGGGCATCCGGCGTCAGGGGAAGAATGGCCGGAAATGCCTCAGAGCATGGGCATCCGGGTGTCGTGGTGGCACTGGAGGGCCTGGACGCAGGCGTCGATCTCCTCCCGGGTGGTCTCCGGACCGAAGCTCAGGCGCACCACGCTGCCGGCGGTCTTTTTGGGCAGATGCAGCGCGGCCACCACCTGGCTGGGCTTGCCCTGGTGGCAGGCGGAGCCGGCGGAGATGCAGATGCCCTGGCTGCCCAGGTCGTTGACGATGTTCTGGCTGGGCCAGCCCACCAGGGAGACAGAGAGAATGTGGGGCGCGTCGCTGCGGCCCACGAACACCAGGTCCGGGATGGAGCTCAGGCGCTCCTGGGCGTAGGCCTTGATTTCCGCCATGTGGCGGAGCTTGTCCTCCAGCCCCTCTGCCCGCAGCTCCACCGCCTTGGCAAAGCCGGCAATCTGGGCTGTGGCCTCCGTGCCGGAGCGCAATCCCCCCTCCTGGCCGCCGCCGGGCAGCAAGGGCCGGGGGTTTTTCACCCGGGGCCCGATGTACAGCGCGCCGATCCCCTTGGGGCCGCCGATCTTGTGGGCGGAGATGGTGACAAAGTCCGCTCCCAGGGTCTTGGCGGAGAAGGGGATCTTCAAAAAGCCCTGGACGGCGTCAGTGTGGAGCAGGGTCTGGGGATTTTTGGCGGCCAGGCCCCGGGCAATCTCCTGAATGGGGTAGATGGTGCCCAGCTCGTTGTTCACCAGCATGCAGGACACCAGCGCCGTGTCCGGCCGGACAGCGTCCAGCACCTGCTGGGCAGAGATCCCGCCCTCACTGTTGGGAGTGAGGTAAGTGACCTCCCAGCCCTGACGCTCCATCCAGCGGCAGCCCTCCAGCATGGCGCTGTGCTCCACCGCGGTGGTGACGATGTGATGGCCCAGGCGGCGGTTCTGCCAGCAGGCGGCCTGGATGGCCCAGTTGTCCCCCTCGGTGCCGCAGGAGGTGAAAAACAGCTGCCGGCTTTCACAGCCCAGCGCCTTGGCCACTGTCCTGCGCCAGAGTTCCACTTTCTTTTTCATCTCCAACCCCATGGGGTACTGGGCGCTGGGGTTTCCGAAGTGCTCCGTGAGCACGGTGTACATGGTGTCTGCCACGGCCCGGGGTACCGGGGTGGTGGCTGCGTGGTCGAGATAGATCATGGCTGCAAACCTCCTGCCGTTGGGGGTTGCCCGGCGGCGAAAATACACGTATAATAGACATGCCTATTCATTATAATCAGGATTTTTCGAAAGCGCAAGGAGTAACCATGAAAGTTGCCATCTATACCCTGGGATGCAAAGTGAATCAGTACGAGACCCAGGCCATCGAGCAGACCCTCCGGGCACGGGGCCATGAGGTGGTGCCCTTTACTGAGGAGGCGGATGCCTATGTCATCAACAGCTGTTCCGTCACCGCCGTCAGCGACCAGAAGTCCCGGCAGATGCTCCACCGGGTCCGGCGGCAGCATCCCGACGCCGTGGCGGCGCTGTGCGGCTGCTACCCCCAGACCCACGCCGAGGACGTCCGGGCCCTGGATGTGGACCTGATCGCCGGCACCGGGGACCGCATCGGCTTTGTAGAGCTGCTGGAGGAGGCGGCGGAGAAAAAGGGCCGCATTGAGGCCATCGACCAGTCCTTTGAGCGGCGAGTGTTCGAGGTGCTGCCCGCCGGCGGCCTGGAGGAGCGGACCCGGGCCATGCTCAAGGTGGAGGACGGGTGCGTGAACTTCTGCACCTACTGCATCATCCCCTATGCCCGGGGACCGGTGCGGTCCCTGCCGCTGGACGAGGCGGCCCGGCAGGCCGCCGGACTGCGGGAGGAGGGCTACCGGGAGATCGTGCTCACCGGCATCGAGATCTCCTCCTGGGGCCGGGATTTGAAGGACGGCACCTCCCTCATCGATCTGCTGGAGGCGGTCTGTGCCGCGGCGCCGGGGGTCCGCATCCGGCTGGGCAGTCTGGAGCCCCGGACGGTGACGGAGGATTTCTGCCGCCGGGCTGCGGCACTGCCGGACCTTTGTCCCCAGTTCCACCTGTCGCTGCAAAGCGGGTGCGACGAGACGCTGCGGCGGATGAACCGAAAGTACGATACCGCCCGATATGCACAGTCTGTTGCACTTTTAAACCAATATTTTGACCGTCCAGCCATTACCACGGACCTGATCTGCGGATTCCCGGAGGAGACGGAGGAGGAGTTTTCCAAGACGCTCCGCTTCATCGCCGCCTGCGGCTTTGCCCAGATGCACATCTTCCCCTACTCCGTCCGTCCCGGCACGCCGGCGGCGAAGATGGCCCAGGTCCCCAAGGCGGTGAAGGAGGAGCGGTGCCGCCGGGCCTCCGAAACGGCTGCCGGGATGCGCCGGGCCTACCTGGAGGGCTGCGTGGGGCAGGTGTACCCGGTGCTCTTCGAGCAGCCCCGGGACGGCAAGTTCTTCGGCCATGCCCCCAACTACATGGAGGTGCTGGCGGATGGCGAGGGGCTGCACAATGTGGTGCGCTCCGTGGAGATCACCGGCACGGATGGTCAGGTCCTGCTGGGCCGCATTCTGGAGGCGTGAGATGAGAAGTCACTTTTTCGCCTATCTCTCCCGGATGCGCTTCATCCAGCGCTGGGCCCTGATGCGCAACACCGCTCCGGAGAACGTGCAGGAGCACAGCCATCAGGTGGCGGTGCTGGCTCACGCCCTGGCGGTGATCCGCAACGAAAAGTTTGGCGGACATGTGGACCCGGGGGCGGTGGCGGTGGCGGCACTCTACCACGACGCCAGCGAGATCTTCACCGGCGACATGCCTACCCCCATCAAGTACGATAACCCCGCCATTCAGGAAGCCTACAAGGATGTGGAAAAAATGGCGGAGCAAAAGCTCCTGGGAATGCTGCCGTCGGAGCTGAGGGAGGTGTACGCCCCCATCCTCACCGTGCCGGACGAGGAGACGCGGTGTCTGGTGAAGGCGGCGGACAAGCTCTCCGCCCACATCAAGTGTTTGGAGGAGCTCAAGGCCGGAAATCTGGAGTTCCGTCAGGCGGCGGAGCAGACCCGTCGGGCCCTGGAGGGCTATGGCCTGCCGGAGGTGACCTATTTCATCGACACCTTCCTGGAGAGCTTCACCCTGACCCTGGACGAGCTGAAATAAGAAATAACGAGAGGAGGGGCCCGAATGGAGACCATGGATGCAAAACTGCGCACTCTGCGGGAGCAGGTGGCCCGGCAGGCCCAACTGCGCAGCCGGGAGAGAAGTCTGCAAAGTCAGCTGCCTGCCCTGAAGGCCCGGGAGGCAGAGCTGGCTGCCGCCCGGAGCAAGGAGCAGAGGGATGTGGACAAACTGGAGGGCGGGAGCCTGACGGCGTATTTTCTCCGGTTCACCGGCGGTCTGGACGACCGGCTGGATCAGGAGCGGGCGGAGGCATCCCAGGCCGCCGTGCGGCATGACATGGTCTGCCGGGAGCTGGCGTCGGTGCAGGCGGACCTGGCGGCAACCCGGGAGGAACTGACGGCGCTTGCGGGCTGTGAGGAGCAGTACCGGGCGGCGCTGGCGGAAAAGGCCCGGCAGCTCCAGGACGCCGGCGGCCCCATAGGAGAGCGTCTGCGGGCCCTGGAGGCCCGGGAGGCGGCCCTCACCGGGCAGCTGCGGGAACTGCGGGAGGCCGTGGAGGCAGGGG
>UMJL01061865.1_pt1 | contig 12311 bp, 9 predicted proteins | sample 1966071 | NCBI WGS metagenome assembly UMJL01 (sample SAMEA4836148, study PRJEB28245) | human gut metagenome | biome: gut microbiome; material: fecal sample | place: Denmark | collected 2008
TGGTGAAGGGTGTTTTTCGCTTTTTATAAACATATTTTAAGGATTTAGCCCGTTTTTACATATTTTAAGCGTTTATTTTTGGTTCCGAAAGAGGTGCCATTTTTTTAGGGTCCCATTTTTTCTCTTTTCTTACCACTGAAATCTTTGAAAAGCGAGTGGGGGAGGGTATCCCGTCTTATGTTGTGTTAAACAATTATCAGATAAAAGAAGTTAACGATACCGAAAAAGGACTGATTTTTAAACAAATATTAACGCAGAAAACTTGATGTTTCGCATATTTGATTGAACTTTCGTATCTGGGGAAGTTAAGGGAAGTTAAAGGGAAGTTAAGGGACAAATGTCCTACGTTTTACGCAAAATAACTATTGTCTCTTCACTTCCCGAACGACCGTAGGGAGTGATAACTTCTTTAACTTCTGTCAATTCCCTCACTTGCGAAACTTGAATCATGCTGTAGAAACGTCTTGTAGAATTTGCGCCTTTTCCTTGAATACCTTCATGTTATGGCGTGTTGCTTGCTTGAAAATGAAGTGAGGCTTACTTCAATAGCTAACGAATACTGTTTCAGTGACTAACGAAGGCTGTTTCTGTAAGAACAGGAGGCTGTTCCTGTGAGAACAGCTTCCTGCTTCACTTTTTTGTATTTTTTTCTCTTTCCCTGCAACCTTTATGTGTCTTCTGCCAGTGAAATGAAGGGAAATCTCAACTTTACGCAGGATGATTTGAGCGAGAAACCTTTCAAGGCTATTCTTCTTTGTTGGCAATGCCTATAGCCCAACCCGGAATCTCCTTCACGTATTCCTTAAATATTTTACCTTCTGTCATTCTGAAAAGAAGCTGAGCTTCTACACCGTCTTTTGAGTTGTCATATACGTATGTGCGGTCGGCGTATTGGGATGCTATTTCGCAATTGATGATGGATTTGGCATATCTTGAAATAATTTAGTTCAAATTGAATTTTTGTCGTTGTTCTTTAGCCTGTTTTTGCATATTGGCAAAATAACTTCTGTAAGCTTCTTCGTTTTCTCTGTTGTATATTTCGGCAGCCTCATGCATAATCTGAGCCAGCATTTCATCTGTTCATCTGTTGGCTCTTCCATGCTTGTCAGCCGATAGCTATTTAATTCTTTTTCTGAAATCATAATTCTCATATTTAAAATATGGCGCAAATATACGATTATTTTCTGAAACGTGCAAGAAAATCTTGTTTTTTTATAAAACTTGCATAATAAGCAAGGCAATTGAGGCTATTTTTGCAATCTTTTTGGGTTTTCCTGCAACCTTTCTGTATCTTCTTGCGTCTAACCATCAGAATTCCGAAACAGAACGGTATTCGGTTTATCACGTATTTAGAAACATAAAATTAGATATGAGTATGAAGAAATTTGGTATTTGGGCGGTGGCTGCCGCTTTATTCTTTGCCCCAATGGGCTTGAGTTCTTGCAGTATGGGATCTTCTGCCAGTGAAATGAAGGGAAGTCTCAACTTTACGCAGGATGATTTGACCGAGAAGCCTTTCAAGGCAATCGACGTGAATGTGATTGCCAGCGTTTATTATACCCAGAACAATGGCGATGAATGCAGCGTTCGATTGGATTACTCTGCCATCAAGGATGCTGAGTTCGTACAGAAGCTCAAGGAGAAACTCAAGGTGGTTTATCGTGACGGCGAGGTGAAGATCGGACTCAACGGAAAGCTCAAAGTGCCTGCCGCGTGTAACTCTGAAAAGAATAGACTCAAGATTTATATCACCAGTCCTGACCTGGTGAAGATTGCACAGGAAGGCGTGGGTTCATTCTATGCCAAGACGATTAATAGCGACCGCCTGAAAATCGATAACGAGGGTGTAGGCTCTGTCAAGATTGGGAAGATTCTTGCCAACAAACTGGAGGTAACCAACGAGGGTGTTGGCTCGGTAAATATCGATGATGTGGCTGGAGATGATATGAACATTGATAACGAAGGCGTAGGCTCGGTGAAAATCTCTAAGATTGAGATGGGAAGTGTGAAACTGGATAATGAGGGCGTAGGCTCTGTTAATCTGGGAATGTTTAAGGGCGGCAGTCTGATTATCAAGAACGACGGCGTGGGCAGCGTGAAAGCCAAGGTTGACTGCCAAAGTGTAAACGCTACATCCGAGGGTGTTGGCGGGGTTAACTTGAGCGGTGTAACCCGTCAGTACAATAAGAAAAAAGGCGGAATCGGAGGAATTTCTGATGGCGGATTGACAGTAAGAAAGTAACGTAAGTTGTTGAAAAACAGAAAATAAAGTGGTTAAGAATTAGTGCGGAAAATTTTCAAAAATTCATTTTGAAAATTTTCCGCAGCTAAGAAATTCGTAATTAGAAGTCCCACTTTACACCGAGGCAAGGGCGAACCATCCAGCCGGCATTGCTGCCGAAGTTGTGGCTGATTTCTACCTCGCTACCTACGCTCAGGTTCTCGCAGCCGAAGTGCTGGCCTACGTTGTACCAGAGCTGTGGCTCAGTAGTGAAGACAGTGTGCTCAGCTTTGTAATCGATGTTGCCATCCTTGTCGAGCTTCGGGTCGCCATCCTTATCCAGGAAAGAACTGTGGTCCTCCCACCAGAAATCTGCGAAGCCGCTAAAGTTCAGTCCCTTTAATCCAAAGATGTCTTTGCATCCCCAAACAGCAGTAAACTGCATCGGTACGTTCTGGTCGGTCTTGCGGATAGTCTTGTAGAGTGCCTGGAGTGTCAAGGTGTTCTTGAAACTCTTGTCGTGCATGAAATACTCCACACCGAAGAGCCAGGCATTGTTGATAGGGTAGTTCTTGGTAATACCACCATTATACTCTACGTGGAGACTCCAGTTCTTCATTGGGCTGTTCTGCCAGAAGTTCAATGCACGTGAAATCTCTGTATAGGTACCACCCTGTGCCACGTTTGGACTGCTGGTGTCCATCTTGTCGTAATTGAAGTCGTGGTCTACAAAGAAATAAGTGTTACCCCATTTGTCCTGCTTGAACATTTCGAGTGTGAGGGTAACAAACTTGCGGTCACTGCCGAAGTCGTAGAAAACTTGGGCGTTGGTCTGTGCTAAAGTTTTGCTCGCAGGGAGCAACGCAAGTGCCATGAGCAGTAGGCTTTTCATCTTTTTCATAAATTTTTTCTTTTCTTTATTATTTATTAAATGAAACAAAAAACTGCGGACGGAAGGCCCGCAGTTTGTAATTATATTTATCCGTAACGATTAGTATGCGAAGAGAGGGTAATCCTTCATTGTAGCATTCACCTTTTCGCGAACGCGAGCAATGACCTTCTCGTCCTCAGGAGCATTCAGAACCTCCTCGATGAGTTCGGCAATGAGGTGCATCATATCTTCCTTGGCGCCACGTGTGGTCATGGCTGCTGTACCCAGACGGATACCTGATGTCTGGAAGGCAGAACGGCTGTCGAATGGAACCATGTTCTTGTTGACTGTGATGTCGGCTGCAACCAGCGCATTCTCAGCGACTTTGCCTGTAAGATCTGGATATTTACTTCGGAGGTCTACGAGCATAGAATGGTTGTCTGTACCACCGCTCACGATACCGAATCCGCGACCGATAAGGTCATCTGCGAGTACGGCTGCATTCTTCTTTACCTGAGCTGCATACTCCTTCCATGAAGGCTGCAGATTCTCATTGAAGGCTACTGCCTTGGCAGCGATGACGTGCTCCAGCGGACCACCCTGCTGACCTGGGAATACGGCAGAATTCAAGAGCATGCTCATCTTCTTAACCTCGCCCTTCTTGGTAGTCAAACCCCATGGGTTGTCAAAATCTTTGCCCATCAGAATGATACCGCCACGAGGACCACGGAGTGTCTTGTGGGTAGTAGAAGTAACGATGTGCGCATACTTCAATGGGTTGTCGAGCAGACCGGCTGCAATCAGACCTGCAGGGTGAGCCATATCGATCATGAGGAGAGCGCCTACCTCATCGGCAATCTTGCGCATGCGGGCATAATCCCACTCGCGGCTGTAAGCGCTACCACCACCGATAATCAGTTTTGGTTTGTGCTCAAGAGCCAGTTTCTCCATCTCGTCGTAGTCTACACGGCCAGTCTCCTTGTTCAGGTTGTAACCGATAGGGTTGTAGAGAATACCGGATGTATTGACGTGGCTACCATGAGAGAGGTGGCCACCGTGGTCGAGGTTCAAGCCCATGAAGGTATCACCTGGCTTCAATACGGCAAGCAGAACAGCAGCGTTAGCCTGCGCACCAGAGTGAGGCTGTACGTTGGCATACTCAGCACCGAACACCTTCTTTACACGCTCGATGGCGAGGTTCTCTACGATGTCAACTACCTGGCATCCGCCATAATAACGCTTGCCTGGCAGACCCTCGGCATACTTGTTAGTAAGGTAAGAACCCATAGCGTTCATCACCTCGTCACTCACGAAATTCTCAGAAGCGATAAGCTCCATACCCTTCAGCTGGCGCTGATGTTCTCTTTCGATTAAGTCGAAAATCTCTTGATCTTTTACCATTTCCCTTTTCTTTTTATGGTTGATGTTTAATGATATCGGGTGCAAAAATAAGCAATATCTCTCAAACTACCAAATAAATCGTAACATTTTGAGTGATATTGCTTACTTTTTGTTATAAACTACCTGTTTTTATTACTTGCAGAGCTCTACTTTGCCCAATTGCTGCTCTTTGTCGCAGTAGTGGCAACGTACGATACCGAGCACTTTGTCTACGGTATGGAAGAGGGTCTGCATAGGCTCGTTATTGGTGATGCACTTAGGGTTGTTGCACTTTACGATGCCCTTCAATGTATCAGGAGTCTTGACGGTCTTCTTCTCTACGATTTCGTAGTCTTTGATGATACTCAGTCCGATGTTAGGCGCAACGACAGAGAGTCGGTTGATTTCCTCATCGGTAAAATACTTGTTGGCAACCTTGATGATGCCCTTCTTGCCAATCTTCTTGCTTGGCAGGTTGTAGCCGATAGTAACAGGAGTCTCCATCTTCTCCAACTGGAGCAGATTTACTACCTGATAGGTCTTTTCGGCTGGTATATGGTCGATTACGGTACCGTTCTCGATAGCCGCAACCACTAATTGACTTTTATTGTTTCCCATCTGTCTATTAACTATAAACTATTAACTATAAACTACTCAATAATGGTCTTGTCGTTCTTCACATCATCGAGCGAGATGCCGAGGCAGTGGCAGAAGATAGCCTCACGTGCATAGAGACCATTCTGAGCCTGCTGGATGAAGTATGCATGTGGATCATCATCTACATCGTAAGCAATCTCGTTCACGCGTGGCAGCGGATGCATGATCTTCATGTTTTCCTTCGCCTTGCAGAGCATGTCGCGCTTCAGGATATACACGTTCTTTACGCGTTCATACTCCATCAGGTCGCTGAAACGCTCCTTCTGTACACGGGTCATGTAGAGGATGTCGGCACCTGCAATCACATCTTCGTTAAAGTCCTCGTGCTCAACATATTTGATGTTGTGCTCCTTGCAGTAGAGTTTATACTCTTCCGGCATAGCGAGTTCCTTAGGTGCGATGAAATGGAAAGTAGGATTGAAGTGGCGCATAGCTGTGATAAGTGAGTGAACGGTGCGGCCATATTTGAGGTCACCCACAAGATAGATGTTCAAGTTCTCCAGGGTACCCTGGGTCTTGTAGATAGAGTAGAGGTCGAGCAGGCACTGTGAAGGGTGCATGTGAGCGCCGTCGCCTGCATTAACGATAGGCACTGGTGCTACCTCACTGGCATACTGGGCTGCTCCCTCGATGAAATGGCGCATGGCGATTACATCGGCATAGTTGCTTACCATCAGGATGGTATCCTTGAGGGTCTCACCCTTGGTGGTACTGGATGTCTTGGCATCAGAGAAACCAATGACACGGGCACCAAGACGGTTGGCAGCGGTTTGGAAACTGAGTTGGGTACGAGTAGATGGCTCGAAGAAAAGGGTCGCTACGACCTTTCCCTTCAACAACTCCCTGTTCGGGTGCTTTTCGAACTCTTGCGCCATTTCCAGGAGGTACATGATTTTCTCCTTGGAAAGGTCTGCAATGGTCACAAAATTATGTTTTTCCATTTGAAATTTGATTGAATGTTCTAAAATCGCCCACAAAGTTACATAAAAAATCTGATTTATGTGTGATAAGTCAAAACTTTTATGTAATTTTGCACAAATATTTAAAGAAATAGTGATGAGAAAGCGATTTATACATATTTTATGGGCTGTTTTCGGCACTGGAATACTCATGGTAATTCTTGCCTTTGTTGCCATCTGGTTTGGAATGATTGGCTACATGCCCGACATCGAGGATCTGCAGAATCCTATCAACAGATTTGCCACCCAGGTTTACTCTGCCGATGGCAAGGTGCTTGGTACGTGGAACCTGAACAAGGAGAACCGTATCGTGATTCCTTACAAGAAAATGTCACCTTATTTAATAAAGGCACTGGTGGCTACTGAGGATGAGCGATTCTATGAGCATTCAGGTATCGACTTCCGTGCACTGGGACGTGCCATCGTCAAGCGTGGTATCCTGGGACAGACTAATGCGGGTGGTGGAAGTACCATCACGCAGCAGCTCGCCAAGCAGCTTTATTCTGAGAAGGCAGGCAGTACGATGGAACGATTGTTGCAGAAGCCGATAGAGTGGGTGATTGCGGTGAAGCTGGAACGCTATTATACCAAAGAGGAGATTCTGGCTCTCTATCTCAATTACTTCGATTTCCTGCACAATGCTGTAGGAATTAAGACGGCGGCCAATACCTATTTTAATAAGGAACCGAAGAATCTGACCCTCTGTGAGTCGGCAACGCTCATCGGACTGTGCAAGAATCCGTCGCTCTTCAATCCGGTTCGCTATCCGGAGAGAGCAAGGGAGCGCAGAAATGTGGTTCTTTCGCAGATGGTAAAGGCGGGATATCTGAGCCGGAGCGAGTATAGCCAGTATGCTGCTGAGCCGCTGACACTCAATTTCCACCGTACCGACCATAAGGACGGTTCGGCTACTTATCTGCGTGAGTTCCTTCGCCAGTATATGATGGCTAAGCGTCCGGAACGCAGTGATTATCCATCCTGGAACCGTGCCCAGTTTGTGGTGGATTCTATCCAGTGGGATAATGATCCGCTCTATGGATGGTGCAACAAGAACTATAAGAAGGATGGTTCGCCATATAATGTATACAGTGATGGACTGAAGGTGTTTACAACAATCGATAGCCGTATACAGCAGTATGCGGAAGAGGCTATGTATCAGCATGTAGCCCGCTATCTGCAGCCTCGCTTCAGTGCAGAGATAGCCCGCAAACCAAGCTCGCCATACAGCGATAAGCTGACACCGCAACAGATTAAGAGTATACTGAACCGCAGTATCACCCAGAGTGAGCGTTACCGTACGATGAAGGCTGCGGGATATTCTGAGGATGAAATCAAGGCGGCATTCCGCAAGAAGCAGGAGATGACCGTATTTACCTATCATGGTGATATTGATACACTGATGAGTCCGCTCGATTCTATCCGTTATTACAAGAGTTTCCTGCGTAGCGGTTTTATGAGTATGGATCCTAAGACGGGTGCTGTGAAGGCGTATGTGGGTGGATTGGATTATACTCATTTCATGTATGATATGGTGAGTCTGGGACGCCGGCAGGTGGGTTCTACCATCAAGCCATTCCTTTACAGTCTGGCGATGTCTAACGGCTTCCAGCCTTGCGATCTGGCGCCTAACCGTCAGCGGACCTATATGGTGGCAGGTCGTCCGTGGACACCTCGCAATGCCAACCATTCACGTGCCGGACAGATGGTTCGGCTGAGTTGGGGATTGGCGCAGAGTAGCAACTGGGTGAGTGCTTATCTGATGAGTAAGCTCAATCCGCAGCAGTTCGTACAGATGTTGCGCGACTTCGGCATCAACAGTCCTGATATCCATGCATCCATGAGTCTCTGTCTGGGACCATGTGAAGTAAGTGTCAGCGAGATGGTGAGCGCTTATACCGTATTTGCCAACCACGGCATCCGTACTGCTCCAATGTTTGTGAGCCGTATCGAGGATAATGAAGGTAATACGATTGCTACCTTCCAGCCACGTATGAACGAGGTGATCAGTGCCGATAATGCCATGAAGATGCTCACCATGCTGATGGGCGTTGTGGATAATGGTACGGCAGGAAGACTGCGCTACCGTTATAACCTGGAAGGACAGATTGGCGCCAAGACCGGTACTACCAATAACAACAGCGACGGTTGGTTTATCGGCTTTACTCCACAACTCGTAAGTGGCTGCTGGGTAGGTGGTGAGGAGCGTGATATCCACTTCGATTCCATGAGTATGGGTCAGGGTGCTACCATGGCTTTGCCTATCTGGGCGATATTCATGAAGAAGGTTTATGCCGACCCGTCGCTGGGTATCAGTCCTGCTATCAAGTTCGATTTGCCGGAAGACTACAATCCTTGTTCCCGCAAGGCAGCCGAACAGGATGACTTTGAGGAAGTAGGAGGTGGCAGCATCGACGAAGTTTTCGAATAAAAACCAAGGCATTCGCCATTTTTGCATGTATTTATTTTAAATAGTGCAAAAATGGCGAATGTTATTTGTTTATATGCATTTTTTTTTGTATTTTTGCAGAGTTTTAGAACATGCATAGCCCGAATGATGTTTCTTCGGGTTTTTCAAAATAGAAATAAAATAAAAAATCATTATAATGAACGTTTCATACAAATGGCTTAAAGAATACGTCGATTTCGATTTGACACCACAGGAGACTGCGGACGCGTTGACCTCTTGCGGACTCGAAGTTGACGCTTTGGAAGAAGTTCAGTCTGTCAAGGGCGGACTGAAAGGTCTCTATGTTGGTAAAGTGTTGACATGCGAGGAGCATCCTAATAGTGATCACCTCCATGTTACAACCGTTGACTTGGGTAAGGGCGAACCTCAGCAGATTGTCTGTGGTGCTCCTAACGTTGCTGCAGGTCAGAAGGTTATCGTGGCTGATTTGGGCTGCGTGCTTTACGATGGCGACCAAAGTTTTACCATCAAGAAGAGCAAACTCCGCGGTGTAGAGAGTTTGGGTATGATCTGTGCTGAGGATGAGATTGGTGTAGGTACCTCTCACGACGGCATCATCGTACTCCCAGAAGATGCTCCGGTAGGTCAGCCTGCTGCTGAGTATTATCACCTGGAGAGCGACTGGCTCATCGAGATTGATATCACAGCCAACCGTGCTGATGCGCTCGGTCACTGGGGTGTAGCCCGCGACCTGTATGCCTGGTTGAAGCAGAATGGCTACAAGACAAGCTTGCATCGCCCATCTTGCGATGAGTTTGTGGTTGACAACGAGGATCTTCCTATCGATGTTGAAATTCAGAATACTGAGGCTTGCAAGCGTTATGCCTGTGTAAGCATCACCGGTTGTGAGGTGAAGGAAAGTCCTAAGTGGTTGCAGGATAAGCTGAACATCATCGGCTTGCGCCCTATCAACAATATCGTGGATATCACCAACTACATCATGATGGCATACGGCCAGCCATTGCACTGCTTCGATGCAGACATGGTTACCGGTCATAAGATTGTAGTTCGTACCCAGCCAGAGGGCACCAAGTTTGTTACTCTCGATGGCGAGGAGCATACCTTGGGTGAGCACGACCTGAGCATCTGCAATGCTGAGGAGCCTATGTGTATCGCCGGTATCTTCGGCGGTAAGGGTTCTGGTACTTACGAGACAACCAAGGATGTAGTCTTGGAGAGTGCTTACTTCCATCCTACATGGATCCGCAAGAGCGCTCGCCGTCATGGCTTGAGTACAGATGCCAGCTATCGTTTTGAGCGTGGTGTAGATCCAAACGGACAGATTTATGCATTGAAGCAGGCAGCCATCCTCTGCAAGCAGTTGGCTGGCGGCAAGATTTCCATGCAGATCAAGGATGTATATCCAGAGCCAATGCAGGATTTCCCTGTTCGTCTGAACTATGAGTATGCGCATCGCCTCATCGGTAAGGAGATTGGTGCTGAAACCATCAAGAACATTGCCACATCTCTCGAGATGAAGATCGTGAAGGAGGATGCTGAGGGCATCGACCTCCTGGTTCCTGCTTATCGTGTAGACGTTCAGCGTCCTTGCGACGTGGTAGAGGATATTCTCCGTATCTACGGATATAATAATGTGGAGATTCCAACCCAGTTGAAGAGCTCCCTGACTGTTCAGGGCGATGAGGACAAGGCTTATCACAGCCAGAACCTCGTGGCAGAGCAGTTGGTAGGCGAGGGCTTCATGGAGATTCTCAACAACTCTCTGAGCAAGGCTAGCTACTATACCGACTTCGATCTCAACAAGTATCCTAACGAGACAACCGTGAAGGTGATGAACCCATTGAGTGCTGATCTCGGTGTGATGCGCCAGACGATGCTGTTCGGTGGTTTGGAGAGCGTGGTTCGCAACATCAACCATAAGAGCCAGAACCTGAAGTTCTTCGAGGTGGGTAACACCTATATATATAATAAGGAGAAGTGGAGCGAGGAGAGTCCTATCAAGGCTTACTCTCAGGAGGCTCACATGTCACTCTTTATCACCGGTAAGCGCGTAGAGGGCAGTTGGGCTCATGCTGATGAGCAGAGCAGCATCTACGAGTTGAAGGCTGTGGTAGAGAATGTTCTCCGTCGTGTGGGTATGCCACAGAACAACGTGGTTATCAAGCATAGCGACAATAACATCTTCTCTAAGGGCGTAAATTACGAGACCCGTGCCGGTAAGGTATTGGTAGAACTGGGTATCCTGAGCCTGAAGTTGAAGAAGGCATTCGATATCGAGCAGGATGTATTCTATGCTGATATCCACTGGGATAACCTGATGAAGGCAGTGAAGAAGGTGAACCTTACTTACACTGACATCAGCAAGTATCCTTCAGTGAGCCGCGACCTTGCATTGCTCGTAGACAAGAATGTAGAGTTCGCTCAGATTGAGCAGATTGCCCGCCAGACAGAGAAGAAACTTCTGAAGAGCGTTGTTCTCTTCGATGTTTACGAGGGTGAGCATTTGCCAGAGGGCAAGAAGAGTTATGCCGTAAACTTCATCCTGCAGGATGAGGAGAAGACTCTGAATGACAAGCAGATAGATGCTATCATGAAGAAGCTCATAGCCAATCTTACAAGCAAGCTCAATGCAGAATTGAGATAATGCAGAAGGTGCTCAGTGCAGAATTAAGATAATATTATAAACAAACGATAAACATTTAAAATTTTATTCCAATGGGAAGAGCATTTGAATATCGTAAAGCTACAAAGCTGAAAAGATGGGGCCACATGGCCAAGACATTTACTAAGTTGGGTAAGCAGATTGCTATTGCTGTGAAGGCAGGCGGTCCAGAACCAGAGAATAACCCATCATTGCGTGCTATCATCGCTAACTGTAAGCGTGAGAACATGCCTAAGGATAACATCGCTCGTGCCATCAAGAACGCTTGTGGCAAGGATACCAGCGATTACAAGGAAGTAACATACGAGGGATATGGCCCTCACGGAGTGGCTGTCTTCGTTGATACTCTGACAGACAACACTACACGTACTGTTGCTGACGTTCGTTCTATCTTCAACAAGTTCAGCGGAAACTTGGGTACTACAGGTTCTCTGTCTTTCCTCTTCGACCACAAGGCTGTGTTCACATTCAAGAAGAAGGAAGGTCTGGATATGGACGAGATGATTCTCGACCTGATCGACTACGGCGTAGAAGATGAGTTTGATGAGGATGAGGAGAACAACGAAATCACTATCTATGGTGCTCCTACAAGCTTCGGTGAGATTCAGAAGCACCTGGAGGCTGAGGGTTTCGAGGTAACTGGTGCTGAGTTCACTTACATCCCTAATGATTTGAAGGATGTAACTCCTGAGGAGCGCGAAACTATCGACAAGATGGTTGAGAAGTTGGAAGAGTTTGACGATGTTCAGACTGTATATACCAACATGAAGCCAGAAATTCCTGCAGACGCAGAATAAGCATTATGTTGCAGCAAGACAAACAGGATAAGTTGCAGAAGGTAACTTATCAGACTCATGGCACCTGCTCAAAATACATCTGCATCAGTATAGATGAAGATGGAAATGTGCAGGATGCCCAGTTCATCGGAGGCTGCGATGGCAATACCAAGGGCGTTTGTGCTTTGATTAAAGGCATGAAGGCAAAGGAGGTCATCGCCCGACTGAAGGGTATCACTTGTGGCAATAAGCCTACAAGCTGTCCAGACCAGTTGGCGACAGCTTTGCAGGAAATGGGATATTAATAGTGTTTTAGGAGGGTGTGTCATAAGTCACATCCAATACGCCCTGAAAGGG
>UMJL01012800.1_pt1 | contig 12256 bp, 12 predicted proteins | sample 1966071 | NCBI WGS metagenome assembly UMJL01 (sample SAMEA4836148, study PRJEB28245) | human gut metagenome | biome: gut microbiome; material: fecal sample | place: Denmark | collected 2008
AACTGGGATTGCCCGTCCACACCACCTTCCGCTCCATCTATGGCGACGGGCAGGGCGATCCAGCTCTTTTCCAAGATATTACCGACCTGCCCGACGACAAGTCGTGGATAGGTATCGCCCCCTTTGCTGCCCATCGGGGCAAGATATTGCCTGCCGCTACCACCGAGACACTCATTGCCCGTCTGGCAGAACGCACTGACTGCCGGGTTTTCCTTTTCGGAGGCGGCAAGGCCGAAACGCCCCAGCTGGAGCAATGGGCAACCACTTACCCGAACGTCACCTCGCTGGCAGGTAAACTGAAACTGAATCAGGAACTGGCACTGATGAGTCACCTGCAAGTGATGGTCTCCATGGATTCGGCCAACATGCACCTGGCTTCGCTCACCGCTACCCCCGTCGTCTCTGTATGGGGAGCCACGCATCCTCATGCCGGCTTCATGGGCTGGCACCAGAGCATTGACAACGCCGTCCAGACCAACCTGCCCTGCCGCCCCTGCTCCGTCTTCGGCAACAAGCCCTGCCGCCGCGGCGACTATGCCTGCCTGACGACCATCCAGGCAGAAAACATCATCCAAAAAATAGATTCAATCATCCATCAACCTCAAAAGGAGAACAACGCATGAACTGCTACCTGTCACGTAACTACAAGGACCTGAACGGCGCCGGCAACAAGGCCAAAACCGACATCGAACAGATTATGGCCGCCATGGGATTCAAGAATGTGGGGCTGAAACAAAGCCACTATACCCATCCCATACCGGCTTTTCTGTTCACCCTGTTGGGAGTACTGAAAGCTCCGTTCGGCCTGCACAAAGGCGACATTCTTGTTCTGCAATATCCTCTGAAAAAATATTTCACATTCGTATGCAGGACTGCACATTGGAGAAAAGCCAAGGTAGTGGTTATCATACACGACTTGGGCAGTTTCCGACGCAAGAAGCTGACCGTAGAAAAAGAAATGCGCCGGTTGAATCATGCCGATTATATCATTGCCCACAATGCCTCCATGAAAAGTTTTCTGCTCCAGAACGGTTGCCGTGCCCAAGTGGGCGAACTCGGTATCTTCGACTATCTGTCGCCTCATCCGGTACCGAAGGCCGAAGAGCCGTTCCCGCCCTACCACATCGTCTATGCCGGTGCATTGGCCATTCGTAAAAACCAATTTCTGTATGACGTGGGAAGATACATCAACTCTTACGCCTTCAAACTCTTTGGCAACGGATTTGAACCTACCAAAGCAGCCAACAGCGAACGGTTGCACTATCAGGGATTCGTTCCGTCCGACCAATTGATAGCCCATCCGCAAGGCCACTTCGGACTGGTGTGGGACGGTGCTTCCATCCATTCGTGTACAGGCAACTTCGGCGAATATCTTCGCTATAACAATCCGCACAAAACATCGTTCTACCTGCGCTGCGGCATGCCGGTCATTATCTGGAAACAAGCTGCCCTGGCCCCATTCATCGAACGACAACAGGCGGGCTTCTGTGTGAATTCGCTGGAAGATATTGAGGGCATCCTGCAAGCACTTACTCCAGAGACATACAGAACACTCAAGGAAAACGCCTGCCGCATCGGCATGAAGCTGGCCAACGGTGACTTCGTCAGAGAGGCCTTGACAACTGCTATCCAACAACTTAAGAACCAATAATCCGTAATTCATTCTCCAACGATATGACTCCTCATTACGATTATCTCATTGTAGGTACCGGCCTGTTCGGCTCCGTATTTGCCCATGAAGCACAAAAAGCAGGCAAACGTTGTCTGGTGATAGACAAACGCCCACACACTGGAGGCAATATTCATTGTAAAGACGTGGATGGCATCCATGTACACCTTTATGGTGCCCACATTTTCCATACTGACAAACGGAAGATCTGGGAATACGTCAACCGCCTGACGGAGTTCAACCGCTATACCAACTCACCCCTCGCCTGCTTCGAAGGTCAGCTGTACAACTTGCCTTTCAACATGAATACCTTTCATCAGCTTTGGGGAGTACGCACACCTGCCGAAGCCCAAGCCAAGATTGAACAACAACGAGGAGAATATGCCCATATCCAAGAGCCCCGCAACTTGGAAGAACAGGCCCTGAAATTATGTGGCAAGGACATCTATCAGCGTTTTATCAAAGGTTATACCGAAAAGCAATGGGGACGGGCCGCCACCGAACTGCCCGCTTTCATCATCAAGCGTATCCCTTTCCGCTTTACCTATGACAACAATTACTTTAACGACCCTTATCAGGGCATTCCTATAGGAGGCTACAACCGACTGACTGAAAAACTGCTGGGACATACGGAAGTCCGAACGAACTGCAATTTCTTTGAACATAAAAGCGAGTTGGCCGGTATAGCACGTAAAACACTCTATACAGGGTGCATTGACGAGTATTTCGACTACCAATACGGGCATCTGGAATACAGAAGCCTGCGATTCGAGCACAAACGTCTGGACGACACAGACAATTTTCAAGGTAATGCCGTGGTGAATTATTGTGAAAGAGAGGTTCCCTACACACGCCTCATCGAGCACAAGCATTTCGAGTTCGACACTCAACCGTTCACTTGCATCACGTATGAATATCCCGACTCATTCAGTATAGGTAAAGAGCCCTATTACCCGGTAAACGACGAGCGGAACAATGCCCTTTATCAACGATACAGAGAATTGGCCATGCAACAATCCGACGTGCTTTTCGGTGGCCGACTGGCTCAATATACCTATGCTGATATGGATGACACGGTATTGGCAGCACTTCAGCTATGGGACAAGGAGCTTAACGCTTAAAAAGGAAATATCTGATGCAAAGCAACTGGTGTTTCACAAAAAGCTCCAGTTTCCGCCCGAATTTACGCTTTCTCCAGCTACCATAAATCGTATGCAAAGCTATGGCATCGGGATGAACTTCCACATTCTTCTTACAAGGGGTAACATAATATCCTGGATAAATCACCACATCGTCCTCCAAATGCTGCTCTGTATCCTCAGGCTTATATCCTCTGGCATAAGCCATATCCAACATCACAACCGGAGAAATCGTTTGGTCGTACGTGCCGTCCGACTTCAGAAAAGAGTGCTGGTTATAATAGTCGAAAACTGATTTGCAATAGGCATTTCCCTTTTCACCTATTAGGAAAGCTGCCTGCAACTGCATTTTAGAACCAATATGTTCATGAAAGGTGGCAAAACCATGCTCAGGAATAAACCGGTCAAAGCGTTTCTTCATCAAAATATCACTATCCATATATACACCACCTTCCTTGTAGATGGCATAAAAACGGACCACATCGGCTGCAAAAGCCCATTTACGCACCTCCAAAGCTTCGTCAATAAAACGACAACCAATAGCTTTGGCATCTTCGTACGTCCAGCGGCGCACCTCATAATCGGGTAATATCCGTTTCCAACTATCCAAACAAATCTTTATTTCGACCGGAAAAGGGTCGTTACTGAACCAACACAGATGAATTATCTTCGGAATCATATCTTTATACTTTTAAACATTCTATATCCGTTTACCCAATGCATGTATCCAGACAATCTTCTATTTAATCGCCAACACCACTCTTTACAAGTCAAAGTGGGACGTTCCCCCCTCCACGGTGTCTTGTCAAGATAGGTGAAATACAAATTACGCCAAGGATGAAGGCTTCGCGTTCCCCAAGGCTTCCGACGGGAAGAGAAATGGACCACAACTCGATATTTCAAGATTTCATCCGATAATATACTCTCTTCTTCCTTAGACAAATAGCGTTTCCGATGAAAAAGGCAATCATGCAAATTGTAACGATAAGGCAGCCACAAAACATCCTGATACAACAAAGCATTCAGAACATCCTGATCATGATAAGGAAGAGAAGGATGCTTCTTTACAAAATCCAATGCACGGTTGACAAAATCCGATTGTCTTAGAAAATCAAGATGGAGCAACATAACACCACTATTAAAATAATCAAAACGGGCATTGTCAATGCCCAAACGGGCACAATCCTCAAAAATGCCTTTATGCACATCCTTTACTGCCGCCAATGCCTTTCCTTCCAAATTTCTATTCCACAATTCATCCAATAGACCCACGACTATAAGGTCACAATCCAAATACAAGACCTTTGTAATGGCAGATGGAAGTACGGCAGGAATAAATAACTTGCAATAAGCTGCCAAAGAAACATAGGACAATGTTTCAGGAAAAACATCAAGAAGCATAGAATCTATTTCATAAAAATAAATATGTTGCTCGTACTGCTTTTCTACAAGCGTTTGAAGAAGAAAACGAGAATCAACATCCAACTTGCTACCCAATACATGAACAGATATCTGCTCGCCTTTATTGTTCTCCAACAAAGACGTCAGCATCACATAACAGTATTTTGCATAATTGGAATCTATACAACAGGCAATATCCATCATATCGTCACAACTTTAACTTCGCAAAAATAAGAATTTATTGCAAAAGTCTATGGTAATTTCCCGTATTAATAAAACAAATGCTAACTTTGCGTTATCTAAAAACAAGCAGAATGTTGAACCATAAAACACTTATGCTTAAATCAATAACAAGCTTCAGATTCAAATTAATATACAATGAAAATCGGTTTTGACGGAAAACGTGCAGTACAGAACTATACGGGTTTAGGAAACTATAGCCGTTTTATAATAGATATACTCAGTAGATCTGAAGATAATAAAAATGAATTTCTGCTATACGCTCCGAAGCCTAAAGCCAACAATGAGCTCAAAAAGCTATTACAGAGACCTAATGTATCCATCAAATTTCCAACCCAATCAATTGACAAACAATTTCCCTCTCTTTGGCGCACATGGAACATGGCACATGAATTCAGGGCTGATGGTTTATCCATTTTTCATGGCCTCAGCAATGAATTGCCCTTATCCATTTCAAAAAGCGGAATCAAAAGCGTTGTGACCATCCATGATCTCATATTCTTACGTTATCCAAAATTTTATCCATATATTGACCGAAAGATTTATGCCTATAAATTCAGAAAGGCATGTGAAAACAGCAATCACATTATAGCCATCAGTGAAGCGACCAAAAGAGATATCATACATTATTTCAACATTGAGGAAAGTAAAATCAGCGTCATTTATCAAGGATGTGACGCTTCATTCAAAAAGCCCGTATCAAAAGAAGAGAAAGAAACAGTCAGAAGAAAATATTCCCTGCCCAACAGATTTATCCTAAACGTAGGCAGCATCGAAGAACGAAAGAACTTATTGCTCATCGTCAAAGCTTTACTCCATTTACCCGATGACATCCGACTAGTTGCCGTCGGAAAACATACCGCCTATACGGATGAAGTGAAAACATTCATCCACCAACATCATTTGGAGAAACGAATACAAATATTCCATCAGATACCTTTCAACGAACTGCCAAGTTTCTATCAATTGGCTTCACTCTTTATATATCCATCACGTTTCGAGGGTTTCGGTATTCCGATTATTGAAGCCATCCATTCTGGTCTGCCTGTCATTGCCGCCACCGGTTCCTGCCTGGAAGAAGCTGGAGGGCCATCGTCTGCTTATGTTGATCCGGATGATGAATACGCATTGGCAAAGAAAATCAATGAAATATGGTATTCTGAATCCATTGCTGAACAAATGAAAAATGAAAGCCTTCAATATGTACAACGATTCTCAGATGAAAACATTGCATCAGATTTGATGAATCTATACAAACACATTTTAAAACAATAATCCATTTATCGGACACTGAGTCACGAACGCTTCTTTCTGAGAGAACGCCTCAGATTGATCCAAAAAATGACAAAATACAATTTGCCAAGAAACCTTATTCTGTCCCATCCCTTATCCAACTCTTTTATAACGCGAATGTTATCATAGAGGCCTTTGGTTCGTTGGGTGTTGGATATACCATTGGAATCGTATATTGCGATTGGAAGTGACACATGTACAAATCTATACCCGGCCTTATAACACCGCTTAAAGAAATAGAAATCTGCAGACATGCGAAAACGGACATCAAAATGCATTTGTTTCAGAATATGTGTCTGAACGAAAACTGCCTGATGACAAAAATACATCCGTTGTTTATTACAAGGATCAGATGCCGGTTTCAATCTTTCAACTCCATCTTTTATGGTTAATATATCACCATAAATTATATCACACGGATTCTGACGGATATGAAAAGCCATTTGCCGTAACACATCTTGCCCTGCAAACACATCACCAGCATTCATAAAAATAATCCACTCTCCCTGGGCATGATCAATACCTTTGTTCATACCCTGATAAATTCCGCCATCAGGCTCTGAGCACCAATAGGACAAAGCATTCTGATATTTTCTGATAACATCCACGCTTCCATCCGTTGACCCCCCATCGATAACGATATATTCCAAATCCATACAACTTTGAGACAACACACTCTCTATTGTACGAGCCAACTGAGCAGCACAATTATATGATACCGTCACTATGCTGAATAAACATCGGGCTTCCATCCTAATCAAAAAACAATACTGATTATTAAACTTACTTCCTCAAGAGACGCCACAATCTGTCAACGAACGAATCCTTCCAACTATGTGCGCAAAAATGAATAGCGTAAGAAAATGGCGTTGCCTCATGTTTATTCCCTGCAAAAATCTCTGAGCGGAAAATTTTCATATTGCCACTCAACTGCTGATCCATATCCAAATATCGGAAGCCATAATTTTCCGCTATCCGAGCATAAATCAGAGGAGAAAACAAATTCGCAGGCAGTTCCTTCTGAAAATCTTTCCCTGCATACCAATCCAGCACATCTTTCACAAAAGGACAACCGGCCTGCGCTCCCATCACTGCAGCCTGAATCTGCATGCCCGATATGTAACCGTCACCCATACGGGTACCATCCTCGGCTATCAGGCGAGCAGTATCCGTTTGTAACAATTGAGTAGGATGATGTTCCACACACGAAAAGAAAGAATAACGCAGAAACTCGTCAAACGGTTTCAGCACTTTCACATCTGAATCGAGATAAATACCTCCCTCCGTATACAATGCATACATACGGATATAATCGGCAGCAAACGCCCATTTGCGAGCCTCGAAAGCCTGACGAACATAGGGAACTGAATCTATGTCAAAGTTATCTGTATTCCACAACTTGACTTCGTAGTCGGGCATAACCTTCTTCCACGTATCCATACACCGACGAATCTTCAATGGATAAGGATCGTTACTCAACCAGCAAAAATGAATTACCTTGGGGATCAGTGTTTCTTGAGTTTCTTCCATTGTTCTTTCCGTTTATGTTTCAATTCCAACTTTTCTAAATAATGCAAGGCCTTCTGTTCGGTTTCGTCCGGATTCCATTCTCTCAATTTCGCATACTCACGTACCATATAACAGAACAAGTCACGACGATGCGTCATGGTGCGCAAGTTATAAAGACAGGATTCTTCATCCGGACAATGTTCCATAAAACGAGAACGGTTGGTATCGATGATGGTAAAAGTATAACGTCCATCTTCCATTTTCCGATAAAGGAAATTACCAAAATTCAAATCTCCGTGCAGAATGCCTTTCAAATGCATCCGACAAATCAGCTCTGCCAAAGACTGTGCCAACTGCTCATCATAATGCTCTACAGGAACCAGTGCCGGAAAAGCTGGAGGATTCTCGCAATACAAAGATACAAAGTAGCCTATTCGGAACAATCCCCACCGGTAATCTTCAATATAAGCGACCGCCGCAGGCGTATCAAACCCACGTTCCTGGAAGATTCTTGCAAAACGATAAGCTTTCTCAGCCTTTGTCCTGCAAAAGAAAGTATAAGCAATCTGCTGAATAAAATTAACCGGTTTGAAACGCTTTACAACCAGGCGTACACCGCCTTCTTCAAAGCAGCGAACTACATTCCGTCCGTCGTGCAACGTCTTTCCCCCTTCCACATCAAATCGCAGAGGAAGTTCAGACAACCATTCGGACAAAAAGTCGAAGTTCTTATTTATATGAATTTTCATTCTCAATATATTCTAATTGACAAAAGTAGAGAATATTTCTCATATCTGCAATATTTATATACCTTTGCCCCAGTAAATCCTCAAACCACATGAAAGTTATAGTCGACGACAAAATTCCGTTTATCAGAGAAGCGCTGGCTGGCATTGCCGACGAAGCCGTCTACGTGCCCGGCAAGGACTTCACGCCCGAACTTGTCAAGGATGCCGATGCCTTGATTGTCCGCACCCGCACCCGTTGCGACCGCCACTTGCTCGAGGGCAGCCGCGTGCGCTTCATCGCCACCGCCACCATCGGCTTCGACCACATCGACACGGTTTATTGCCAGGAAGCAGGTATTACGTGGCAGAATGCTCCTGGCTGCAATTCAGCCTCTGTAGCTCAATACATGCACTCCTCCCTCCTGCTCCTCCAACGCCAGAAGGGCTTCCGGCTGGAGGGCAAGACGCTGGGCGTCATCGGTGTAGGCAATGTGGGCACAAAAGTGGCGCAGGTAGGCCGCGAACTGGGTATGCGCGTCCTGTTGAACGACCCTCCACGACAGGAGAAGGAAGGAGGAAACCTCTTCTCGCCGCTGGAGCAGCTGATGGAGGAATGCGACGTGCTGACCTTCCACGTCCCCCTTATCCGCGAAGAGGCTCACAAGACTTTTCACCTGGTCGATGCAGACTTCTTCGGCCGCCTGAAGCGACGCCCCGTCATCGCCAACACCTCGCGCGGCGAAGTCATCGAGACACAAGCCCTGCTCCACGCCCTGCAGGAAGGCGAGGTGAGCGACGCCATCATCGACGTCTGGGAGCACGAACCCGACATCAACCTCAACCTGCTCGACCACGTCTTCATCGGCACGCCCCACATCGCCGGCTACTCGGCCGACGGCAAGGCCAACGCCACCCGCATGTCGCTCGACGCGCTGTGCCGCTTCTTCCACATCGATGCCCACTACCGCATCGAGCCACCCGCACCGCCCCAGCCCCTTATCGAGGCCCATGACCTGACGGAAGCCAGCCTCGCCATGTACGACCCGCGGCGCGATGACCAAGCCCTGCGCCTCCACCCCGAATGCTTCGAGAAGCTTCGCGGCGACTATCCTCTGCGACGCGAAAAAGAAGCCTTCCTGGTGAACTATATCTAAGCGAAAAAGAAAAGGCTGCTTTCCTTCGACGAAAACAGCCTTTTCCTTCGGGGAAAGCATTGCTTTCCTCCCGCTTGCCCTACTTCTGTCAAATCTCGGCCAACAATCGTTCGATGACCTGCGGATAGTACTCGTACTCCAACGCATGCACCCGCATCGCCACGTCTTCCGCCGTATCATCTGGAAAAACAGGGCAACGGAATTGGGCGATGATGTCCCCTTCGTCATAGTGCTCGTTGATATATTGGATGGTGATGCCGCTCTCGTGCTCGCCCACCTCCACGACGGCCTGATGGACGCGGTCGCCATACATGCCTTTACCGCCGAACTTGGGCAGAAGCGAGGGATGAATATTTATGATGCGTTGTGGATAAGCATGCAACAACACATCGGGCACCTTCGCCAGAAAGCCGGCCAGCACAATGAAGTCCACCCGATAGTCGGCCAAAAGCTTCATGACTTCCTCGCCGGTTGTCCACTTCTCCTTACTTATATATATACAAGGAACATGCAAGTCTTCCGCCCGTTTGAAGACATTCACATTCTGACGGTTAGACACGACCAACACCACCTCGTCTTCTCCTCCTTTCGTTTGGAAATAACGGATGATGTTTTCGGCATTCGTACCGTTACCCGAAGCCAAAATTGCAACATTTTTCCCCATAAAACCTCCTTATTTTTGCACAAAATACTGTTATTTGTGCAAAAAATTGCATTTAATTCGTCAAATATTTGCTCAGAACAATAAATATTCATTCCTTTGCAACGCAAAAATAGAGAAATAAACTCAATTTATTAACTAAAAACTTAAAGTTATGTCTGAAATTGCATCAAGAGTGAAAGCGATTATCGTCGATAAATTAGGCGTAGAAGAATCAGAAGTTACAGAAACGAAGCTAGCTTCACTAACGACCTGGGAGCTGATTCTCTTGACACTGTAGAACTTATCATGGAATTCGAAAAAGAATTCGGCATTTCTATCCCCGACGATCAAGCTGAGAAGATTGCTACCGTAGGTGACGCCGTATCTTACATCGAAGAGCACGCTAAGTAATTTTTATCCATCAGTTTTTAGAACATGGAATTAAAAAGAGTTGTAGTAACAGGTCTCGGTGCCATTACCCCCATTGGAAACAACGTCCAGGAATTCTGGGACAACCTTGTCAATGGAGTTAGTGGGGCGGGACCTATTACTCATTTCGACGCATCTTTATTCAAGACCCAGTTTGCCTGCGAAGTGAAGAACTTCAACGCAAGCGAATATATCGACCGCAAGGAAGCCCGCAAGATGGACCTCTACACCCAGTATGCCATCGGCGTGGCCAAGCAAGCCGTTACAGATTCTGGTCTTGATGTCGAAAATGAGGATTTGAACAAAATTGGTGTTATATTCGGTGCCGGTATCGGCGGTATCCGCACATTCGAAGAAGAAGCAGGCAACTATGCACTGACGGGCAAGGAAAACGGTCCCAAGTTCAATCCGTTCTTCATCCCCAAGATGATTTCGGACATTGCAGCCGGACAGATTTCCATTCTGTACGGTTTCCACGGACCCAACTATGCTACGTGCTCGGCTTGCGCCACTTCGACCAATGCCATTGCCGATGCATTCAACCTGATCCGTCTGGGCAAAGCCAATGCCATCGTAACAGGTGGTTCGGAAGCTGCCATTGCCGCTTGCGGCGTAGGCGGATTCAACGCCATGCACGCATTGTCCACCCGTAACGACTCACCCGAAACGGCATCACGTCCGTTCAGCGCCAGCCGCGACGGCTTCGTAATGGGTGAAGGAGGCGGTTGCCTCGTGCTGGAGGAACTGGAGCACGCAAAAGCGCGCGGCGCCAAGATTTATGCTGAGGTAGCTGGTGTAGGCATGTCGGCCGACGCCCATCACCTGACAGCATCACACCCCGAAGGACTGGGAGCCAAACTCGTGATGAGAAACGCTCTGGAGGATGCAGAGATGCAACCCGAACAGATTGACTACATCAACGTACACGGTACATCCACTCCGGTGGGCGACATTTCGGAAGTAAAAGCCATCCAGGAAGTATTCGGCAAGCACGCCTACGAACTGAACATCAGCTCGACCAAGTCTATGACAGGTCACTTGCTGGGTGCAGCCGGTGCCGTAGAAGCCATTGCCAGCATTCTGGCCATCAAGAATGGCATCGTACCTCCGACCATCAACCACACTGAGGGCGACAACGACGAGAACATCGACTACGACCTGAACTTCACGTTCAACAAGGCTCAGAAGCGTGAAATCAACGCTGCCTTGTCCAATACCTTTGGTTTTGGCGGTCACAACGCTTGTGTCATCTTCAAGAAATACGCAGAGTAAAGTCGTGTTACGTAACCAGATAGACAGAATAAGGCTCTTGTTCCATAAGGAACGGGAGTCTTATTTTTGTTTCTATCGCATCCTGGGATTCTTTCCCCGTAACCTGAAAGTCTATCAACAGGCTTTGCTCCACAAATCCACCTCGCTCCGTTCGGAGGAAGGAAGACCCATCAACAACGAACGCCTGGAGTTTTTGGGCGATGCCATTCTCGACGCCATCGTGGGCGACATCGTGTTCAAGCACTTCGAAGGCAAGCGTGAAGGTTTCCTGACCAACACACGATCCAAAATCGTACAACGCGAAACACTGAACAAGTTGGCCGTAGAAATCGGCCTGGACAAGCTCGTGAAGTATGCCTCGCGCTCTTCCTCGCACAACAGCTACATGTACGGCAACGCATTCGAGGCCTTCATCGGCGCCATCTACCTTGACCAAGGGTACGACCGATGCAAGCAATTCATCGAGCAGAAAATCTTCAAACAATACATCGACCTGGACAAGATGTCGCGCAAGGAGATGAACTTCAAGTCGAAGCTCATCGAATGGAGCCAGAAGCACAAGGTAGAAGTTTCGTTTGAACTCATCGAGCAGTTCATCGACCACGAAAACAACCCCATGTTCCAAACCGAAGTACGCATAGAAGGACTTCCGGCAGGAACAGGCACGGGATATTCCAAGAAGGAATCCCAGCAGAACGCCGCGCAGATGGCACTCAAGAAACTCAAGTCCGACGAAGCTTTCAAAGCAGAAATAGAACGGCTGAAAGCCGAACATCAGG
>UMJL01042123.1_pt1 | contig 12236 bp, 9 predicted proteins | sample 1966071 | NCBI WGS metagenome assembly UMJL01 (sample SAMEA4836148, study PRJEB28245) | human gut metagenome | biome: gut microbiome; material: fecal sample | place: Denmark | collected 2008
TCCCCGAGGGGAAGAAGTCCTACGCCCTGAGCTTCGTGCTCGAGGACAAGAGCCGCACGCTGGACGAGAAGACCATCGAGCGGGTGATGACGAACCTGGTCCGCCAGTTCGAGCAGCGCTGCGGCGCTACCGTACGTGCCTGATCCGCCCGCGCGATCCGAACCAAGAGGTGCTGTCCCCGAGGGGACGGCACCTTTTTTTATTTCGGCGCAAAAAAAGCTCCGGCAAGCGGTATCTTGCATTCGATTTATCGGTAATTTTACACGACCTAAAAACAGAAGAGCTATGAAAACACGAAACCTGACCTGGCTTTGTGCCGGTCTGCTGGCCCTGAGCAGCTGCGCTCCGCAGGGGAATACCCAGACGGCGGAGACGACCCCGACGGCCGGGAATGCCGTCATCGAGACGATCCTTGCGCGCCGCAGCATCCGCAAGTACACGACGCAGCCCGTCGAGCGGGAGAAGCTCGAACTGATTGCCAAATGCGGCATCAATGCTCCGAGCGGCATGAATCAGCAGCCGTGGGAGGTGCGCATCGTGGACCAGGCGGGCTATATCGACAGCCTGACGGCCCTCTACGTGAAGGCCAACCCGAAGGCGGCCGAGGATCCCGCCTTCCGGAACATGTTCCGCAACGCTCCGGCCGTGATCTTCATTGCCTCGCCGTCGAACGGCAGCGGCCAGCTGGACTGCGGACTGCTGGGTGAGAACATGGTGCTGGCCGCCCAGTCTCTGGGACTTGGAACGTGCTGCCTGGGCGGTCCGACCCGCTTCATGAAGGATGCCCCCGAAGCTGCCCCCTACTTGGCGCGACTGGGCTTCTCGGAGGATTATACGCTGCTCTACGCCATCGGCGTGGGTTACCCCGACGAGTCTCCGGAGGCCAAACCGCGTGATGCCTCGAAGGTGCGCTTCGTCGACTGATCCGCACGAAACCATCCGTAACCGATGAGACGATCTGTTCCCGCCGAGCCGGATCTCTTCACGCCGTGGCCCGCGACGCCGAATCCGATGCCGGAACCCACTGCCGCCGAGCCGACGCAGATGGATCCGGCGCCGACCGTCGACCTGTCGCCGCTCTTTGCGCGACTGGCGCGGTCGGCCTTCCGGAGTCGTTTCCGACTGCGCGCGAAGGAGCGGGAATACATCGTCCAAAAGGGGCTGGAGACGATCCGCCGCCACGCCGAGGATTTCGTCCGCACCCGCCTGGCACCGGCCTCTCCGCCGAACGACGGCCGCCAGACGCCGATGCGGGGTCATCCGGTCTTTCTGGCCCAACACGCTACGGGCTGTTGCTGCCGGGGATGCCTTGCCAAATGGCACGGCATCCCGGCGGGGCGCCCGCTGAGCGATGCCGAACAGCGCTACGTCGTACAGGTGCTGATGACGTGGATCACGCGTCAGCTGAATCCCCCGGAAACGACCTCCCCGGCGGACCATCCAGCCCCTTCCGCCCCATCGGACCACACGCCATCCCCTGCCGAGTCGGATCCTTGACCGATACGGGACGCCTGAGGCTTCTACCGAGGACCGGCCGCAACCGCCCGGAGCGTTCAGCCCGCGCCGCACGACGAAGTGCCCGCGTCGGAAGCTGCACCGCCGGGATCAACCGCACCACCCTTCCCTCGCCGAACGACGAACCGCCGGGATCGATTACCCTCCCCGCATCCATCATCTTTTACCTTTTCCGGAGCGCAAACCGGCTGCACCATCCGTACAGACCACCTCTGCCGCATCCGGATTTTTTCACTGCCATGCCCATCCGCAAGATCATACATATCGACATGGATGCCTTCTTCGCCTCGGTCGAACAGCGTGACAACCCCTCGCTTCGGGGCCGTCCGATCGCCGTGGGCTACGACGGACCGCGGGGAGTCGTGGCAACGGCCAGCTACGAGGCGCGTCCCTACGGGGTCCATTCGGCCCTTTCGTCCGTGGTGGCCAAACGCCTCTGCCCGGAGTTGATCTTCATCCCGGCCCGCTTCGAGGTCTACCGTTCGGTTTCGCAGCAGATCCGGGCCATCTTTCACGAATACACCGATCTGGTCGAGCCGCTGTCGCTGGACGAGGCCTTCCTCGACGTCACGCACACCCGCTCGGCGACACTCGTGGCGCGCGAGATCAAGTCGCGGATCCTGGCCGAGACGCACCTCACGGCCTCAGCCGGGGTTTCGGTGAACAAGATGCTGGCCAAGATTGCCTCCGACTACCGCAAGCCCGACGGGCTGTTCACCATCGCTCCGGCGCAGATCGACGACTTTGTGGCGGGGCTTCCGGTCGAGCGGTTTTTCGGCATCGGTGCCGTCACGGCCGAGAAGATGCACAGCCTGGGGATCCGCACCGGGGCCGACCTGCGGCAATGGGAGGAGTCGGCGCTGGTCCATCATTTCGGCAAGGCGGGCCACGCCTACTACGGCTATGCGCGGGGGATCGACGACCGCCCCGTGACGCCGAACCGCATCCGCAAGTCGCTGGGCGCCGAGACGACCTTTGCCGAGGATACCGACGACCGGCTGCGGCTGCAGCAGGAGCTCGAGGGGGTGCGCGACGAGGTCTGGACACGTCTCCAGCGCCACGAGTTCCGGGGGAAGACCGTGGTGCTGAAGCTCAAGTACGATAATTTCCAACAGATTACGCGATCGCGGACACTCCTCACGGCCATCGATTCCGAGACGCAGCTGGCCCGCATTTCGGAGGAGTTGCTGGCCGCGGTGGATTTCCACGGCCGCAAGGTCCGCCTCATAGGCCTCACGGTGGGCAACACCCCCGAGGCCTCCGCCGACTGCATCCAGCTGCGCTTCGACTTCTGAAACCGTCGAAACGCCGACGGCCCGTGCAATCTCCGGGCGGACACTCCGCATCCATCGGTGCCATGACTCCCCACGACTCTCCACGCCTTACGCCCCGCAGACTGACTTCCGCACGGCCCTCGTTGCCGATCATCCGCCCGACCGCTTCTCAGTCCCGGCGCGACACATCACAGCCGCGGATAGACCACCGGCGATTGAATCGTGACATAGGGGGTGCCGTTTCCGTCGCACGTCGAAACGATCCGCACGGCCTTCACCGGACCATCGGGACGGATCGTGATGCCGCCCATCTCCAGCTCACCCACCCGTTCGAAGTGGATTCCATCGCCGGAAATCTCGGCATATCCGGTCGTCAGGATCGTCTTGGGCAGCTGCCGGTACCCGGTCTGGAGGAACATTTCGCGGCAGACGACCGGCTCGCTGAACGTATAACGGATCCAGTCCTGCTGCCGGCAGGCGCGCGCCGTGCGGGACATGCCGCGATAGGTCGTGACATTTCTGTAGGGGAACTGGCGGCTCTCGCCCATCGAGCTCTCGAGCACGAAGTCCGGGCGAAGGGTCTTCCGGCGTGATTCGTCGGCCACACGGGGGCTCCGGCCGCTGCGGTAACGGGTGTAGAAGCAATAGGCCCAGGGCTGGTCCGTGGTGAGGGGACCTTCGTAACGATACTCCTCGTCCGAACCGTCGACCCGGAAGAAGATCTCCTCGCGGGGATCCTCGGCCGTAACGCGGAGTTCACTCCGCCCGTTGGCCAGCCGGCGCGAGACGAGTTTCGGCGGGAAGAGGCGGAAGCGGATCCCCATCGCGGCCATGCGGTCGTAATGCAGCTCTCTCAGTTCGCGGTAATAGGCCTCCCACCCCTCCGCATTGCCGCTCCAGGCCAGACGCGACAGGGCGCAGATGCGCGGGAAACACATGTAATCGAGATAGTCGGGCTTTTCGGGGTTGTGCGAGACGTAGATTTCGCTCCAGAAGGCGCCGGCCAGACCAACGACGTTGCGCTGCTGCTCCGCGGAGAATCCCGCCTCCGTGAGGTCAAACCCGTAGACCTTGCCGGCATCGAATACGGCGGCCCAGTCGTGCCCATCCTCAAGGGGCGACTGCCGCATGTCGAAATAGAACCAGGCTCCGGGCATGACGACCGTAGGATAGCCCTTGGCCGTGGCGTCGAGACACGCCTTGACATTCTCCCAGCCATATACGCGGCTGTCGCGGGTGAAATCGCCCGTGCGTACGGCCTCGTTCCAGACGGCGGGGCGCTTACCGTGACGGGCAAGGATCTCCGCCATGCGCTCCATGAAGAGATCCTCCAGCTGGTGAGGGTCGGTCATTCCCCGCTGCCGCATCAGCGCCTGACAGTCCGGACAGCTTTTCCATTGCGTCATGTCGACCTCGTCGCCGCCCACGTGGACATACTCCGAGGGGAACAGCTCGCAGATCTCGCCCAGAATATCCTCCAGCAGCCGGTAGTTCTCCTCGCGGGCCACACACCACGCCGAGCGGTAGTCGTAGCCGACGGTCGCGACCGTATCGGGCGGATAGTTACAGCGGATCTCGGGGTGGACCGAGGCGATGTCGCGGCTGTGGCCCGGGAGATCGATCTCGGGGATGATCTCGATGTTGCGGTCGGCGGCATAACGGATCAACTCGCGCATCTCCTCCTGCTTGAAGTAACCGCCGTATTTCTCTGACCATTTGCCGTATACGGCCGCCACGGGCGAATCTCCGCCGCGATAGGCGCCCACATCGGTCAACTCCGGATGCGAACGGATCTCGATGCGCCACCCCTCGTCATCCGACAGGTGCAGATGCAGCTTGTTGATCGAGTGGAAGGCCAGCAGATCGATGTATCGCCGCACGCCGTCGGGATCGATCCACGTCCGGGCCACGTCGAGCATCATGCCGCGATAGGCAAACCGCGGACGGTCCTCGATGCGGCAGCACGCCACCCGGCTGCCCGCCGCCACCCCCTCCCGGGCATAAACCTCCGCGGGCAGCAGCCGCAGCAGCGCCTGAATGCCGTTGAAGACACCGCCCGGCGTTGCTCCGTCGATGCGGATGTGCCCCGGGGTGATCTCCAGCCGGTAGGCTTCGGCCTCCACGCCGTCGGCCGGCACCTCCCGTGTGGAGTCGAGCGTCAGCACCACGACACCATCGGCCGTGACATCGTTGCGGATCCCGCAGCCGAGGTATTCGGCCAGATAGCGGGCCTGTGCTCCGAGTCCCGGATCGGCCGCCACGGCCGTACGGGGTCCGAAGACGAAGCTCCCCGACAGCGGGGTTCGATGCCCCGCGGCGGGTTGGGCCGTGAGTGTGGAGAGCGCGCCGAAAAGGGCGGCACAGAGGGTTGCAAGCAGGCGTTTCATAGGCAGGGGACGATTTTGTCGAAAACAAAATTACGATTTTTTCGCCGAAAACACTACCTTTGCGTGAACAAAGAAATCGATCTTACACTATGGAAGACAAACGTCTGAAGGCTACGGCCCGGCTGCTGGAGGTGATGAACACCCTGCGCCGCGAGTGTCCGTGGGATCGCGAGCAGACCTTCGAGTCGCTCCGCAGCAACACTATCGAGGAGACCTACGAACTGGCCGATGCCATCACCGACCATAATCTGGAGGGTATCAAGGAGGAGCTGGGCGACCTGCTGCTGCACGTGGTATTCTATTCGAAACTGGGCGAAGAGGAGGGTGCATTCGACTTCGGTGACGTGGCCAATGCGCTGTGCGACAAGCTGATCTACCGTCACCCGCACGTCTATGGCGACATCCACGCCAATACGCCGGCCGAGGTGATGGCCAACTGGGAGGCGCTCAAGCTGCGCAAGAAGAACCGCAAGAGCGGCACGCTGGGCGGGGTTCCGCGTTCGCTGCCGGCGCTGGTCAAGGCCTACCGCATGGGTGAAAAGGCTGCCGGAGCGGGCTTCGACTGGGAACACAAGGAGGATGTCTGGGCGAAGGTCAAGGAGGAGATCTCCGAGGTCGAGGCCGAGATGAAGTCGGGCCGCAAGGAGGACCTCGAGGCCGAATTCGGCGATCTGTTCTTTGCGCTGGTCAACGCGGCCCGTCTCTACGGCGTTGATCCCGAATCGGCCCTGGCCCGCACGAACAACAAGTTCATGCATCGCTTCAATTACATGGAGGAACAGGCTGCCTCACAAGGTCATACGCTTCATGAAATGACGCTCGACCAGATGGAGGCCCTCTGGCAGCAGGCCAAAACCGAGGAGTAATCCGCAGCCCGGCACAAACCGCGGCACAACCGCATCAAACACAACGTAAACCAAGAAAACAAGCAAGAAAAATATGGCACTGATTCGTAAAGTACGCGGCCACGAGCCCGTCATCGGAGAGAACACCTTCCTGGCCGAAACGGCCGTCATTCTGGGCGACGTGACCATCGGTCGCGACTGCTCGATCTGGTACAACGCCGTGCTGCGCGGCGACGTGAACAAGATCGTCATCGGCGACCGCACGAACATCCAGGACGGCGCCGTCCTCCACACCATCTACGACAAGGCGAAACACCCCTCGCAGACGATCATCGGCAACGACGTCTCGGTAGGTCACAACGCCACGGTCCACGGAGCCGTCATCGAGGACAACTGTCTGATCGGCATGGGAGCCACGATTCTCGACAACGCCCATGTCCCCTCGGGCTGCATCATCGCCGCCAACGCCCTGGTGCTCTCCAACGCCCAGCTGGAGCCCAACTCGATCTATGCCGGTGTTCCGGCCCGCAAGGTCAAGGAGGTGACCCCCGAGCAGCGTGAGGAGATCATCCGCCGCACGGCCCACGACTACATGCTCTACGCTTCGTGGTTCACCGGGGAGGAGAATCCCGGAAAGTAGCACGGACGCCGCCCCGGTGAGAGCCGGGGCCGCTTCTGCCCTCCCGGACCCGAGGGGGACATGGGAAACCCACCCCGGAGGAGGAGCGCGCCCGGCGGGAACCGGGGGGGGGGGAAAAAAAAAGGAAATCCATTCCGGCAGCCCCGGTATCCGGTATGATAAGGAGGAGGGAGAAAAAACGCTCCGGAGTCTGGTAAAACCGGAGGGGGGGGCGAAGAGGAGCCGAAAAGGGACCGGAAAAGATCCGACCCGAGGATCGAGGCGAAGCGGACCGGAACTCCAACGAGACAGGACAAACAGGAAGGGGTGACGTGCAAGCGGCCGCCCCGGCAAAACGAAAAAAAGCCGTCTATGAAACTCCAGCCGAAATACGCCGATGTGGTACTGAACCTGCTGGTCGCCGTGGCGATCAGCCTGGTGGTCAATTTCTCCTACGTACTGCTGCTGCTCGTCGATCTCAACTCGGAAAGCAGCGCCCAGCAGCCCACGCCGCGTTGCGCCCGCATTCTGCATCAGGAAGGCCGGCTGGCGATCCATCCCGACGGGTTCGGATACCTGCTCTACGGCAATGGCGACAGCGTCTATGTCCCCACGCAGCGTATCAACCGCCTGCACCTCAAGGCCGGCGACCGACTCGTCGCCGAGGTTACACCGCCGCGACGCCCGGGCGGACACCCGATGATGCAGAAACTCCTCGTGCGCAACGGCGAGGAGTTCGACTACAGCACCCTCTTCAACCGTCCGTCGCGCAGTACGGAACTGCTGTTGCAGCTCTTCTACTACCTGGTCGTCTCGTTCGTCATGCTGTCGATCCTCACCTCCGCACGGCGCAACTACTCGATGTCGCTCTACATGCGGCGGTGTCTGTGGTGCTGCGTGGCGGCCGTGGGGCTCTACTGCGTGGCTCCCGTCACGGAGTGGCACACGGGGCGCATCCTGCCCAACTTCATGAGCGGCCGGATGTTCGACTACATGCTGCTGCTCAAGTGCTCGTTCGCCGTCGTGGTGTCGATGCTCTACGGGCGGATCTACGTGCTGATCTCCCAGCGCCAGGCCGTCGTCGTCGAGAACGAACGCCTCAAGAACGAGAACCTCACCACGCGCTACAACATGCTCGTCGGGCAGATCAACCCCCACTTCTTCTTCAATTCGCTCAACTCGCTGGCCATGCTCGTGCGCGAACGGCAGGACGAAAAGGCCCTGACCTACATCGACCAGCTCTCGTACACGTTCCGCTACATCATCCAGAACGGCCAGTCGACGCTGATGACCCTCGACGAGGAGCTGAAGTTCGTCGAGGCGTACAGCTACCTCTTCAAGATCCGCTACGCCGACAAGCTCTTCTTCGACATCGAGGTCGACCCGAAATACCGGTCGTGGCGGCTGCCGGCGCTGTCGCTCCAGCCGCTGATCGGCAACGCCGTCAAGCACAACACCATCACCCGCAGCAAACCCTTCCACATCTCGATCCGTACGGATGCCGAGGGGTGGCTCGAGGTGTCGAACCCGAAGATCCCGAAGCTGGAGCCCGAACCCTCGACGGGAATCGGGCTGGAGAACCTGCGCAACCGCTGGCAGCTGATCACGGGCCAACAGATCGAGATCGTGGACGACGGCGTGACGTTCCGCGTGCGGATGCCGCTGCAAAAACCCCAGACCACAAGATGAAAGCGCTGATCATCGAAGACGAAACCGCGGCGGCCCTCAATCTGGCCGCCATTCTGCGACAGGTGGCCCCCGACGTGGAGGTCGAGGCGACGCTCGAGAGCGTGGCCGAAAGCATCGACTGGCTGCGGACGAATCCTCAGCCCGATCTGCTCTTCATGGATATCCACCTGGCCGACGGCGATTCGTTCCGCATCTTCGACGCCGTGGAGATCACCGCTCCGGTCATCTTCACCACGGCCTACGACCAGTATGCCCTCGAAGCCTTCAAGGTCAACAGCATCGACTACCTGCTCAAGCCGATTAACGAGGCCGACGTGCGGCGGGCGCTGACCAAACTCGAACGGCTGACCTCGACCGAACGCCGCAACTACGGTTCACGGGTGCGCACGCTGGCCTCGGAACGCCGCGGACGCGAACACGACGGCGGAGAGGTCTTCCTGGTCCACGTCCGCGACCGCATCATCCCGCTGCAGCGCGACCGCATCGCCTTCTGCTACACCTCCAACGAACGGGTCACGGCCTGTGACTACGACGGCGGGACCTATCCGCTCGACCGTACGCTCGAAACGCTGCAGTCGATGCTTCCCGAGCGGGATTTCTTCCGCGCCAACCGCCAGTTCATCGTCGCCCGCCGCGCCGTGAAGGAGATCGTCGTCTGGTTCGGGAGCCGGCTGGCGCTGCACCTGACGGTCGAAACCCCCGAGCGGATCATCATCTCGAAGGCCCGCGTGCCGGAATTCAAGGCGTGGCTGCGGGCGGTTCAACCCGGCGAATAGTCGGTTGACCGGCAACTTTCGGCCGTTTCACTGCCCGGGCGGACGGCCATTCCGGATTTGGCCCTACCTTTGCAACAGAGATCCGGAAGATGTCGGACCCGACGGCCGACTCACGGGATGTCCAACCATTAAAAACGAACGACGATGAAAAAGCAGATTTTTGCGGCCGTAACGGCCCTTTGCCTGATGGCAACGACGACCCTTTTCGCCCAGGAAAAACCCCAGCTGGAACCCAAAACGCCCCCGACGGCCGAGCAGATGGCCGAACGTCAGACGCAGCGCATGACCGAGAAGCTGCAGCTGACCGATGCCCAGGCCAAGCAGGTCTATGAGGCCAACCTGGCGCAGATCAAACAGATGCAGGCCATGCGCGAGCAGATGCACAAGGCCCGGATGGCACAGGCCGACAAGATGAAGTCGATCCTCACGACCGAGCAGTTCATGCAGTGGTCGCAGATGCAGGGCCCGCGCCCGGGTCAGCCCGGAAACTGCCCCCAGATGAAGCACCACAAGAAGGGCCAGCACCACGGAGATTGCCCGAACGGCTGCAAGAAGGATTGCCCGCGCAAGGAGAAGAAGTAATGAACAGAACGGCAGTCTGGCTGCCGGGAGGGTGTCAGTCCGGTCGACTGACACCCTTTTTTTGTCGATTCACCGGTTCCGGCGTGGATTTTCGGCGGAAATCTGGCAGAAAAAGTGTAAATTCGCAGGCCTGAAAGGCCCTGGCGTTCACGACCGGGCGGCTCGGGATCCCTCCCTACCCCTCCCCATGCGCTGACGCCGGAACGAAAATCGAAACGCAATCACGAAATTGCTCGGAGTCATACCAAACAGAAAAGCATGAAACGATTTCTATTGACCACCCTGCTCACGCTCGGTGCCGCCGCGGTCTTTGCCCAGAAGGGCGTCGTGACGGCCACGGTCGTCGATGCGGAGACCGGGAACAGCGTCGTCGGTGCCGTGCTGAGCGTGGCACCCGTCAGCAGCCCGGACAAAAAACAGGGCTTCGCCTCGGGCTACAAGGGCGCGGCGTCGAGCCCTGCGCTCGCCTATGGCGAGTATGCCCTGTCGGTGTCGTTCATCGGCTACAACAACCTCGACACGACGTTCCGCCTCTCCACCTCACGGTTGAACCTCGGTACGCTGCGGCTGAAGCCCGGCGTGCAGATCGAAACGGTCGTCAAGGAGGCCAAGGCCCTGCGTACGTCGCAGAAGGGCGATACGGTGAGCTACAACGCCGGAGCCTTCAAGGTGACGAACGATGCCGACGTCGAGGGGCTGCTGAAGAAGATGCCCGGTATCACGATTACGGACGGCGCCGTCGAGGCCCAGGGCGAGGAGATCAAGAAGGTCTTCGTCGACGGCAAGGAGTTCTTCGGCGAGGATGTCACGACGGCCATCAAGTCGCTGCCGGCCGAAGCGGTCGACCGCGTCGAGGTCTACAACAAGCTCTCCGATGCCGCCGAGTTCTCGGGCATGGACGACGGCGAGGGTTACAAGGCGATCAACATCGTCACCAAACCCGGCATGCGGCAGGGGCAGTTCGGCAAGCTCTACGCCGGATTCGGCTACGACGCCGACACGCAGGAGGGCGACCGCTTCCGCTATGTGGCCGGCGGTAATGCCAACATCTTCTCGGGCGACAGCCGCGTCTCGCTGATCGGACTGTTCAACAACGTCAACCAGCAGAACTTCTCGTTCGAGGATATTCTGGGCGTCTCGGGCGGCACGGGCGGCCGTCGCGGCGGCGTGGGCCAGTACATGATGCGTCCGCAGAGCGGTGTGGCCAAGGTCAACGCCATCGGCGTCAACTACACCGACACGTGGGGCAAACGCGACCAGGTCTCGTTCCAGGGCAGCTACTTCTTCAACAACACCAATACGGTCAACCGCTCCACGACCGACAAGTGGTACGAGGCGCCGATGATCCCCGACACGCTGATGACGCGCGGATACTCCGACACGCGGGGCTACAACCACCGTTTCAATGCCCGTCTGGAGTGGAAGATCTCGGAGAACCAGAACCTGATGATCCGCCCGCGCTTCAGCTACCAGTCGAACGACCCGGTGAGCACGACCACCGGCTGGCAGTTCGGCGCCCCGGAGAACGGCGGCAGCGGTTACAGCTACACGGACAACTACAGCGACGCCCTGCGCCACGGCTACAACGTCGGAACGAGCGCCGTCTACCGCGCCAAGCTGGGCAAGGACGGACGAACGATCACCCTCGACGGGTCGTTCAGCTACCAGGACAACACGAACAATTCGGATTCGTGGTCGAACGAGCTGGGCAGCCAGTCCGGCCGTCCCGAAGAGATGGCCGGGGTCGAGGACGACATCCCCTTCACGTGGGATCCGGCCGGCTACCTCACGCGCCGCTACCTGCGCACGATGACCCCGTCGACGTCGTACAACGTGCGCGGCAACTTCACCTACACGGAGCCCGTCGCCAAGTATGCGCAGGTGAGCCTCCAGTACCGCATGTCGTACAATTCGCAGGAGCGGGACAAGCGCTCCTACGTCACGGCCGACGACCGGTTCTCGATTGCCGGTCTGACGCCCGATCCGCTGCTGTCGAACTCCTACCGGAGCGGTTATCTGACGCAGAGCGTCGGTCCGGGCTTCCGCTATGCCAAGGACCGCAGCCGCTTCATCGCCAATGTCTACTACCAGCGCTCGACGCTCGACGGCGAGGTGGTCCGCGGCGATGCGGAGAAGATCTCCCACTCGTACAACAACGTCACCTATTTCATGATGGGCGAGCTGAACATCAACCGCGAGAATACGCTGCGGCTCTTCATCTCCTCCTACACCGACAGCCCGACGGTGACCGATCTGCAGAGCATCTACGACATCTCGGATGCGCAGAACATCACCCACGGTAACCCCAACCTGCGCCCGACCTACAACCACCGGCTGAACTTCCACTACATCAACTCGAACGTCGAGAAGGGCCGCACCTTCATGTGGATGTTCTCGGCGCGCACGACGCAGGATTATACGGCCACCCACCTGGTCCAGAATCCGACTCTGGATATCGAAGGGACCACCTACAAGCCGAACTACTACTCGACGATGACCAATCTCGACGGATACTGGCAGCTGCGTACGCACATGAGCTACGGTCTTCC
>UMJL01021248.1_pt1 | contig 12192 bp, 6 predicted proteins | sample 1966071 | NCBI WGS metagenome assembly UMJL01 (sample SAMEA4836148, study PRJEB28245) | human gut metagenome | biome: gut microbiome; material: fecal sample | place: Denmark | collected 2008
AAGAACGAGGGATTGTATAAAGTATTTGCTGAAAACTTCCCGATAGCTGATACAAGAAACAATTTTGTTCTTGAATTTCTGGACTACTATATTGATCCGCCGCGTTATACCATCGATGAATGTATAGAGCGAGGGCTTACTTATAGTGTACCTTTGAAAGCCAAACTGAAATTGTATTGTACCGACCCCGATCACGAGGATTTCGATACGGTTATTCAGGATGTTTTCCTGGGACCTATCCCTTATATGACAGAGAAGGCTACTTTTGTGATCAACGGTGCTGAGCGTGTTGTAGTATCTCAGCTGCACCGTTCTCCGGGTGTATTCTTCGGTCAAAGTGTACATGCTAACGGTACGAAGCTGTATTCGGCCCGTATCATTCCCTTCAAGGGGTCTTGGATCGAGTTTGCAACCGACATCAATAACGTCATGTATGCATACATCGACCGTAAGAAGAAGTTGCCTGTAACTACGTTGTTGAGGGCTATCGGATTTGAGAATGATAAGGATATTCTCGAAATCTTTAACTTGGCCGAAGACGTGAAAGTCAACAAAGCCAATCTGAAGAAGATTGTTGGCCGTAAGTTGGCTGCACGTGTTTTGAAAACATGGATTGAGGATTTTGTAGACGAAGATACCGGTGAAGTAGTTTCTATCGAGCGTAACGAAGTAGTTATAGACCGTGAAACTGTTATTGAGCCGGAACACATTGACATCATTCTGGAGTCAGGCGTTCAGAACATTCTCGTACACAAGGAAGAACCGAACCAGTCTGACTATTCAATCATATATAATACGCTGCAGAAGGACCCCAGTAACTCGGAGAAAGAAGCTGTGCTTTACATCTACCGTCAGTTGCGTAATGCCGATCCTGCAGATGATGCCAGCGCACGTGAAGTCATCAACAATCTGTTCTTCTCGGAGAAGAGATATGACTTGGGTGATGTAGGCCGTTACCGTATCAACAAGAAGTTGAACTTGACGACCGACATGGATGTACGTGTGTTGACGAAGGAAGATATTATCGAGATTATCAAATATTTGATCGAGCTGATCAACTCGAAAGCTGATGTAGACGATATCGACCACCTGAGCAACCGTCGTGTACGTACGGTGGGTGAGCAGTTGTCCAATCAGTTTGCCATCGGTTTGGCCCGTATGTCGCGTACCATTCGTGAACGTATGAATGTACGTGACAACGAGGTGTTTACTCCGATTGATTTGATCAATGCCAAGACCATTTCTTCGGTTATCAATTCGTTCTTTGGAACAAACGCTTTGTCACAGTTCATGGACCAGACGAATCCGTTGGCCGAGATTACCCACAAGCGCCGTATGTCGGCTCTGGGTCCTGGCGGTCTGTCGCGTGAGCGTGCCGGTTTCGAGGTGCGAGACGTGCACTATACACACTACGGTCGTCTCTGTCCGATTGAGACGCCTGAAGGACCGAACATCGGTTTGATTTCTTCACTTTGTGTGTTCGCCAAGATTAATGACCTTGGTTTCATTGAAACTCCTTACCGTAAGGTATCCAATGGTAAGGTTGATCTCTCTCCCGAAGGTTTGGTTTACCTGTCGGCAGAGGAAGAAGAGGGTAAGATCATTGCTCAGGGTAATGCGCCCCTGAACGATGACGGAACGTTTATCCGTGAGCGTGTAAAATCGCGTCAGGATGCCGATTACCCTGTTGTGGCTCCGGGTGAAGTGGAATTGATGGACGTTTCCCCGCAGCAGATTGCTTCTATCGCTGCATCTTTGATTCCTTTCTTGGAGCACGACGATGCCAACCGTGCCTTGATGGGATCGAACATGATGCGCCAGGCCGTTCCTTTGTTGCGCAGTGAAGCGCCGATTGTCGGTACTGGTATCGAGCGCCAGTTGGCTCGTGATTCGCGTACACAGATTACGGCCGAAGGCGAAGGTGTGGTAGAATTTGTGGATGCCACTACAATCCGTATCTTGTACGACCGTACGGAAGACGAAGAATTTGTAAGTTTCGAACCTGCCCTGAAGGAGTATCGCATTCCGAAGTGGCGTCGTACGAACCAGAATATGACCATCGACCTGCGTCCTATTTGTGAAAAGGGACAGCGTGTAACGAAAGGTCAGATCCTGACTGAAGGTTATTCGACTGAAAACGGTGAATTGGCCTTGGGTAAGAATCTGCTGGTAGCCTACATGCCTTGGAAGGGATACAACTATGAGGATGCTATCGTGCTGAACGAACGTGTTGTCCGTGAAGACCTGTTGACTTCTGTCCATGTAGAAGAATTCTCGTTGGAGGTACGCGAAACGAAGCGTGGTATGGAAGAATTGACTTCCGATATTCCTAACGTGAGTGAGGAAGCTACCAAAGACTTGGATGATAATGGTATCGTCCGTATCGGTGCTCGTATCGAGCCGGGTGACATCCTGATCGGTAAGATTACTCCGAAAGGCGAGTCCGATCCTTCTCCCGAGGAGAAACTGCTTCGTGCTATCTTCGGCGACAAGGCTGGTGATGTGAAGGATGCCTCTCTGAAGGCTTCTCCTTCGTTGAAGGGTGTTGTCATTGGCAAGCGTCTGTTCTCACGTGTCATCAAGACTCGCAGCTCTAAATTGGCAGACAAGGCATTGCTGCCCAAGATTGACGAGGAATTTGAAGGAAAGGTTGCCGATCTGCGCAAGATTCTGATTAACAAACTGCTGACACTGACTGAAAACTATACTTCCGAAGGTGTGAAAGACTATATGGGAGCCGATGTCATCTCGAAGGGTGCACGTTTCCATGCTTCTGACTTCAGCGATCTGGACTTTACTGCCATTCAGCTGAGCGGCTGGACGAAGGATGAGCATACTAACGGTCTGATCCGTGCTTTGGTGATGAACTTCATCAAGAAGTACAAGGAGCTTGATGCCGAACTGAAGCGTAAGAAGTTTGCCATCACCATCGGTGACGAGCTTCCTGCCGGTATCATCCAGATGGCCAAGGTTTACATCGCCAAGAAACGTAAGATTGGTGTGGGTGACAAGATGGCCGGTCGTCACGGTAACAAGGGTATTGTGTCTCGTGTAGTTCGTCAGGAAGATATGCCGTTCCTGGCCGACGGAACTCCGGTCGACATTGTATTGAACCCGCTGGGTGTGCCTTCGCGTATGAACATCGGTCAGATTTTCGAGGCTGTATTGGGCCGCGCCGGTAAGAAGTTGGGTGTCAAGTTTGCCACTCCGATTTTCGACGGTGCTACATTGGATGACCTGAACGAGTGGACCGACAAGGCCGGACTGCCGCGTTATGGCAAGACCACCCTTTACGATGGTGGTACCGGTGAAGCCTTCGAGCAGCAGGCTACGGTTGGTGTGACCTACATGTTGAAACTGGGCCACATGGTTGAAGACAAGATGCATGCCCGTTCCATCGGTCCGTACTCACTCATCACGCAGCAGCCGTTGGGTGGTAAGGCACAGTTCGGTGGTCAGCGTTTCGGAGAAATGGAAGTTTGGGCACTCGAAGCTTTCGGTGCCGCACACATCCTGCAGGAAATTCTGACAATCAAGTCGGATGATGTGGTAGGCCGTTCCAAGGCATACGAGGCCATCGTGAAGGGCGAGCCGATGCCTACTCCGGGTATCCCCGAGTCTCTGAACGTGTTGCTTCATGAGCTGCGCGGTCTCGGCTTGAGCATCAACTTAGAATAGTCTTTCAATTTTCCATTGTCAATTATCAATTAATATAAAGTATGGCTTTTAGAAAAGATAACAAGATAAAGAGTAATTTCTCGAAAATCTCCATCGGTTTGGCTTCACCTGAAGAAATCCTGGAGAATTCGAGCGGTGAAGTGTTAAAGCCTGAAACCATCAACTACCGCACCTACAAGCCCGAGCGCGACGGTTTGTTTTGTGAGCGTATTTTCGGTCCTATCAAGGACTACGAATGCCACTGCGGTAAGTACAAACGCATCCGTTACAAAGGTATTGTCTGCGACCGATGCGGCGTGGAAGTGACCGAGAAGAAAGTACGTCGTGAGCGTATGGGTCACATTCAGCTGGTAGTACCTGTGGCTCACATCTGGTACTTCCGCTCGTTGCCCAACAAAATCGGTTATCTGCTGGGACTGCCTACCAAGAAACTCGATGCAGTCATCTATTACGAACGCTACATCGTAATTCAGCCCGGTGTCCTGGCTGATGAAGTAGCCCAATACGACCTTTTGGAAGAAGGTGAATACCTCGACTTGCTGGACAAGCTCCCCAAAGAGAACCAGTACCTCGAGGATTCCGATCCCAACAAGTTCATCGCCAAGATGGGTGCCGAGGCCATCTACGACCTGTTGTCCAACCTCGACCTCGATGCTTTGTCTTATGAATTGCGTCACCGTGCCAACAACGACGCTTCGCAGCAGCGCAAGAACGAGGCTCTGAAGCGTTTGCAGGTAGTTGAGTCGTTCCGTGCTTCGCGCGGACGCAACAAGCCCGAGTGGATGATTGTCCGCATTGTGCCCGTCATTCCGCCCGAACTTCGTCCGTTGGTTCCGTTGGACGGTGGCCGTTTCGCTACGTCCGATCTCAACGACCTCTACCGTCGTGTCATCATCCGTAACAACCGTCTGAAGAGACTGATTGAAATAAAGGCGCCCGAAGTCATCCTCCGCAACGAAAAGCGTATGTTGCAGGAAGCTGTCGACTCATTGTTCGACAACTCACGTAAGTCGAGCGCTGTGAAGACCGATGCCAACCGTCCGTTGAAGTCACTTTCCGACAGCCTGAAAGGTAAGCAGGGACGTTTTCGTCAGAACCTGTTGGGTAAGCGTGTCGACTACTCTGCACGTTCGGTTATCGTCGTTGGTCCCGAACTGCGTATGGGCGAGTGCGGTATCCCCAAACTGATGGCTGCCGAGCTCTACAAGCCGTTTATCATCCGCAAGCTTATCGAGCGTGGTATTGTGAAGACGGTGAAGAGTGCCAAGAAGATTGTAGACCGCAAGGAACCCGTTATCTGGGACATTCTGGAGCACGTCATGAAGGGACATCCCGTTCTGTTGAACCGTGCCCCGACACTGCACCGTCTGGGTATCCAGGCCTTCCAGCCCAAAATGATCGAAGGCAAGGCTATCCAGCTGCACCCGTTGGCATGTACGGCCTTCAACGCCGACTTCGACGGTGACCAGATGGCTGTGCACCTCCCGTTGAGCAATGAAGCCATCCTCGAGGCGCAGCTGCTGATGCTCCAGTCGCACAACATCCTGAATCCGGCCAACGGTGCACCTATTACCGTGCCTGCCCAGGATATGGTGCTCGGTCTGTACTACATCACCAAGCTCCGTAAGGGTGCCAAGGGTGAAGGCCTCACCTTCTACGGTCCCGAAGAAGCTCTGATTGCCTACAACGAAGGCAAGTGCGACATCCACGCACCGGTCAGCGTTGTGGTGAACGATGTAGACGAAAACGGCAACATTGTCAAGAAGATGATGCACGACACGTCTGTGGGCCGTGTCATCGTCAACGAACTGGTGCCTGATGAAGCCGGATACATTAATACCATCATCTCCAAGAAGTCATTGCGCGACATCATCAGCCACGTTATCAAGGTGTGCGGTGTGTCCAAGGCTGCCGACTTCCTCGATGGTATCAAGAACCTGGGATACTACATGGCCTTCAAGGGCGGTCTGTCCTTCAACTTGGGTGATATCATCATCCCCGAAGAAAAGGAAGCACTCGTACAGAAGGGTTACGAAGAAGTGGAACAGGTTATCAACAACTATAACATGGGTATCATTACCAACAACGAACGTTACAATCAGGTAATTGATATCTGGACTCACGTCAACTCCGAGTTGTCCAACATCCTGATGAAGACTATCTCGGCCGACGACCAGGGATTCAACTCCGTCTACATGATGCTGGATTCCGGTGCCCGTGGTTCGAAGGAGCAGATCCGTCAGCTTTCCGGTATGCGTGGTTTGATGGCCAAGCCGCAGAAAGCCGGTGCCGAAGGCGGTCAGATCATCGAGAACCCGATTCTTTCGAACTTCAAGGAAGGTTTGTCCGTGCTTGAGTACTTCATCTCTACCCACGGTGCCCGTAAGGGTTTGGCCGATACCGCCTTGAAGACGGCCGACGCCGGATACCTGACCCGTCGTCTGGTAGACGTGTCGCACGACGTGATCATCAACGAAGAAGACTGCGGTACACTCCGCGGACTGGTTTGTACAGCCCTCAAGAACAACGACGAGACCATCGCCACGCTGTACGAACGTATCCTGGGCCGTGTATCCGTACACGATATTGTACATCCTACGACCGGCGAACTCATCGTGGCCGGCGGCGAAGAAATCACCGAGGCCATTGCCCAGAAGATTGAAGAGTCGCCCATCGAGAGTGTCGAAATCCGTTCTGTGCTCACCTGCGAGTCCAAGAAGGGTGTCTGCGCCAAGTGCTATGGCCGCAACCTGGCTACCAGCCGCATGGTACAGAAGGGTGAGGCTGTCGGCGTCATCGCTGCACAGTCTATCGGTGAGCCGGGTACCCAGCTGACACTGCGTACCTTCCACGCCGGTGGTACGGCGGCCAACATTGCCGCCAACGCCAGCATCGTGGCCAAGAACAACGCCCGTCTGGAGTTCGAGGAACTGCGTACCGTCGATGTAGTCGACGAAGCCGGCGAACCCGCCAAGGTAGTGGTAGGCCGTCTGGCCGAGTTGCGCTTTGTCGATGTCAACACCGACATCGTCCTCTCTACCCATAACGTGCCCTACGGTTCTACATTGTATGCAGCCGATGGCGAAGTGGTGGAGAAAGGCAAGCTCATCGCCCGTTGGGACCCCTTCAACGCAGTCATCATCACCGAAGCTACCGGTAAGATCGAGTTCGAGGATGTTATCGAGAACGTGACCTACAAGGTAGAATCCGATGAATCGACCGGTTTGCGTGAAATCATCATCATCGAGTCCAAGGACAAGACCAAGGTGCCTACCGCACACATCATGACCGAGGACGGCGAGCTCATCCGTACCTACAACCTCCCTGTGGGTGGTCACGTGGTAGTGGAAGACGGACAGAAGGTGAAGGCCGGCGAAGTGATTGTGAAGATTCCGCGTGCCGTCGGCAAGGCCGGCGATATCACCGGTGGTCTTCCCCGTGTCACCGAGCTGTTCGAAGCCCGTAACCCGTCGAACCCCGCCGTTGTATCTGAAATCGACGGTGAAATCACGATGGGTAAGGTGAAACGTGGTAACCGTGAAATCATCGTTACCTCCAAGAGCGGTGAAGTCAAGAAATACCTCGTTCCGCTGTCCAAGCAGATCCTGGTACAGGAGAACGACTATGTGCGTGCCGGTACGCCGTTGTCCGACGGTGCCATCACGCCTGCCGACATCCTGGCCATCAAGGGTCCTACGGCCGTTCAGGAATACATCGTCAACGAGGTTCAGGACGTTTACCGTCTCCAGGGTGTGAAGATCAACGACAAGCACTTCGAAATCATTGTACGCCAGATGATGCGCAAGGTCGAAATCAACGAACCGGGCGATACCCGCTTCCTCGAGCAGCAGGTAGTCGACAAGATCGAGTTCATGGAAGAGAACGACCGTATCTGGGGCAAGAAAGTGGTTACCGATGCCGGCGACTCGCAGAACCTGCAGCCGGGTCAGATTGTAACCGCCCGCAAGCTGCGCGACGAGAACTCCATGCTGAAGCGCCGCGACATGAAGCTGGTACAGGTGCGCGATGCCGTGCCCGCCACTTCAACGCAGATTCTTCAGGGTATCACGCGCGCCGCTCTGCAGACCTCGAGCTTCATGTCTGCCGCATCCTTCCAGGAAACGACGAAGGTGCTCAACGAGGCAGCCATCAACGGCAAGGTCGACAAGCTGGAAGGTATGAAGGAGAACGTTATCTGCGGTCACCTGATTCCTGCCGGTACCGGTCAGCGCGACTTCGACAAGATTATCGTCGGTTCGAAGGAAGAGTACGACCGTATGTTGGCCAACAAGAAGACCGTGCTCGACTACAATACGGTGGATGAAAAAGTAGAAGAATAACTGCAAGTAATACATCAATTGTAATAACTTTGGGAGGGAGGATGTCCGTATGGACATCCTCCTTTGTTTTCTGGAGCAAACTCTTGTTGCCGGAATTTGGAAAATTCGGAAACTTGTTGTACCTTTGCGCTCCGAAACCAAAAAGGAGAGGTGCTCGAGTGGTTGAAGAGGCACGCCTGGAAAGCGTGTATACCCCTAAAGGGTATCACGAGTTCGAATCTCGTTCTCTCCGCTTATTCTTTTTCATTATAAGCAATTTTTTGATTTGTGGGAGGATGAACCGTTGCAGGTACATTCTCCTTTTTTGTATCCCTTTTCTTCTTCCAGTCGTTCCTGTATGGCGACGGGCAGCGGTGCCACACTTTGGGCGATGCGCATCCGTGAGTCGGCCAGCCGGCGGTATTCCTCTTCCATCTCCTTTGCGCTGAAGTAGAGGCAGCACAGGGCGGTGAGGGTACTGTAGATGCGGTCGATGGTTTCCAGTTTCAGTGAACCGTCCGGACGGGCCGGGTTCAGCTTGGCCGTGGTGCGCGGGTTTATGGCCAGTGCTTGTGCCAACTGCCGGTTCGAGGTGAGGTGCCACCGTTTACCTACTTCGTGCAACTCCCTGGAGGCGGTCTCTATCCAGGGATTGTCCATCTTCTCGGTTTCGTCGGATGGCGGAGGGGGAAGGGAGGGCATGGTTGTTTCAAGGTGTTTTTCTTAGTATTGGGAAAGTGGATTTTATCGGTTTTTATATGGATACCGGTTAAGTGGATTGGCGATATCGTGTCAGGTAAAAGCAGGAGGTTGACAGGAAGTTTCTGATGTATCCGATCCGTGAAAACGCGACAGGTAGCTTCCGTGGCTTCAGGTGGAACTTCTGTTGGTAGTGCGGATTGACCAACCACAGGCAGCGGTCCACGATGGATAGCCCGTGTGTCTCGGCCAGTTGTTCAAACCGTTCTGTCGTTATCCGGCTTTTCCTGATATCCAGCAGTTCGTTGATGCATCCGGTTGTTTCCTTGCTGGCTTTCAGCAAGTATCGGTACACAGGCACAGGGAGCAGGTGGATGAAGGGGAGGTGCGAGCACAGGCGGCTGCGGCAAATCTGCTGGTGTCCGCCAAAGGGCATCTGCTAGGCTGGAAATCCCCAGAATACCAGGCTGTCCTTGTGGACGAATCCTTTCAGATGTTCCAGGAAGCTGTCCTTGTCCGGAATGTGTTCGATGACATCGTGAATCAGTACAAGGTCATACTTCTCGTTCGTCTGCGGCTTGTATTTCAGGAAGTCGTCCGCGATGAAACGGCCGCTGTATCCCTTCTTCTGAAAATAGGCCTGAGCCTGCTCCACCCGTTCGGGAAAGCGTTCTATGCCCGTCACCCGACATCCCATTTCGGCAAAGGGCAGCAGGTTGCCGCCTTCGCCACAGCCCACTTCGAGTACCTTTGAGGTCGGCGTAATGGGCTGGAACCGGCTGATGTAACCGATGTAATGTTCGCGTGCCGTCTGGGCCAGTTCGTTGAAATATTGCTCCCTGTTCAAGTGTCTTTGTTGCATTACAGTCTGCTTTTAGAGATCTGTCTCTCGGTTGTTTGTCGGTTGATATATGATGTTGTTAAGTTTAGTTTCTGATGCCAATAAGATTCAATACTCCTCGAGTACAATCTCCCCTGTCAGCTCCAGGGTGGGCGACTCTACTTCCAGCAGATACGGATAGCCGGAAGGGGTATGTACATAGAGAGTCATCCCATCGTAGATAAGAGTGGGGCTTGCGTTGATGACGGCTTCGCCGTTCTTGTCCGTCAGGCGGATTTCCGCATCCGGCAGTGTACCGGTGAAGACAATCTGAAGGGTGTTGTTCACTTCTTCGACGTGAACGTCGAAGGTGGAGGGGGTGCGGGTGACTATCTTTTTCTTTAGTGTCTTATAGATAATCAATTTTTTGTTTTTACTTGTTGTTTCTGCACTCATCGGCAGAATAAGCAGCAGCGACAGAAACAGCATACAATACTTTGCTCTCATAATATAAATGTTTTTTAGTTAATGACGGAGCAAAGTTATGCCTTTTGGCTGCTATACCCAAGGAAAGTGAGTCACACTTCAAAAAGCTAACTACTTGTAAATCAATGTTTGTTTGTCGGCCAGAGTCACACTTTACGCTTTAGGGCCGATATATCGGGTCTTCAGTCGTGATTTTCGCTGGTTGATGGTGTGGGTGTCGGTGTAACCGAAGCAGAGCGCAATGGTCTGGGTGTCGATTCCGGCAGCAGCCAGGCAACAGTACAGACGGTCGTCCTCGGTCAGGGGTGAGTAGAGGGCTTGCAGATGCACGATGTAGTCGGCATAAATCCCATCGACAGTGCGGCGCAGTTCAGTTCGTTCGTCGGGAGACAGTACTTTCCATGTTCTCCGGTCGGCAGCGTCCTGCCGCGACAGGGTGTGTATCTTCTTGTAGATGCGTGTGCTTCTGAACTGTTGGTTCTGCAGTTGCAGTTTTTCCTCCTTCAGCCGGTCGATGGTCTGTTTCAGGTGTTGTGTCTGTTGCACCTGTTCGGCCTGCTGGTCGGTCTTTTCCTGTTGCAGGCGGTCGAGGGTTTCCTGGTTACGGTCTATTTCCTGCTGGAGGGTGTGCTGGCGTTGTTTCAGTTCCTGCAGGATGCTTTCGTAGACCAGCCTCTGGCGTCTTTTCTTCTGATACAGATGCTGGCACAGCAGGGCCAGCAGGGCACAGCACACCACGGCTGTCAGCACAATGTGGTTCCGGTGCTCGCGGTTCCGGGCTTCGGCTTCCTGCACGCGCAGGCGTGTCTTGTATTCGTAGATGGTCCGGTTGATACCTGAGTTCCTTTCGGCGATGAACAGGGAGTCTACGATATCTACATGTTTTTCCAGATAGTGCAGGGCTTGGGGACAGTTGCCCCGTTCCTTTTCCACTTCGTACAAGCCCAGATAGGCGGCTAGGTCCGGAAATGAGGTGCCTGTCAGGCTTTGTTGCAGGTAATGCAGGGCCGAGTCCGGATGGGTGCCTTGCTCGGCATACAGGCTTCCCAACAGGCTGTAGCGTTGGGCCGGGTCTTGCCCGAAGGGCGTGTTTATAAGGGAGCGACGGGCGTAGTGGATGGCCGAATCGATGTCGTCATTCGAATAAAACCGCAGGCTCAGGTTGTATTCCGACATGGCAATCACGCTCGAATCTCCGCAGGCCAGTGCGTAGCGGAGTGCGCGTCGCTGAATGTCTACGGCCGAGTCGCCGCTCTCCTGGACCACAGGATAGCCCGAAAGGGCGTTCAGGGCGATGGCCTTGTCCTTGTCTGTGTGGCAGAGGGGCCACAGGGCGAGGTGCATCTTCCGGGCATCCTCGTAGTGGCTGTTCTCAAAGTAGAGGTTGCCCAGCGAACTGAGGGTGTGGCGGCGTATTTCTTCGGCTTCCGGAAAGTGTCGAAGCACCTCCAGCCCCTCTTGCAGGTGGGTTATGGCCCGTTCGGGGCAGTCTATTTCCACCTCGAGGCGGGCCTTGTAGAGCAGGGCGGTGGCCCGTTCGGGACTGCGACTGTCGTAGCATGCCAGAGCCACGTCGAGCAGCGAATCGCAGGGCTCGAGCGACTGTTCGCACTTGTCGAGGGCCCGTGCCAGCAGCAGGGCATAGCGGGCACACTCCTGTGTGGAACGGGGTGGCAGCCGGTCGGCATGACGCTCCATCAGGTGCAGGGCACTGTCGGGGCGGGTTGCCAGCAGGGAGTCGGCCTGGTTCAGAATGAGGTCCGTCCGGCTGTCGTGCCGGCAGGCAGTTGTCAGGAATAAAGTCAGAAATAAGAATGGCAGGGAGAGGTAGCGTGTTGTCATGCAATAAAGGGTTTTACGGGTGCAATGTTACATAATTTCTTTGAATTATCCATCTGAATGCTTTTCTTTTTTCACTCACCGTCTGTAATAAATTCGGCTGGAGGCGGCTTCTTTGGGTATTTATTTGGTGAATAAATCATAATTTGCGTTTCCTCCCCTTAAAAATGATGTACTCATGTGTACATCACGGCCAAAAATGGAATGCCTAACTTCGCCGCAAACTTTAAAAGAAACGTGTTATGAAAACAACTGAACAGACCCTTTCCTTCCAGCCCCCGCGCTTCGCCTCCCTGCGCGACACCGTGCCCGTACCCACCCCGTGGGACGCGCTGGTGGAAGAAATCCGTG
>UMJL01022973.1_pt1 | contig 12146 bp, 7 predicted proteins | sample 1966071 | NCBI WGS metagenome assembly UMJL01 (sample SAMEA4836148, study PRJEB28245) | human gut metagenome | biome: gut microbiome; material: fecal sample | place: Denmark | collected 2008
TACCGGCAAGCGAATAGATCTCGTAATCCGCTTTACCCCCACGCCAAGAACGAATCGTGACATCCGCATATCCTTCATACTTAGCCGTATCCATTTGCACATCAGATTCAAAATCCCCGCCAATCTCCCGAGCCCACTTGGTCATATTCGCAAGAACAGCACTATGATGCACTATATCATCTATCTCACCGGCGAATACCCTCACGGGTACCGCACGACTCGGGAACGGCTCCACGGAAGCACTTTGTCCTGCACGAGGAGTGATCGCAGCAAACACATCCGACCGATGCAATGCCAACGTGAAAGAAAATATGGCACCACTCGACTGCCCCGTGGAATAAATCCGGTTGGGATCCACCCGCGGTTCATTGTCTTGAGTAAAATATTTCACCATGGCATCCACGAACGGAAGACTCTTCGTGTAACCATCCCCGGCCCAGTTCACCGCGCCACTGGTATCGGCCTTATTGGAAATCTCGACCGATCCCGCAGGATAACAGATAACAATATTCTCCTTGATCGCCTTTTGGCATAAGAAATTTGATTCCGAAATATTAGCGATCGGATCCACTATCTCATCCGGTCCGTCAAACTCATAACTCCCATGGAACTCGAAAATCAAGGAAATCGGTTTATCGGGACTCAACGTCACAGGCATGAAATACTTGAATCTCCGCTCGACCAAACTATCCCCCTGCTGTACCATTAACTTCACCAAATGCATACCGGGAACAAGTTGTCCCTCGGGAAGGAGAGTATCTTTTTTCGTCGTGTCAACAGGAACCTCATCCACATTCACGTTTTCCTTATCTTGAGGCAAGTAAGCACTCGTATCATCCGTACAGGAAAACATGGCGATAAAAGAAATCAATATAAATAAAATCCAATATTTTCTCATAACTCAAAATCTTTATAACTTAAATGTTATCTTTTAAAGTAACCCCGTCTTGTAAACACCCGTTACGCCAATACGTCTGGTATTTAATCTCCACATCCACGGGAATTCCGGCGATACCACGGGCTGATTTAGCCTCATTGTATTTGATTTGTTTATTGGAAACATCCAAATCAAAATAGAGGATATCCCCCATCAGCTCATCGGTCATGGCTTCTGCATCCGTGCCATAACGAGACACGCCCAACAACAACGTTTTCTCGCTACGAGACACGCACACATCCGTGATAACGGCATTAGCATCGTAGCCGTATTGAGTCAAGTCGAACAACTTATGACTATTCCCCGGAACAACATTTCCCAACATATCACTAATCGTATAGCAATACATCGCATTCCCGACCGTGAAATACAAATGATCAACATAATTGGGGACATAGAACTTCGAGGAACTCGTGATAACTCCCCCGCTAACCTCTTTCACCAAGGCTTTAGTGCGAACACGACCTCCAATTCCGACACCTGGACCATTTTCAAGCATCACCAAACGCGTCTGTGTACCGTTATTCAAAATCGCCAAGCAACGATTGTTCGGAGTCAAGTTGGTCGCACTTCCCCATATCAACTCGTAACCGGCATACGTCGGAATAGGATCCACGTCTCTCCCTCCGTCACCTTCACGCATGAAACCACCGTCATAGAAAGTGAATTTCCCGTGAACCTTATCAAACATGATGAAATCTCCTTGCTTTCTCCCCATATCTCCATTAGGTCCCAGTTCACTATCAGACATATCATCCCAGAAACCGAAAGGACACAAATAACCACCATCATAACGACTCCCTATATTCGCCTTAAACGTCGCTTTAGCAGAAGTATTCGTAGCCGTGTAAACGGTAAACAACTCTCCCCCGGAAATTTCAAAAAAATACTCTCCTTTCTGGAATCCGCTTCCGTACGGATTTGTTCTCCAAAAAGAAACCGAAGAGGCCATAAATTGCGTTTGATAAATAAACCCATCCCCCTCATCTTCATCCTCCGGAGGCCAAGTAGCAATCCCCTTGTACGCACCTGCCGTTAAATAAGGCATCACCGTATCCCTCATCATTGTACTTTTGTCCAAAAGAGAAACCTGATCATCACACAACACCAACAAACGCCCTTGCGGGCATGTCACCGGCCAACCTTGATTTGACTCCATATAAGTCAGCTGAAGTCGTTGAGGATTCGTCCCCAGATTCTCTCCATAACGGTCGGCATAATAATTCACAACCCAATTAGAGGGCTTGTCCAAACGCAAGTAAGAAAGCTCCGCACGTCCTTTATACTTGCCGAGCACGACAATCAAATCGGCCGCAGTAGAAGAACGGATACTCAAATTAAATGGAGTATAATATTGAACCCCCGTTTTCTTGTCCGTCACGATGTAACGACACTTTTTCTCTCCGGTAGTCAAATTGATTTTCAAATTCAAATCTTGGGTTTCGGCAAGAATACGACTTTGGATTTCCCACGCATACGTGAACCGAGAGGTATCGCTGTATTGCGTGCCCTGCAAAACGGGTACTATTTTTAAACTATCGTCCACATCTCGCACGTAATCACTTTCAATTCCCTCCACGTGCAACTCGTTAATATCCCGGTAACTATAATTTCCAAGATCATCATAGCAAGCAGTTACTGCCAAACCGCCCAACAACATACTGAATAATGATGCGTGTACTTTTTTCATATTCGTCATTTTTCAATGTTTACTATTCTATAGGTTCCAAACCATTCATGGTAACTCGCATTCCCGTAACATCATCAATCACGACCGTATTTCTCAAATATCGATCCATACTATTAACGTAAGATTTAATTTCAGGAGAATTACGATCATAAGGAATACTTCCGTACGTGGCTAACTTCTCATCTCCAATCTCTTCGATAAGGAATTTCCATTTTTTCGGGTGGTAAAAACCAAATGAACCGGACAGACTCCCTTGCCACCACGTCGGCTCTGCCATAAAATCGTTAAAAACAATCTTTCGTTGAATCCCACCGTCCAATCCTAAAGCAAAATCATCCGTGGCCTCCAATTTCAACTCCAACCGTATATTCTCTCCTTCAGCATAATCCTTAGACAACGCCTCCCGAAGGACCACAATATACAACGTGTCCGTCAACTCGTTGGCGCGGAACGTCTGCAGGCTATTAAAAGCCAAATAGTGTACGCCTTCTACAGCCGTGGTGGAATCAGCAACAATCGACACTTTATAGGTTCTATCTCTATCGGAACCATTTCCCAAATATTCCACGGGTAATTTCAACGAATCCTCTCTTACTTCACTGGGTATAAGCCCGAAAGAAAATAACGTCGAATCGCTATAATTACGATTTCCATTCCAGTCAACGGTATAATGTTGAAACTGTATTCTATCCTTTCCTTGATAAGGATAATCAATATCTTGATCGCAACTCCATAATAGTGCGACACAACTCAATAAGAAATAATATGATAACCTATTCATTTTCATCTATATTTTAACGTTCTTTCCAATTCCCTGATTCTATTTCCGCATCCGGTAAAGGAAATACGAAAATATCATCACTCGCCTCGATAGTTCCCGTGAGTCCTCCCGACAAATTCAATCTGTTGCGCTTATGCGCGAACCACATTTGTCCTTCTCCAATGTATTCGCGTCTCATCTCCTTAAATATATCTTCTCTCGATAAGTACATCCAATCACCTGCTCCCTCTTGATTTCCCCTGATTCGATGCCTACGCAACATATTCACGTAACGTCTGGCCTCATCCGGATCCGTGTCGTAAGTACACTCGGCAATCAACAAATACATCTCGGAAAGTTTGATTAAAGGTACTTTTGTCGTGAATATACTGTTACTGTCGGGAACATATTTGATGAAATCAAAATCGACATACCATTTGGAGTAACGGAAATCATCCCGGTTTCCATCATATAAATTATAAGATCCCTCCATACGTAAAGCTGTTGTCCCTCCGGAAGTTTCCTTAAAAATCGATTTCGTGTAGGTGCTTAACTCTTTATTACGAAGCGAAAAAATATGCTCGTCAGAGAACAACAAATCGACCATATTCTCACTCTGGTCAATACTCGTGGCCTCCAATAGACGGAACTTTCCACTATCAATCACCTCTTTGGCCTTGCTGACAGCAGCAACGTATTCTCCGCGAGCCTGATAAGCGCGAGCCAACATGGCTTTCACCGAATACAAATTCACGCGAGCCACGTATTTATCCATCTCGTCCTTCGCTGCCTTATCCACCACATCACCTGCCGACGTTGAAGTCTTGATCATGTAGGGAACGACATTCTGTATCGGATCGTTTTGCAAGCATTTTTCTGCTTCCAACAAATCGTTAATCACCAGTTGCACCACCTCTTTCGTCAAATACATTGGAGGCAAAGAAACGCCAAACTCTTTATTATACGGGATTCCTTCCGCATTCTGCGCCCATTTCACATCAGGAGCGAACAAACGATAGATATCGAAATGCAAGAAAGCTCTTAAAGCCAATGCTTCGCCACGAATCTGATTACGATCTGACTCGCTCAACACACCCGCATTTTTATCTGTCCACTCCAATATACAGTTGACTTGCGAAATACAAGAATACAAATTATTCCACATCCCACTGATAATCGAACGACATCCGCTATTCTCGTAATCATAGTCCTTCCAATACTCGTAAGTTGAATTCGTGTTATAATATTGAGCCAGAACATCAACATATTCCATGGTCAACCGGCCCCCGTACATACTGGACTTTGACATTTTACTGTAAACACCGGCAAGTGCTTCTTTAAAACCTTCTGCCGTATTGAATAATTTATCGTCATCCACTTTGTTGTCCAATTCCACATCCAACCAATCATTGCAGGAGGTCAGCGAAAACAACAATCCGATGAAAATATATAATATTCTCTTCATACTAATTGATTTTAGAATGTTAAGTTAAATCCAAAAGAAACAGTCCGCGCGAATGGGTAAGAAGTTCCTCTCTCCTCCTTTATCGTGGATATACGGAACACATCCGTCATGGAGAAGGTGAATTTACACCGCTCGATGAACGTCTTTTTCAACACGTCCCTCGGAATATCATACGTCAATGAAAGACTCGATAACTTCAAGAAGTTGCTCTTTTGCACCAAACGCGTAGACTGGTAAACCGGGGTCTGGTCGTCAATACGACGGAACATTGCCTTATCACCCGGTTTTTTCCAACGATCGTACAATACGCGGCGATCCGCATTTTTCTTGGGATCAGCCCCTTCCACCTTAGTGGCAAGTGTTTGATTGAATCGTTTCGCTCCCATCTCGTAACCGAAATTCATGTAAAGGTTAAGACCTTTCCATGTCAAGTTACTATTAAAAAATCCTTGCAGCTTCGGGTTCGTATTTCCTACCTCCACTTTATCATTCGGGTCATATTCAAAACTCAAAGCACCATTACGTTTGATGTACACCTCGTTACCGGTTGACGGATCGATACCCATAGAGCGCACCAACATCAAAGCGGTTTGAGAACGTCCCACTTCATACATCCGGAACACCTCGCTCCCTCCCTTGTTATTTTCTATATCCATCGCCTCCTGATTCATCGCCTTCATCGCATTGGAAAGTTTCCGAATCTTGTTCTCCTCGTGAGCCGCACTCAACGTAACGTTCCAACTCAAATCGTTTTGCCTATCGTTAATCAAATTCAACCGCAAACGAGCTTCAAATCCTTTGTTATCCAAAGAACCCATGTTTTCCGTGTAAGAAGTGAATCCGGTTGAAGGAGCCACGTCGATATTAAGCAAAAGATTCTCCGTCCGTTCCAAATAAGCATCAAAATTCAAGGTGATAATATTTCTCCACACGCTCATGTCCAAACCGACATTATATTTCAAAACATTTTGCCATTTCAACGCCGGATTACCGTAAGCATTAACAACAGCACCATAGATTCCATTATACTCGTTATCACTATTAAACGTGAATCTAGTCAAGGCTTGATCGGCAGAGAAATTGGTGGAACCCGTACTTCCCACGGAGGCACGCAGTTTCATGTAACCGCTCCCCGTCCAGAAGTCTTCTTGATTGATATTCCATGCCGCACCGACAGACCAGAAAGGAGCAAAACGAGATTTACGTCCGAAACGGCTAGAACCGTCAGTTCGATATGTCACATCAAGAATGTAACGATTATCCCAGTTCATATTGGCATTCCCGAAAAAACCCACCATCCTCGACTTATCAAAATACCCGGTCGGTTTTGAATTTTTCTGGAATTGTAAAGCGTACGACGGGTAAATCAGCTTGTCGTTCAAGAAACCGGTCGCCACGTACCCGTCATCCGTAGATTTTGAAGTCTGCAATTCCGTTCCAAGACCAAGACTAAAATAAAGTTTATCAAAGAAGTTGTTATTATAGTTTACCGTAAGACTACCCTCCAAATCAACACTATTACCATTGCTTATCGTATAACTTCCTTTTTCTGACGCATCCGTTTTTCCCTCAAATTCAACGGATTCCGGTGACAAGTAAGCCTCATTGCGATCCGTTTGTTTCGTAACAGCGATATTTCCTCGGAACATCAAGTGAGAGTTTGCCCACCACTGCAATTGGAAGTTATCGCGGATTTGGGTGTACTTCTCATAAGAAAAATTGGGTAACAACGAATTCACTAAAACGTTACGCGTTACCGTCCCGTTCGCATCAAATTCCCGAATCATCTCCCCTGTTTCTGTATCGTAAATACGTTCATACGGGTTCATTTGAGTGTATTGATAAAACGCCCCGTAAGGAGAATTCGTCGCTTTCACGTCATCAATAATCACGTCATTCCGCGCAATCAATTTACCGGCAATGTCATAACTAAAATAAACGTTAATGCCATATTTCTCACGTCCTGATTTTTTCATTACACCCTTGTCATTATCATATTTCAAGTTGACCCCGTAACGGAAATGCTCGTCACCACCCTCCAAGAACGCACTGTATCGTTGATTCACGGAAGTTCTCAACGGCTGTGACAACCAATACGTGTTAACACCGCGTTCGATTTCCATCAAAACATCATTATACATGATATCTTTCTGTGCTTGCTCGTCATAACTGTTAGCCTTATACACGCCCGCAAGACGCTCGTACTCCAATTTCTCGCGAGCTTCCATCAAATTATACGAGCGAAGATCCGGAACTGAGATATTGAAATTACCGTTCAACGTGACCTTGATTTCCCCGGCTTGCGGACGAACCGTCGTGATTAAAATAACCCCATTCGCACCCCGAGATCCATATAATGATGTTGCGGAAGCATCTTTCAAAATAGAAAATGCCGCAATACGGTTCATATCCATATCATACACCGTTTGGGCTGACACCTCGATTCCGTCCATGATATAAAGCGGGGCATTGGGATCCGTCCGGGAATCGTCCGCTTCACTACGTAAATCGAATCCTTTTTGACCCCGCACCGTAATTTCTGGCATACGGTTCGGGTCACTACCGAACTCATTATTTTCCAACGTACGAACACCCGGGTCGAAAGCTGAAATCGCCTGCAACAAGTTCAAAGAACCCACCTTACGAAGTTCCTCGCCCTCCACGACAACCTCAGAACCGGTTTGACTCACCTTCTTACGTTGGAAGTATCCCGTGATTACGACGTCTTCCAACGCTTTCGTTTCCTCTTTCATCACCACGTTTATTTCCTTTTGATTGGTGTACGCCACTTCTTGCGTTTCCATCCCAACAAAAGAGAAGACCAGCGATACGTTCTTTTGATCAACCCACGACAACTCGTACTTTCCGTTCACATCTGTTGAGGTTCCAATCGTGTTCGCCGTAGCACCCGGGATCTTCACCACCACAGTTACCCCGGGTAGAGGACTTTGGGTTTCATCCGTCACCCGTCCTTTCACGGTCACTTTTTTAACAGGATCAGCGGCAACCGCCCGTTGTTTATCGACAACCACCAAGATCACATCTCCCTCGAAAGTACATTTTAAAGAAGTCTTTGCAAAAACCTCTTCCAGCACCTTCTCTACGGTTTCACTTTCGGCTTTCACGTCAAAACGTGAAATATTCGCCACATCCTTGTCGTTGTAAACGAAACGCAACCCTGTCTGTTTCCAAATCTCTTGGAACAACGTACTCATGTCGCATTGTCGCAAATCCAACGTAACTACTTGTTTTTGTGAAAAACTACTAGCCGTGGCTCCAAACACGAAAACAAGCATACAAATCGTAAACACTCTCATGATTTTAAAAATTTGAGAAAATTTCACCCTAGATAAGGCATAAAATCCTTTCCATTCCATAAATTTGTATTTGAACAATTAAACATTGAATAGATCCGGCATTTCCGGCCATCTATTCTTTTTACCAATTCAAGAGATGGAGATGTGCCACCATCTTCATCTTTTTTACATACACACTATATTAATAACTACACATTATTTATAACTGATCACGACGCTTTTTCCTTCCACCTGAAAACGAGCATCGGAAATCTTCTCGAAAAGAGTGAATAATTGATTCACATCCCCGTATCGAAACAAATTGCCGGACAAACGGATGCTCCTCAACTCGTCATTCGCATAGAACACATCCAGATTATACCAGATACTCAATTTGTCCATAATATCTTCTAGGGATTCACTTTTAAATATAAAATTCCCGTCTTTCCATGCCACATGAGGTAAAACGTCCACTTCCGTCATGTGCAGGTTACCATCTGTTTCCCGGTACTCCCCCATCTGCCGAGGATGCAAATTAATCTCTCCCATCTTTCCTCGCAGATTTACAAGCCCTTCCACCAACACGGTTTTCACGATACCTTCGGTATAAGCATTAACATTAAACTGGGTTCCCAAAACACTTATATCCAAATCGTTTACCTTGACAACGAACGGACGTTCCGGGTCTCCAATCACATCAAAATACGCTTCTCCTTGCAAAATGACTTCGCGTTTATTTCCCGTAAAATTAACCGGGTAACGCAACTCACTGTATGAATTCAACCACACTTTTGTCCCGTCACTCAATGTCAATTTAAACTCTCCCCCTTTAGGCACGACCACCCGATTATACAATACTTCCGAGCTATTTTCCCCCGTCGCAACATTATAGGTCATTCCCGCAACCGAATCGACATTGATACAAGTTCCATCCGCTTCCCTCAATTCTTTGGCATCCTTATCCACGTTAACGACCTGTCCGGAAGCCATGTAAAGTATAGCCTGTGATTTTCCCGGTTGTATACACTCCTGAACCAATTGCACCTCCGGTTCCCGATCCCAGTACCAGAAAGCACTCCCCACGGACAACAAGATAATAACACAAGCAACACTTCTATAAAAAACTCGCCTAAAATGCTGTTTCCGACGCAACCGATTAAATTGAATAAAATTCCCTTCAATCTTTTTCGACCGCTCCTCCCACCGCAATTCCAGATGAGTTTTTTGATATGTGCGATAATATTGACGATTTCCCTCATTTGCCACAATCCACTCTTCCACTTTCTCCCGATCCTCCGGGTCAAGTTCATTTAGTAAATAACGTAATAAAAATGAATCCACATCCTCTTCAAATATCATAATTCGATCGATTAATGACATTTAATACAAAAGGCTTGTTTCAAATGAAATAGACTTGATAACCAGGTAAAAAACATTATACTAGAGATACTGTATGCAAATAATTACGAGTATTATTAAACGATCGTTAAATAATACACGAGTCATGTTCTATATATAGTACAGATTCAAACACAAAATCATTGAATGGGAAACACTATTTAACACATAAAAAAATAAAACATGATTTACCAAATCACGCTTTAGCAACCGATTTACAACAAGAAAGACACAACCAATATATTAAAATACTTTCTTCCCTCCCCGTAATCTGCCTTAACTTTTTCAAGGCATTTACTAATAAAGTATTAACCGTTGCCACAGAAATATTCAATTCTGCCGCAACATCTTTATATCGCATACCTTTCAGGTATACACATTCAATTATGTCACGACTTCGGGAAGGTAATTTTTTGACTTCACACTCTATCCGTTGAATAACCTCTTCTTCAATGTTGTCATACTCCTCCCACGGTTTTTCAAAATGAACAAGATCACAAACATACCGTACGGGGTCAACTTTCACTTTAGCATTTAACGCCAAGTTACGAATAGAAACAAAAAGATAAGATCGTAACGTTGAAGGTTCCAATTTTTCCCCGATTCGTTTTTCCCACAATTTGATCAGAAAATCCTGAACCAAATCCTCCGACCGGGAAACATCGTTCAAAAAAGTATCCCCCCACACAACCAAAGGCTTATAATATTCCTCGAAAAGGAATTCCATCCCTTTCACATCTTTATTTTTCAGCAAATCACATATCTGAACATCCTTCTGTTGCATATTTTCACGTTCACTTTGGCGCAAAGGTATAAAATATTCTCTTTACATCATATCAACAAATGTAAACAAGCACGTAATAAAACATTGCAAATATCAAATCCGTATTATATTTTAGCACTTAAAATATAACTATTCAATTATTCAACTTATGAAAAGAACAATTTTACGCCTTACGTTCATTGTAGGGATCGTTCTGCTTTTCTTCCGGTGTGCCACCGTGCCACTCACAGGTAGACACCAGCTTATTTTGTTCCCGGAAGATCAAATGGTCTCCATGAGTTTAACCTCATACAGTAGCTTTTTAAAGGAAAACAAGCTATCCACCGATGCAGTCAACAAACAACGGATCAAAAATGTCGGAGCAAAGATCTCGAAAGCCGTTGAACAATATCTTGCCGCAAATGGGCTACAAGACCAGATTGCCAATTTTCAGTGGGAATTCAACCTCGTGGCCAGCAACGAACCCAACGCATGGTGTATGCCGGGAGGTAAGGTCGTTTTCTACGAGGGGATATTACCCTACTGTCAGAATGATGCGGGAATCGCTGTCGTCATGGGGCATGAAATCGCTCACGCCGTGGCACACCACAGTAACGAGCGCATGAGCCAACAGGCACTCATTCAATACGGTCAGGCTGCCGCCACCGAAATTCTAGGACACAACCAAAGTGATACAAGAAAAGCCATCCTAGCCGCCGCAATCGGCATGGGAACCAATGTGGGAATCACTCTCCCCTTCTCCCGTAAACACGAGTATGAGGCGGATCACTTGGGACTAATCTTTATGGCCATGGCCGGTTACGACCCGAGTGAGGCTGTCGCTTTCTGGACCCGTATGGCAAACGCATCAGCAGGCAAGCAACCCGAATTCCTATCCACTCACCCCGCTGACGAAAAACGGATTGCCAAACTAAAAGCGGCCATCCCGGAAGCATTGAAATACAAGAAAAACTAGAGCAACTACAAAACATATCATAATCAATACATTGGCTTACATCTATTCGTTATCTCTTCGATATACTCTCGTTAAAACACTCCTCTATAAGAACGAAGATTTATCGACGCCACAAGAACCGTTCAACGAACAGATGCAAGCCCATAACAAACGAAAAACAAACCATGAATGACAAGAATAAGGCATTAATTTACCCTTTCCCGTCATTTTCAAGGAGAAAATTTCTACTTTTGTTGAATCATATCAATAAAGCATTATAGTATCATGGAAAACAAGTTAACGATATACAACACGTTAAGTCGAAAAAAAGAGTTATTTGAACCTATTAACCCGCCTTTCGTAGGATTATATGTTTGTGGACCAACCGTATACGGGGACGCCCATCTGGGCCATGCCCGTCCGGCAATCACCTTTGACTTGTTATTCCGTTATCTTAAATTCATGGGATATCGGGTAAGATACGTCCGCAATATCACAGACGTGGGTCACCTCGTGAATGACGCAGATGAGGGAGAAGACAAGATCGCCAAGAAAGCCAAACTGGAACAATTGGAACCGATGGAAGTGGTACAATTTTACTCGAACCGTTACCACAAAAACATGGAGCAACTGAACACGCTGCCCCCCAGCATCGAGCCACATGCGTCCGGTCATATCATCGAGCAACAGGAATTAATCAAACAGATCATCGAAAACGGTTTTGCCTACGAAAGCGAGGGAAATATCTATTTCGACGTGGAACGCTATAACCAGAAATATCACTACGGTAAACTATCCGGTCGTAAAATCGACGAATTGTTTGCCAACACGAGAGAACTGAGCGGACAACAGGAAAAACGTAACCCATTTGACTTCGCCTTG
>UMJL01056851.1_pt1 | contig 12118 bp, 9 predicted proteins | sample 1966071 | NCBI WGS metagenome assembly UMJL01 (sample SAMEA4836148, study PRJEB28245) | human gut metagenome | biome: gut microbiome; material: fecal sample | place: Denmark | collected 2008
GCGTTCCGGACATCGAGGGGCGCGTGGGTAGCGTGGGCGTGCTCGCGGGCGAGCTCGGCTGCGGCGTGCTCACCCTCATCGACATCGTGGCCGAGCTCAAGAAGCCGGGGCGCGACCCGCGCGACGACGCGCCCGAGGTCGTCTTCAGCCGCGCTGCGCTCTCGATTGACGACCTGCAGCCCGGCATGGAGCTCACGGGCACCGTGCGCAACGTCGTGGACTTTGGCGCCTTCGTCGACGTGGGCGTTCACCAGGACGGCCTCGTGCACATCTCCAAGCTGGCCAACCGCTTCGTCAAGCACCCGAGCGATGTCGTGGCCGTGGGTGACACGGTGAGGGTCTGGGTTGAGCGTGTTGATCGTGACCGGGGAAAGATTTCGCTTACCATGGTGCCGGGGAAGCGGTAGCGCCGTCCTTCTCGGCCGTTCCTGTTTCTTGGTACAATGCGCAGGCACAGGGGTATCGTCCAATGGTTAGGACAGTGGTTTTTGGTGCCATCAATGTGGGTTCGAATCCTACTACCCCTGCCAGACCACATGCGGCCCCGTCTCCCCATGGGAGGCGGGGCCGTCTCGTTGCGGGGGCGATTCCATGCGGGCGCGCCTCATGGCGAGTGACTGGTTTTGGACAGACGAGTACCTTCCGACGGCCTCATCCGTCCAAAACAAGTCACTCTCCGGGGGAGGATGCTGACAAATGACCCTGTCACCTTTGTCAGGTCAGGAGAGCTCCAGCCCGTCGAGGGCGGCGCAGATGGCATCGAGGAGGATGACGGCGAAGGTCTGGGCGTCCCCGACGGTAAAGGCGGCGGTGCCCACGGGAAGCTCGATGCGCGTTGTGGGGGGCGTCGCGTGCGAGCTCTGGACTGCGGTGCGAAGGCGCGGCGGGAGGGTGTCGAAGTCGTCGAGCATGACGTTGCCGACGCCCGACGCTACGTTTTCGGGCAGCGCGGAGGCGGAGAGGACGAGAAGGGCCTGAACGTCGGGGCTCGCGCCCTCGGGTGAATCGAGGAGCTCGATTCCGCACGAGTCGATCGTGGCGTGCGCGAGGTTCCAGATGCGCCCGGCGACGTTGCGGGAGATCGGGTCCTCGGCGGTGATGGCGATGTGGACGTTCTCGAGCACGCTTGCCGCGCGCGCAAACCCCATGCCGCCCATCGGATGGGGGCCGTCGGCGGGCTTTCCTGCCCAGACGTGCCGGAGCCGCTCGATGGCGTCAAAGGTGTCGGGGAAGGCCATGCCGTCTGCGAGTACGCCGATGCTCTCTTGGAAGAGCTTCACCGCGGCCTCGGTGTGGACGCCGTAGGTCCCGTCCGGCTCGCCGCAGGAGAACCCGAGGATGTTAAGGCGCTCCTGGAGCTGGCGGACATCGTTGCCGTGAAAGTTGGGGAGGCGCAGGTAGAGAGTGCGGTCCCCGAGCTGGTAGCACTCGTCGACGAGCAGGGACCACGTTGCGGTGTCCACCTCGTCGCCGAGGGGGAGGCCGTGGTCGATGCGAAAGCGCGCAACGGCCGTTGAGGTCGAGGGCCCAAACGAGCTGTGCTCGCGCTCGACGGCGTCAATCGCATAGCCGAGCGACCCGAGCCGCTCCTGAATGTCCTCGACGGCGACACCCGCCGCACCTTGCCTGATAGCGTCCATCGCCTCTCCTCAAGCGAACACGGGATGGCGCGCGCCTAGCTCGCGCGCTCCACGAAAAAGTCTGACATAGAAAGTAGCAGGTCGCGAGCCTCAACCGTGATATGACCTGCCTCGGCGAGCCCTGTTGCGCCCTCCTTGGCACGCTCCGCCATCTGCCCTGCGAGCGTGCGGCAGTGCTCGATGCCGCCGCCCTGGCCAATGAGCTCAACGGCTCGGGCAAGCTCTGTGGGATCGGTGGCCGAGCTGCCGAGAAGCGCCACGAGCTCCTCTCGGCTTGCGGCGTCGAGATGCTCGAGCGCCCACACCACGGCGAGCGTCCGCTTGCCCTCGGTGATGTCCGAGCGGAAGTCCTTCCCCTGGGCCCTGGCGTCTCCCACGAGGTTGAGCAAGTCGTCGGCCAGCTGGAAGGCGACGCCGGCGGTGAGCCCCACCTCGAGCAGGCCGCGCGCCGCCTCGTCGGAGCCCCCGCCCACGATTGCGCCCACGTAGAGCGGGATGGCCGCCGAGTACCAGGCCGTCTTGCTCGTGACCATGTAGAGGTAGTCCTCCGAGGTCACGTCCCAGCGGCCGTCGCGAACCCAGCCGAGGTCGAGCGCCTGGCCCTCGAGGGTGTGGCGCTCCATGCGGACGAGCTCGTCGAGCGCGCGGAGCTTCCGCTCTGCGGAGAGCGACTCGTCGCGCAGGACCACCTCGAAGACCTGGGTGAGCGCCAGGTCGCCGGCGTTTATCGCAAGGCCCTCGCCCTCCACGCGGTGGAGGCACGGCTCGCCGCGGCGCAGCTCTCCCTCGTCCGCGATGTCGTCATGGATGAGCGCGGCGCTCTGAAAGAGCTCGACGGCAACCGCGCACGAGAGCGCGTCTTCTGCCCGTCCGCCCACGGACTCGGCGCCGAGAAGCGCGAGCACGGGCCGCACGCGCTTGCCGCCGCTTGCGGTGAAGCGGCGGAGCGGCGCGTAGAGATAGCGCACGAGGTCATCGGAGACGGCCCCGTCTGCGAGGGGCTCGTCCGCGGCGTCCGCGAGCGCGCGCTCAACGAGGGGCAGGCGCTCCTTCAGGTAGGTGACGAAGAGCTCTTCCATGGTTCTTCTCGTCCTTCTCGCCTGCGCGTTAGCCCTCGTAGCCGTTGGGGTTGTGGGACTGCCAGTTCCAGGAGTCGCGGCACATGTCCTCGATGTTGAACTTGGCCTCCCAGCCCATCTCTGCCTTGGCCTTGGAGCAGTCGGCATAGTTGGCCGTGACGTCGCCGGGGCGGCGCGGGTCCACCACGTAGGGGATCTCGTGCCCGCAGGCCTTGGAGAACGCCTTGATGATCTCGAGGACCGAGGTGCCGGTGCCGGTGCCGAGGTTGAAGACCTCAACGCCCGTGCGGCCGTTCATCCAGGCGAGCGCCGCCGCGTGGCCGGAGGCGAGGTCGCAGACGTGGATGTAGTCGCGCACGCCGGTGCCGTCGGGCGTGTCGTAGTCATCGCCGAAGACGTGGACGGCGTCGCGCTTGCCAATGGCGGTCTGCGCGACGTAAGGCACGAGGTTGTTGGGGATGCCCTTGGGGTCCTCGCCCATGAGGCCCGAGGGGTGCGCGCCGATGGGGTTGAAGTAGCGCAGTAGCACGACGTTCCACTCGGGGTCGGCCGTGTGGAGGTCCGTGAGAATCTGCTCGATCATCCACTTGGTCCAGCCGTAGGGGTTGGTGGCCGGCTTCTTGGGGCTCTCCTCGGTGAGGGGGAGGGAGTCCGGGTCGCCGTAGACGGTGGCGGAGCTGGAGAAGATGATGGACTTGCAGCCGTGCTCGCGCATGACGTCCACGAGCGTGAGCGTGTTGCCAATGTTGTTGGAATAGTACTCGATGGGCTTGTGGACGGACTCGCCCACGGCCTTGTAGCCCGCGAAGTGGATCACGCGGCTCGGGTGGTGGGCGTCGAAGATCTTGGTGAGGGTGGCGCGGTCGTTGACGTCGGCCTCGTAGAAGGTGAGGTTTGCGGCGGCCTCGTCGCCGACGATGGTCTTGATGCGGTCGCAGACCTTGGCGGACGCGTTGGAGAGGTCGTCGACGATGACGACCTGGTAGCCGCGTGTGAGCAGCTCGACGACCGTGTGGCTGCCGATGAACCCGGCTCCGCCGGTGACGAGCACGCAGGTGTCGGCGGGTGCGATCTTCTCGCTCATGGGAGTCCTTTCGACGGAGCCCAGGTGTGTTGGGCTGCGTATTATCCAGATGACAGTATACGACCAGCGGGTGGACGCCGTGTGAGTCGTCCCGGCGGGCGGGGTGGCGGGGCGCCATGTTGTGGTGTGGCGTTGCGGCAAGACGTTGGGCGCTCCACGGGCTTCTCGCGTGTGGCACCGCGGTCTGCGGCTTTCTTGTCGAAAGCGGCGCGTGCCGGGCCTCTTGGCGCAAGGGCCCCTCCCTGCTGGTAGGCAGCGCCAGAAAAGTCGCAGTTGTGTGACTGTGTCTGCTTGTGCGCTGGCGCGTGTGTCTCTCATGTCAGCTTTTGTCGATTGTGTAGCAAATATTTTATGATCTGATCCAGCAAAGAGGCTGGTTTTAGCTTAGTTTAGCTATTTTGGCTTGTTTCTTGATGTTGTGTGGTTGGCTTAAGACCGCTCACCCCTCTGTGCATCAAACATTTGTCACACAATCGCCCATCCTTGCCACGTGCCATTAGATTGCGCGCACTCGCACGGTTCCAATGCGCCGCGGCAGAAAAAGTTTTCGGCGCGTGAATGGAATCGGCCGTCCCAAACGTATTAGAGGTAAGGAGCAAAACCGGATGATTGGAGGGGTCATGCTGGCCGGAAGGATGGTTGCTTGTCTGGCTGGGGCGGCGCTTGCGGCGTGCCTGGTGGTTGCGCTGATCCTTGCGGGCGGGTCCGATGAGGCGGGGGGCTGGTGTTGGCGCCGATGCTGAGCACGAGGGGCACCGCGGCGGACACTGATAGACTGAGGCAGATTGCGGCATCTGCTTGGGAGGCCTCGTGGGCGAGAATGACGACATACGCGGACGGCTGCTTGCGTCGCTCGCCGCGCGCGGGCTTCTCGCCGATGACGGCGTGACCACGGTGCACGGTGAGCCCGCCTGGCGAGAAGTGCCCGCGGGCCACGAGCCGCAGGCGCTCATGGACGCGAACGCGCTGCAGCGTCGCGTGGTGGAGTGTGCGCATGCGACGCCCGCGACCTACGCCGACCAGTGCGCCACCTGGGTGGAGAACGTCCTCGCAAGCGCGGGGGTTCCTTACGTGGTTGGCAGCGCTCGAGAGCTCTACGAGGGCTTTTGCCGCAGTATCGACGCACGGGAGCTGCTTGTGGGGATGATCGTTGCCGTGGGGCGCCACCCCTACGACGCCGGCGGCTGGGCGCACGGGCACGTGGGCCTCTACGTGGGCGATCGTCGCGTGATGGACAGCGCCGACGGTCGCGTGCGCACGGTACCGCTGGAGCTGTGGGCCTCCGCATATGGCGTGATGTCCGAACCCCGCTGGGGCTGGCTCGGCGCCGTCGCGTTGGGGTAGGGATGGGAGTCCTATCGGGAGCGGCCGGTCGACCTCATGACGGCATGGCGGAATTCGTCAAAGCTCGTGGCTCGAGAAAGAAGGTCGGTTGCCTCTCCTTCCGAGAGAAGCCCGATCATCGCCTCATAGAGCGTCCGGAAGGCACCTTTATCAACGTCGCTGATGGCAAACAGGAGCACGAGCCTGACGGCCGCGCTGCCCCACGTTATCCCCTCTGTGCTCGTTGCAACTGAGATGCATGTCTTGTTTGCGCTCATTGAGGCGGCGTGTGGAATGGCAATGGCTCCAAATGCCGTGTTGCTGGCATGCTCGCGCTGAAGGACGTCCTTGTCAAAGAACTCGTCCACATATCCCAGCTCTTGCAGGCGGCTGCAGAGCAGCTTGATGATCTCCTCCCTCGACATACCCTCAACCTGCGGGAAGAAGAGAGTCTCAGAAAAGTAGTCGTCGAAGCGCGCCTCGAGCGCCTGAAGCTCCTTATCCTGTCGAACGGAGAGGATGGCATCCGAGATATCAGGGAAGCCGCCCCTGGAGAAGGGCGGGATGTTCACCACGCGAGGGTGGGAGGCCTCGTTGACGGGAACGGTTGTGATGAGCAGGTCATATGCCACCCCTGTCAGCCCGTTCTCGTCTGGGACGCACGCCACGATGTCAAGCGTGGCGGAGTGCGCTAGTTCAAGTTGCTCAAGGAGCGCTCGTGCCATTCCGTGATAGTCCGGGCACAGAAGAGCACCTTTGACCTTTGTGTCGTCCAAGCGCTGCCTTTCAAGTTCAGCGCCCACATGCAGGGCCACAAAGGCAATCTCGTCCTCGGAGAGGGTGAGGCCGTACTTGTTTGCTAACCTGATGGAGAGGCTGGTTCCGATGTCATAGGTGAGGGGGCACTCCTCGCGCACGGTTTTGGCGAGCGAGTTTCTCGCAAAGACTCCCTTTTGGTTGCGTTCGATTAGATTCTTGAGGTGCAGACAGAAAGGCATCAGGAAGCTCTGGGTTGCGAGGTTGACGTCGTACTGCTCGGAAATCGCTTCGGCAAGATCACGGGCATCTTGGACAAGCTCTTTTCCAACGATGCGCTCGAGCTGCGCATAGTCCGGGCTGGCAACGGCGTTCGTGTAGGCCATGAGGAGCATCTGAATGCCAAGGAGCTCGTCTAGGCCGAATTCGATTGAAAAGTCGCTCGAGAGCCGGCGACAGAGCTCTTCGGCAACGGGGTCCTTCTCGGCAAGGCGTTCGGGTGACTCAGAATCGTGCGGGAGCACGTCTCCGTTGCGCACGCGGTCAACGAGGATGAGCAGGTGCATGATGAGGTTGTTGCGTGATATTTCGTTGATGCGTCGGTTGCTGAGGCGCATCGTCTCGTCGAGGGCGTTCGTAACGGAGTCCACATCGAGTGCGGAATAGCTCTCCTTGAGGGCGGCTATACCGATTGCCCCCGTTCCGGCCTCTTCGAGGAGGCACTGTCCGATGAGGCGTCGCTTGCTCTTTTCCGGCCCCGCCATGCTCAGGCGATTGTTCTGGGTCTTGAAGGAGATTCCGAGCCGCTCGTAGGAGAGGTTCATCCTGCGAATGTCAGATCGAAGGGTGGAGAAGCTGACGTAGAGCTCCTCACAAAGGTCGAAGAGGTCGAGCGACTCCTCGTGGTCCACTATGAAGCGCTTGACAATGTAGCTTGACCTCTCGGAGGCGCTTTGGGGAACGGGCGAACCCTCCTGCTGGTCCAGCAGGGTGAGTGCGATCTTGCGGTTGAGGAGATAGCCGTCCTTGGACGAGAAGATGACAAGGTCTCCGGCGGACTCGTTTATCTGCTTGACATACGACTTGATGCTTCTGGGGGAGCGTCCAATTTCCTTTGCGAGGTCGGTGGACCTGGTTGCCGAGTCATGGCGTAGGAGTGCCCTCAGGAGCTCCTCGTGTCCCTGCTTCATGGGTATTCCTCCGGTCGACCATTTCCTTGTGGGCGGGCGTGCTCCGTATGAACAGTATTGTTGTTCGCGTAAGAGGCGCAAGGGGCGGGGGAGGTAGGAAATTGCACCCCCGAGGGCAAGCCGCTGCGTTTGCCCCTTGCACCGTGCGGTGAAGTGGTTGCGTGGAACGTCCCGCCTTCGAGCGACAGAATCCATGGCGTCGGAAAAAGCAGTGCAAGACATGCGAAGGGAGCACGTCATGTCCAAGGACCAGATCGGAATCTACCTGTGCTGCGGAGGGGGCCTCTCGTCTGGCTTTCTTGCGCAGCAGGGTCGCAAGGCCGCAAAGAAGCGTCAAATCAACGCACTCGTGGAGGCAAAGAGCGAGTCGGAGGTGACCCAGTATCTCCCGAAGATGGACGTGCTCTGCATTGGCCCCCACTACGCTTTCAGGCTCGACGCGTTTCGCAGGATGGCCGAGCCGTACAACGTTCCCGTGGTGGTGATTCCCGAGGATACCTACTCCATGCTCGATGGCAATGCCCTCATTGACCTTGCCCTGAGCACCATCGAGAAGAATGTGGGTTAGGCCGCTTCTCTGAGTCAGCACAGTCATCAACTGGGAAAGGAGTGCATCATGGATAAAGTGATGAGCTGGTTTACCGATAGCCTGGCCCCCGGAATGCAGAGGGTGTTTGGTAATCCTTGGGTCTCCGCGGTGGCCTCTGCCATGCAGAAGATTCTCCCTTTCATCCTCGTGGGTTCGGTCGTCTCGATCTATAACGTCTTCGTCAGGTACATTCCCTCGCTTCCCGACCTCAGCTTCGTCAACACGTTCTCGTTTGGAATGATGTCGCTGATCGTTGCGTTCATGGTTCCGTACTTTGGCATGACCGAGCTTGATCACCCCAAGTACGAGGTGACCGCGGGCCTTACGTCAGTTACCGTCTTCCTCATGGCTCTGTGTCCCACGGTTGCCTCGCTTGCCAAGAACGCCGAAAGCGGGCTTACCGAGTACCTCGTGACGGACATCAACTACCTTGGCGGATCGGGGCTGTTCGTGGCCATCGTCATGGCGCTTCTCGTCATGCTCATCTTCCACCTCTACTCGAAGTTGCACGTGCTCGAGGGGTCTGACGCGGTTCCCGACTTCGTCATCGAGTGGATTAACAACATCATCCCGATGACCTTTATCTACCTGCTGGTGGGTGCTGCCGTGTTTGTCCTTAGCGTCGATATCGTTGGCATCATCGATGTGATTTTCCAGCCGCTTAACGCAATCGGCCAGTCTCTGCCGGGTTTCCTCATCATTAACTTCCTCTACGTTCTCCTCTATTCTGTGGGCGTTTCCGCTTGGTCGCTTAACGCCATCGTCAAGCCCATCCTCGTCGCCGGTATCTCTGCAAACGCTGCGGCGGTTGCCGCGGGCGGCGCGCCCCTCTACATTGTGACCACCGAGACCATCTTCACCACGGCGCTTATCGCCATGGGTGGCCTGGGAGGCACGCTTCCCCTCAACGTGCTCATGTTCCGCTGCAAGTCGAAGAAGCTGCGCACCATGGGCAAGATCTGCATCGGCCCGTCCATCTTCAACATCAACGAGCCTCTGGTTTACGGTGCTCCAATCGTGTTCAACCCGCTGCTCATGATCCCCATGTGGATCAACTCCATCGTTGGCCCCCTCATCGTCTGGTTTGCCATGAGCTTTGGGATGCTCAACATTCCCGCGGGCGTCAACAACGTGTCCCGCATTCCCGCGCCCATCTGCACTTGGCTGACGACCGACGACTGGCGTGCCTTCATCTGGTTTGCTGTGCTGTTTGTGGTGTACCTGCTCATCTGGCTGCCCTTCGTCAAGAAGTACGACGCCCAGCTTGTTGAGCAGGAGGCCAAGCGAGAGGCGGAGCAGACGGCAGCGGAGGCCTCGCCGGCAACCGTGTAGAACGCACGATGACTAAAAGAAAGCGGTGAGAAAAAATGGATGAGATGAACCCGCTTGTTCCTGTTGCAATGCAGATTATCGTCCATGCGGGAGAGGCTCGCACCCGAGCGAACGAGGCGCTTGACGCGCTTTCCGAGAAGGACTTTGAGACTGCAAAGGCAAAGATGGAAGAGGCGCATCGAGAGATAACCCTCGCCCACCAGTCGCAGACGGAGGTCATTCAGCGAGAGGCGGCTGGAGAGAAGATCGACGGCGGCGTGCTCTTCTCGCACGCACAGGACACACTGATGACCGTTATGTCCGAGGTGAACTTGTCCGACCGTCTAGTTCAGCTGTTCGAGGCGTTCTTCGGCCAGGTCTAGGCAGCCTGGCGTACGAGACGGTGAGCTTTCGCGGCCGGGATCAAAGACGATCTCGGCCGCCCGATTGCAGAGGAGAACTAGAGATGGCGAATCTGCTCGACATCGAGAAGAGCCGTGCGCACGACGGCTTCCCCGAGGGCTTTCTTTGGGGAGCGGCGGTAAGCGCTAAGCAGGCGGAGGGGCAAGAGGGTAGAGGCCTTACTGTTGCCGATTTGCAGAACTTTGACCCCAACGACAAGACGAAGGTTAAGGGTGACTACTCCGCCCAAGAGATTGCCGATCGACTCGAGCATCCCGAGAAGTACTGGTTCCCCAAGAAGATGGGAATCGAGTTCTACCGGAGGTACCCCGAGGACATTGAGCTTCTGAGCGGTATGGGGCTGCGCTGTTTCAGGTTCTCGATAGCGTGGAGCCGCATCTTCCCCAACGGAGATGACGGGATGCCGAGCGAGGAGGGGCTGGCATACTACGATGCCCTGCTCGACTGCCTCGAGGCGCATGGCATGGTGCCGATAGTCACTCTGTACCACGACGACATGCCCGTTTCGCTTGCGACCAAGTACAACGGATTCCTCTCGAAGCACGTGTGCGAGGCCTATGTTCGCTATGCGGAAACCGTGATGCGGCGCTATGCTGGCAGGATTCGCTACTGGATCCCTGTCAACCAAATCAACCTGACAAGGGTCGGGCTGTCCTCGCTTGGCATCGTGCGAGATACCGTGGATGACCTTGACGCAAAGAAGCTGCAGGCGGTTCACAACAAGTTCGTTGTCTGCGCGCGCGTTGCGAGCCTGGGACACAAGATCGACCCCGAGGCTAAGTTTGGCGCGATGCTTGCCGACTTCCTGGTCAACCCGATGACCTGCAAGCCGGAGGACGTTATCTTGTCGACGCAGAAGAACCAGATGACCATGTACTTCTACGCGGACGTTCAGCTTCGGGGCCGCTATCCGGGATATGCCCTGCGATCTTTCGCCGATAATGGGGTGAAGATTGAGGTTGAGTCCGGTGAGCTCGAGCTCATAGCCAACAATACGATGGATTTTCTCGCCATCAGCTACTACAACTCAAATGTGGTCTCCGCCGAAAAGAACTCCATGGCAATCGGTGATTCCGTCGTCAATCCGTACCTCGAGGCGAATCCTTGGGGATGGACCGTCAACCCCACGGGACTTCTCGACGGGTTCCTGAGGTACTGGGACCGTTACGGCGTTCCCCTCATGATTGCTGAGAACGGGTTTGGCCAGGTGGAGGAGCTGGGATCTGACAATACCGTGCATGATGACTATCGCATCGCTTACCTCAGGGAGCACATAGCGGCGATTGGGGAGGCCATCAGGCAGGGAGTGGACGTCTTTGCCTATTGCGCGTGGTCTCCCATCGACATGGTTTCTTCGGGGACGAGTGAGATGCGCAAGCGCTATGGGCTGATTTACAACGACCAAGACGACTTTGGCAACGGTACGCACACGCGCTATCCCAAGGACTCCTACCGCTGGTACAAGCAGGTTATCGAGACTAACGGTCGCGAGCTTTAGGTTGCTGGGGTAGGGGCGCGGCTTCGGGTCCTTCTCGCAAGTGTATTCGGGCGGTTGGTGGAAGTGCGTTAAGTGCGTTCTGACGGCGAGAACAACGCGTTGAGTGCGTTGTGGGGGAATGCACTTGCGGGCGTGGAATGCACTTGCGGCTGGCGGCCCGCGCGCGGAGGACACTTGAGGTCAGCCGCAGCGCGTCGTCCTTCTCGCCGCACGAGCGCCAAACATCGAAAAAGACGCGCATTTGCCCGGCGACGTGGCTAGACTGGTGCTTGTCGTGAGTTCTGGCCGGCGGTGGCCGGCCCGTGAGATGGGAGTGAACCATGGCCGAGGACGCCAAGCAGTACGCGTTGGACAAGCACGAGGAGTGGGGCGGCAAGATCGAGGTGATCAGCCGTGCGCCAATCACCACGCCCGAGGAGCTGGCCGTGGCCTACACGCCGGGCGTCGCCGAGCCGTGCCTCAAGATCCGCGACAACGTGGAGGACTCCTACAAGTACACGCGCCGCGGCAACCTGGTGGCCGTGGTTACGGACGGCAGCGCGGTGCTGGGCCTGGGCAACATCGGCCCCGAGGCGGGCATGCCGGTCATGGAGGGCAAGTGCGCCCTGTTCAAGACTTTTGCGGACGTGGACGCCTTCCCTCTGTGCATCCGCTCCAACGACGTGGACGAGATCGTGCGCACCGTGGAGCTGCTGGCCGGCAGCTTTGGCGGCGTCAACCTCGAGGACATCTCCGCGCCGCGCTGCTTTGAGATCGAGCGCCGCCTCAAGGAGTCCTGCGACATCCCCGTCTTCCACGACGACCAGCACGGCACCGCCGTCGTGACCTGCGCCGCGCTCATCAACGCGTGCCGCCTCACCGGGCGCGAGCTCGCCGACGTACGCGTGGTCTTCTCCGGCGCGGGCGCCGCGGGCATCTCCATCGCCAAGCTCATGCAGCGCATGGGCGTGCGCGACGTCATCATCTGTGACCGCACGGGTGCCATCTACGAGGGTCGCGAGGGCCTCAACCCCGAGAAGGCCGAGATCGCCACGTGGACCAACCGCGAGGGCGTGAAGGGCACCCTGGCCGACGCCGTGGCCGGCGCCGACGTCTTTGTGGGTGTGTCCGCGCCGGGCGTGCTCACGCAGGACATGGTGCGCACGATGGCCGCCGACCCGATCATCTTTGCCTGCGCCAACCCCGTGCCGGAGATCATGCCGGACGAGGCGCTGGCCGCCGGCGC
>UMJL01031683.1_pt1 | contig 12117 bp, 8 predicted proteins | sample 1966071 | NCBI WGS metagenome assembly UMJL01 (sample SAMEA4836148, study PRJEB28245) | human gut metagenome | biome: gut microbiome; material: fecal sample | place: Denmark | collected 2008
TCCGTAGTCAGCTACTCTATTCAGTTGAGCTACGCGGCCATATTTTTTTTACGGGTGCAAAGATACGGACATTTTCTGTTTCTGCAAACTTTTCCGGGCTTTTTTTGCAAAAAAATCATTCGATGAAACGGTAGTTAAACAGCTGCCAGCCTAGCGTAAGACCGACATTCCACTCGTTATTCGGTGAGCTGTAATGGTTTACATAAGCAGAAATAGCTCCGAACGGCAATTTGCAGACCAATGACAATTCACCCATATACTGGAACTCCGAAAAGGCTTTTCCGTAATAAGCCTGATTCATTTCGTTCCTTTTTATCGGGAAAATGGGCATAAAACCATAGAATTCGGTGCGGAGGTGGAACATGTCGTTGAAAACGACAATCGGCTTGATGCCCGCCGACACATATTGGTTGGCCCGAAACGCCTCGTTATACATCAGCTGGCTATGGGGCGTAGGCGCAAATTCGCCGGCCTGCATCATGGTAGCCGTATAGTTTGTAGAGAAATTCTTCGATGAATAGAGCGCTTCCGTCATCCAGCCCAATACAAAACGGGAAGCCAGCCGGTGGTATGCCTCTTTCATGTAGGAGATTTGCAGCCACGACTGCCCTTTCTTGTTGACGGGTTCCTGATCCTTGCTGGCAGCAGAGGTACCCGGCGCAAACCATTCATGCCCCGTAAACACCTGGGCTATCAGCTTCTCATAATATCCGCGTGTGGCATATTGACGCGAATCGACCGTACTGCCATAGAAGCCGATACTGCCGCCCAGCAACTTATAGGTACTCTGGTCGGCCCGATCGTTGCTGAAATCGATGACACTCGACTGGTAATAGTTGTCTGTCAGCGCGCCGTATCCGAAGCCGAATTCCGCCCGCTTGTTGGCCAGGAAGGGCAGCGCAAGCATCAGCTTCACAAAACGTTCGTCCTTCGAATTGAACGACGGCCGGTTGTTCCTGGAAAAGAGTTTGTCCTTCTTGTAATAGTCGAATGTACTGATGGAACCCAGCAAGCGGAAAGATGTGGGTATGCGTGTAGGCAGGTCGATACGTCCCATCAGCTGCACGTTGTTGTAAATCTTGCCCAGCTGGCCGTCCAGCGTCAGTTCCTTGGAGTAATAGTTCAAGTTCTGGTAGCCCAGCCCCAGATAAATCTGATTGGAGCTGGTGGTGGACACACTGCCGCCTATCCTGACAAAGAAATTCTTCTCCATCTTGACCTTCAGGTGCAGCTCGTACAAGTCGCTGCCGGGATCGTAGACTGCATGTGGGATAATTTCCGATATCATGTTGTCTGCCAGAAGACGAAAATAGCCACGCTTCAGGTCCTCGTAGGTAAAGACTTCGTGGTCGTCGCCGTGGAACTCTTTCTTGATGTACGACTGCTGCTGCGCATTGGCCCCCTCAATGTAGATGTCGCGGAAGCGGAGCTGGGGCAGCTTGCTGCGGTACAGCATACGCCTCATGCGCACATTCTCCGTGCTCTCCCGCCGCTGGATGCGGCCCTTGATGGAATCCATCAGGCTCATAGTACGGTTGTAGCCGATGTCGTGCAGTTCCTTGAGGCGGTCGAAGTCCAGCAGATTGACGTCATTGTACTTGAAGGTCATGACGATACCCAGCGAATCGGGAATGGAGTAGTCGGTCTTCTGCATGATCATGTTCTCGAGCTGGCTCATCAGATTACCTTCCTGAGGTTTGCCCGGATTGGCGGCCACCACACTGCCGATGATGATGTCGGGATGGAAGTCGTCCATCATGACATCCGTCGGGAAGTTGTTGTAGATACCACCGTCGTAGGCCAGCACACTGTCTATCTCGATGGGTTTGAACACAAAAGGAAAGCTCATCGAAGCCCGCACGGCATCGCCCACATCGCCGTCGCGCATGATGAGGGGACGCTTGTTGTACACATCCGAAGCCACACAACGGAAGGGAACAAACAGATTGTTGAAATTGCCCCTACAGGCCGCTGTAGCCTGGGCATAAAGCTCCACGAACACCAGATTCATCTGAATGGGGTTCACCAGGTTGGTCGGAATGATTTGCGGCTTCACGCGGATGGAATCGCCAAAAGCGAAGCGGATATTGGCAAATTCGGGTGTAGGCCTGTTCTGCTTGAAGTAATATTCGTAACGCGACTCCACTTCACCGGAATACCACCGCTTGAAGTCGGGCGAGCGGAGCAGATCTTCCATATCGTCGGGCGAATAGCCCATGGCATAGAGCGACCCGATGATGGCGCCCATGGAGGTGCCCGCGATGTAGTCGATGGGGATGTTGTTCTCTTCCAGCGCACGGATGATACCGATGTGGGTCATACCCTTGGCACCGCCGCCACTCAACACGAGTCCCACCTTCTGGGCCCGGAGCACAGAAAACAGGCAGCAACACAACAGAAAGACATATATTTTCTTCATATTCGTCGTCAAACAATCGTTATCTCATAACAGGAAGAGAAGGAAGCAGGTTACCAACAAGATACAAATACCTATCACCCAATAGGCAGAACGGATTTCCCACTTCAAGTCCTGTTCCTGTTTGTCGGCAATCTGTTCCTGGGCCTGTTTCATGTCATCGGCCGTCACTCCTTCCGACAAATGCAACTTCATTCCGCAATACATCCGGTCGAGGCGGTCTTTACGACGCTCTCTTCCCAGTTTACGCAATTCACGGTTTTCCTTGTCCCGTTGAATCATGTCATTGATACAGCCTAATGTGCCCATATCCAAAGAGATTTTCTAAATATAACGGAAAGGAAGTACACAGGGACAATGAAAATGCTTCAAATCCAACTGTGCCAAGCATCCTATATTTCACAAATATAGAAATTTGTTTTTGAAATAGCATCTCCTGATAACAGAAAAATACAGTTTTCCCGATGAAAAGGGCAGAAATGAAGGATTTAAGGCTACTACGCCGGAAGATTTCAGTTCCCGGGCACGGACAGACAAATAAAAAGAGAGGGTGCATCCCGAAGGACGCATCCTCTCTGCGTGTATGAAAAAAAGTTGTGTTTGAAGGGGCTTATTTGATAAGCTCGATACTCCGTTTCACGAAGTTGTTGAGCGCTTCGCCTTTCAGCATGCCGTTCTGCAGTAGGGCCAGGTCGATGAGCTGGCGGACAACCGGATTCTGGGCGGCATAACCGGCCAGAACGGCTTCCTTCTTCGTCTTCAGCTCGTCCCACTTCTTGTCCAGCTCGTTGAGCTCGTCCTTCTCGGCTGTGGGGATTTCCTCGTCCTTCTTGCCTTCGTGGCTCTTCTTCAGGTCGTTGCGGCGCTTGTTGGTGTCGTCCATGGAGAGCTGGATAGGCACGATGTCGGCTGCGCAGGCCTGTTCTTCACCGGCCAAGACTTCCTTGACCAGCGGATGGTCGGCGTTGAGCACGAGGTTGAACATGTCGGGCATATCACCGTAGAAGCTCATGCCGGCCTGGATGTTGGCCATTTCCTTCATACGGCGCATGTATTCGCTCTGCGTAATCATGACCGGAGCGGCGCCTTCGCCCATAGCCTGTGCCACGACGTAGAATTCCGCCTTGTCCATCTTGGGCAGCTGGCTCTTGAACATGGCAGAAAGGGCTTCCTGCTTGGCGGCCTCGAGCACTTCGCTCTTCTTGTCTTCCTTCACGATGAGGTTGTCGATGATGTCGCTGTCCACACGGGTGAAGCGTACCTTGTCGAACTTCTGCTCGAGCATGCTAACGACAGCGATGTCCAGCTGGCCGTCCATCAGCAGCACGTTGTAGCCCTTGTTCTTGGCAGCCTCGATGTCGCTGTACTGCTCGTCCTTGTTGTTGGCATACAGATAGATCAGCGTGTTGTCCTTGTCGGTCTGGTTGTCCTTGATGAGCGTCTTGTACTCGTCGAAGGTATATTGCTTGCCGTCGGTGTCGGTGAAGAGGGCGAAATCCTTGGCACGGTCGTAGAAGTCTTCCTGCGTCAGCATGCCGTAGTTGATGAAGATCTTCAGGTCGTTCCACTTCTCTTCGAACTGCTTGCGGTCGTTCTTGAAGATGGACTGCAGACGGTCGGACACCTTCTTGGTGATGTAGGTCGAAATCTTCTTGACGTTGGAGTCGCTCTGCAGGTACGAACGCGACACGTTCAGCGGGATGTCGGGCGAGTCGAGCACGCCGTGGAGCAGCGTCAGGAAGTCGGGCACGATGCCTTCTACAGAATCCGTGACATACACCTGGTTGCAGTAGAGCTGTATCTTGTTCTTGTTCAGCTCGATGTTGCTCTTCACCTTGGGGAAGTAGAGCACGCCGGTGAGGTGGAACGGATAGTCCACGTTCAGGTGAATCCAGAACAGAGGCTCGTCGGACATGGGATAGAGGTCGCGGTAGAACGCCTTGTAGTCCTCGTCCTTCAGCTCGCTGGGCTTGCGGGTCCAGAGCGGAGTGGTTTCGTTGATGACGTTGTCTTCAGCGGTTTCCACCTGCTTGCCGTCCTTCCATTCCTTCTTCTTGCCGAAGGCTACGGGCACGGGCAGGAAGCTGCAGTACTTCTTCAGCAGCGAAGAGATGCGGGCTTCTTCGAGGAACTCCTTGCAGTCGTCGTCGATGTAGAGGACGATGTCGGTACCGCGGTCGGCCTTGTCGCAGTCCTCGATGGTGAACTCGGGGCTGCCGTCGCAGGTCCACTTCACGGCCTGTGCGCCTTCCTTGCACGACTTGGTGATGATTTCCACCTTCTTGGCCACCATAAAGGCCGAATAGAAGCCCAGGCCGAAGTGGCCGATGATGGCGTTGGCGTCGTTCTTGTACTTCTCGAGGAAGTCGTTGGCGCCTGAGAAGGCTATCTGGTTGATGTATTTGTCGATTTCTTCGGCGGTGAGACCGATACCGCGGTCGGAGACGGTGATGGTATCCTTGCCCAGGCTGACGCGGACCGTCAGGTCGCCCAGCTCGCCCTTGTACTCGCCGATGGAGGAAAGGGTCTTCAGTTTCTGCGTGGCATCAACGGCGTTGGACACCAGCTCGCGCAGGAATATTTCGTGGTCGCTGTACAAAAACTTTTTGATGACGGGGAAGATGTTCTCGGTCGTTACCCCAATGTTACCTTTTTGCATAATTCAATCTGTATATTATAGGTTTCACTTATTTTTTCTCTGACGGTAGGGGTACAAAAAAAATGCCAGTCCGCCATGGACTGACATTTTGTCGGTATGATGGCCGTTTTACGGTCAAAGTTTCTGCATCGTCAGCTCATCCCTGCCGTCTTCGTGGGTCACGCTGACGGTATCGCCCGGCTGTACGCCGCCCGAAACGATGAGTTCGCACAGGCCGTCTTCCAGATAGTTCTGGATGGCACGCTTCAGCGGACGGGCACCGAACTGCACGTCGTAACCCTTCGTGGCGAGGAACTTCTTGGCCGCATCGTCCACCTGGAGACGGTAACCGATGCCTTCGAGGCGGCCATACAGTCCCTTCAGCTCGATGTCGACGATGCGCGTGATGGCGTCGAGCGACAGCTGGTCGAAGGTGATGATTTCGTCCAGACGGTTCAGGAACTCGGGCGAGAAGGTCTTGTTCAGCGCCTTCTGGATGACGCTGCGCGAGTATTCGCGGTCGTCCGTACGGTTCTGGGCAGCAAAGCCCACGCCGCGGCCGAACTCCTTGAGCTGGCGCGTACCGATGTTGGAGGTCATGATGATGACCGTGTTCTTGAAGTCGATGGTGCGGCCCACGTTGTCGGTCAGGCGGCCTTCGTCGAGCACCTGCAGGAGGATGTTGAAGACATCGGGATGGGCCTTCTCGATCTCGTCCAGCAGGACGATGGAGTAGGGTTTGCGGCGCACCTTCTCGGTGAGCTGTCCGCCTTCCTCATAGCCCACGTAGCCGGGAGCGGCTCCCACCATGCGCGACACGGTGAACTTCTCCATGTATTCGCTCATGTCGACCCGTATCAGGGCATCGTCCGAACCGAACAGGTAACGGGCCAACTGCTTGGCCAGGTGCGTCTTGCCCACGCCCGTGGGACCCAGGAACATGAACGTACCGATGGGGCGGTTGGGGTCCTTCAGGCCCACACGGCTGCGCACGATGGCCTTCACCAGCTTCTCGATGGCCACGTCCTGACCGACGACCTTCTGCTGGAGTTCGTCCTTCATGCCGACCAGCTTCAGCCCTTCGGCCTGCGCCATGCGCTGTACGGGCACACCCGACATCATGGACACCACGGCGGCTATCTCTTCCTCGTCCACCGTCTGGCGCTGCTCCTTGAGCTGCGCTTCCCAGTCGGCCTTCATCTGCTCCAGGCTGGCAGCCAGCTCCTTCTCGCGGTCGCGGTAGGCAGCGGCCAGCTCGAAGTTCTGCGACTTCACGGCCTCGGTCTTCTGCAGGCGGGCGTCGTCTATGAGGCGTTCCTGCTCCTCAATCTCCTTGGGCGCGCTGATGTTGGTCAGGTGCACACGCGAACCGGCTTCGTCGAGGGCATCAATGGCCTTGTCGGGGAAGCTGCGGTCGCTGACGTAGCGGGCTGTCAATTTGACACATGCCTCGAGGGCGGCGTCGGTATAGCGCACGTTGTGGTGGTCTTCGTATTTCTCCTTGATGTTCTTCAGTATCTGCAGCGTCTCCTCGGCCGTGGTGGGCTCCACGATGACCTTCTGGAAGCGGCGTTCCAGCGCACCGTCCTTCTCGATGCTCTTGCGGTACTCGTCGAGCGTGGTGGCGCCGATGCACTGTATCTCGCCGCGCGCCAGGGCGGGCTTCAGCATGTTGGCGGCGTCCATGGTGCCTGCGGCGGCTCCTGCACCCACGATGGTGTGTATCTCGTCGATGAAGAGGATGACGTTGGGATTCTTCTGCAACTCGTTGATAATGGAGCGGATGCGTTCCTCGAACTGGCCGCGATACTTGGTTCCGGCCACGACGGACGCCATGTCGAGCATGATGACGCGCTTGTCGAACAGCACGCGCGACACCTTCTTCTGCGTGATGCGCAGGGCCAGCCCCTCGACGATAGCCGACTTGCCCACGCCGGGTTCGCCTATCAGCACGGGGTTGTTCTTCTTGCGCCGGCTCAGGATTTGTGCCAGGCGCTCAATCTCGCGTTCGCGGCCCACAACAGGGTCCAGCTTGCCCTCGGCGGCGGCACGGGTAATGTCGGTGCCGAAGTTGTCGAGCACAGGCGTGTCGTTGGTGGGCTTCTGCGTGGCGGTCCTTGCAGCCGACTGGCCTCCGCCCAGACTGCGCGACCCCTCGGAAGAAGGGCGCGAAGAGGTCATTTCTTCTTCGTCGTCATCGTCTTCGGTGAAGCCCATGCCGGCGTTCGGATTGGCCGATTTCATCGTAAGCAGTTCGTAAACGGCCTGATAAGTAATGAACTGGTCGTTGAGAATGGTGGCAGCCATGTTGTTGCCGTCCTTGAGGATGGCCAGCAGCAGATGTTCCGTGTCGGCCAGTTCGCTTTTCAGCAGACGGGCTTCGAGCATGCACATCTTGAGGATGCGTGCCGCCGTGGGCGAGAAGGACACCTCCTCGTCGGCGGGCAGGTTATGGTTTTCGGCGTCTGTCAGCTGTTCTTCGAGACTCCGCTTGATTTGGTTCAGGTTCGCGTCGAGCTTCGTCAGTGCCTCCACAGCCTTGCCTGTGCCGTCGCGCAGGATGCCGAGCAGCAGGTGTTCGGGGCCGATGAAGCTGTTTCCCAGCCGGTTGGCCTCTTCCTTGCTATAGGTCAGTACGTCCGAAACTCTTTGTGAAAATTGGTAATTCATTGATTTACTCCTTCTAATTTTGGGTTATAATCCGTGGCAAAGATAGTGCAAACCGAGTGAAGTACAAAAGCGGAAACAAAGTTTTCAGCTTTTTACTTCCGAGGTGCAGCCTATCTTATTCAAAGTAGTGCAAACCGAGAGAAGTACAAAAGCGGAAACAAAGTTTTCAAGCTTTTTACTTCCGAGGTGCAGCCTATCTTATGTAAAGATACATATTTTTAGCGACTTCACCACTATGTTTCAATAACAATCAGCAAATGTCGTGCCAAAAATCGGAACGACACAACTCTCCATGTATATACGCCGACAACACAGACACCCCAAAAAACATCGCCGCCGGAGGGATGTAGGCATCCAGACTCCGACGGCGACGGATATCAAAGTATACTGTTTCCAAGCCACAACTATCTTTTTACTTCATGCTGATTGGCAACGGGGGTAAACAACAAAGCAAAGTCATCACCTGCTTTCAAAGCGCAACGGGTGACCATTTCCATGGGAGAGCCATCCCCATAATCTTTATAATTGCCGGTCTGCAAGAGTCGGCTTCTTTTTTCTATTTCACGAGTCGATTCGTCAATATCGAACAGGGTCAGATACAAGCGATAATTTACAACCGAAGAGGACGAAGACGTATGATGAGAGGTCATACCGCCGCCGGGAGGCAACGGAACCAGTCCATCCGTATGATAAGTGGACGACAAGCGTTCCTGATTCACCAGAAACACTATGGAGTCGACCGTTACAACTCTGTTGGCTGTATGTCGTTTCAGTAAACTGTCCAAATGACTGCGGTCTATGGTTTCCTGCGAAGGCGAAATCAGCTTGACGCGCTTGACGGGAATTTCCTTCAAACGCGTAAACATTCGCGACAATACCATTTCGTTCAGCCACTGGTTACGAACTGTTCCCATGATTTTGGAATGGCTCATATCTGTACCCGACATCGGCTGACTCTGACTGTGCTTCCCCGTTGTTGTACTGATATATCCTCCTCGCCTGTCGAAATCAAAATCGTTCATCAGAGGCGTATCATCCGCCGACATCTTCACCAACAGTATCTGCAATTGATAAAAGCTGGTGGCAACCCATGATCTGTTTGACGTACAGGACAGAAATGAAAGGGCACCAATAACTGCCATGAATAAAATACGAATCATTTTGACCTCCTTTTTTAATGGTTATTTACTTTTGCCACTTCCAGCCTTCCAAACATCACCGATTATCTCCGGGCTTGAATAGCAGGGCAAAGTCATCACCCGCCTTCAAAGCACTACGAACAACCATTTGCATAGGAGCACCTCTTTCTGAATCTCTATACATACCAACTTGTACGAGATGTTTTTCTTCCATTACCTGATGAGATGGATTGACCTCAAACAAAGTGAAGTACAAGCAATAGTTTACATCCGTCTGGTGCGAATCAGAAGAATAGGACGGGCTGGAGCGATAATATGTCGTACCACCCGACGAATATGTGGAAGACAAACGGCCAAAATGCTGAACGGCATGGGTGTTTTCTTGATTGACCTGTAGAACAATGGAGTCTACCGATACAACCAAGTTTACATCGTAGAGTGTCAACACTTCATCCAGACGATTGCGGCTCACCGTTCCTTGAGCAGGGTTCAACAGTTTTACACGATCTACCGGAAGACTTGTCAGTTGCATGAAGATTCGGGACAACACAAGCTTGTTCAACCATTGGTTACTGACCTTACCTGAGACTTCCTCATGCTTCATACTAGCGCCGGATGATTCGTCCAACCAACCTCCGTCACTGAAAGTGGCATCCATATTGCCTTGACTGGCCATAAGGTCCACATCACTTGTCAATTCGGATCCATTCTCCGACATCTTCACAACCAGAATGCGTGTTGAATCAGCCTGCCACGAACGCTGTGCTACGCAGACGGTATCCGTTCCCTGCAACTGATAAAAACTAGTCTTTTGCATTTTCTTGCCTGACGCACAGCCTATCAGCAAAATAAACAATACACACCAACAACAAGATTGAACACAAGCCTCCATAAATATATGCGTCTTCATACAACCTCCTTTTTTAGAAAAGCACTTTAGATAAGACAAAAAAGTCAGTAAATCTTCCCGCATATCAAACATGTCGCAATATACGAACAAATCCGTTCTTTTCCAAATAGATAGAGAGAAAATTTCCATTCATTTTATCTGTTGTGCAGAATTACCCTAGTTGACAAAATGTCAAGATTGGAAACCGTCCCTCCCAAAGCATTTCCGAGTCATGTACGAAAACGCTTCTTGGGGAATGTTTGAAACCCAGGGGGCTTATGTTTCAAACATTCCCCCCTTATGTTTCAAACATAGGCCCTCCAGGGTTGAAACCGAGTTTCCTGATAGCGGAGAATGATGGAAGAAAAAGCTATAAAGCCAACCATTCACAATGTCAGAAATTAAGCAGAATTAGTTTCTTTTTGCTATTCAAACAATATTTCTTCTTACACAACCCTATTTCATCCGCCCCCAAATAGAATGGAAAAAGACGTAAAAACGCCGTTTCCCCGGCCGGAACGTGCTTCTTTCGAGGGAAAACAATGCCTTTTCCGAGGGAAAACGTTGCTTTTTCCCAGCCCAAACATACACTCCAAGCTGGGAAAACATGCACTTCGGGCCGGGAAAACATCTACTTTAGCCCGCCAAAGTGCCACTTTAGCCCGGTGAAAAGGGGGATAATGCGCCGAAAAGGCTGTTTCAGACCTTCAAAAAACCGCCTTCCGTCCCTCCGTTTCCCTCGTTGAAATGTAAAGATTTCGCTATTCTTCTGTGTATAAGGCAACAAGCCCTTCCGCGCTTCAAAATTTGCCGCCGAGCCTTACCTCGGGCCGAAAGAAACGATTCTCGGCGGGTCAGGAAAACAAAGTGTCAGATTGTCAACGACGGAAACGGGAGGCCGTCATTCGAAACCATGCGTTATAGCTTGGGCGTCCCAGTAATCCAAATCGGCAATGATAGAATCCTGTTGTTCTTTGGTCAGCGTAGAGTCTTTTGTCCAACCCTTGAAACGCTCTTCGATGAGGTCTATCTTCTCCTGTCTGAGACGGCGGTAAATGGAGGGCAAATCCATCGGGCGGTCGGGAGAAGAAGACACCTGAAAGTTGCCGCCCTCTATCCGCGCATGAATCATCGGGCAACAAACAACCGTATCGTTAAACACAAATGCCAGCCGACGACCGATGGCCTTCTCCGTATGGTCGGCCCAATCGGCCTGTTTGTGAGGGCTGATCCGCCCTGTAATGACATACCGGCCAAAAGCATCGGAGACCAGACGGAGCTCGTTGAAGTCGCGAACGGTGGCAACAGGCTCCAAAGCGATGCTGTCCATGTCTTCGGACGCAGCCAGATACCAGCCGTTCTCGCGATGAACGGTCGGCTGGGACGAGCAGGACAATAACAAAAACGCACAAATGGAAATCAAGAAAAACAGCTGTTTCATAATGATTAATAGGTAAAAGTTTCAACAAAAATAGTGAAAGGTGAGCGGATAGACAAATGGAAAAAGAAGTTTTTCAATTTGACTATTCGGAACCGTATCCTATATTATTCAAATATAGCGAAAATATTCCAGCTTGGAAATCCTGTCAAGCGTTTTTTCTGCTGCAACAAGATTTTTTGTAACAATCATTGGACAAACAAATAAATTCCGTATATTTGTATTCTTGAAAGATACAAGAATTTATTCCATCACTAACCCGCCATCAACCAACATGAAAAAGAGAACAAACCTTTGGATACTTTTCCTATTTGTCCTGGCCGGAATAGGCATGCAGGGATGCGGACAAGCCGAAAAGCCCGGCGTCCTCCTCACGGTGGACGTGATAGCGGATTATCCGGAAAAGGAAATGACGCTGCAGGACATTATGGATGTGGAATATATTCCGCTGGAGACGACCGATGAATTCATCACGCAAGGCGCTGTAATGGCCATTGGAGACAAGTTCATATTGGTAAAAAACTATGCCAACGACGGAGACATCTTCGTTTTCGACCGGAAAACGGGCAAAGGAGTAAAAAAAATAAACCGGAAAGGGCAGGGAGCCGAAGAATATGCCTACATCGTGAGCATCGTATTGGATGAAGAGAACGAGGAAATATTTGTCAACTCTTCCCAAACGATACTGGTATACGATCTGGCCGGCAATTTCAAGCGAAGTTTCCATCCCGCCGGGGGTGCCAGCTATATGGACCTGTTCAATTATGACAAGGACAACCTCATCTGCTATGACATGACCGTGTACTATGAGGACGGAAAGGAAAGGGGAAAGGAATTCTACCATGCCATCCTGTCGAAACAGGACGGCCATGTGGTGCAGGGCCTTCCCATACCTTTCAAGACCGTCAGCAGTCCATTTGTGCACCA
>UMJL01002399.1_pt1 | contig 12027 bp, 8 predicted proteins | sample 1966071 | NCBI WGS metagenome assembly UMJL01 (sample SAMEA4836148, study PRJEB28245) | human gut metagenome | biome: gut microbiome; material: fecal sample | place: Denmark | collected 2008
ATGCAGGATCTGTTGTTCAATGAGATCGTGGTATATGAGAAAAAACTGGATTTTTCAACAGCACTGAGCAAAATGCAGGAATATATCAAGATGTTCCCGGATGACGAAAATGCAGCGAAGGAACTGACCTTCCTTCAGTCACGTAATGGTGAACTGAGTAATGATACAGCTTCTGATACAACGGAGAATACCGATGCAGAGGCGGCTTCCGATGCAGGTGATGCTGCAGATACTTCTGATGGCTCTGATGAATCTGGTGAAGAGGAGTACTGATCTATGCAGTTTTATGATTTCAAGGAAATTGAAGAGCGTGTCATCCTGATCGGTGTACAGACAGAACAGGATGAGGATGTTGCTGCATCGCTTGACGAACTGGAAGAACTGGCGGCCACTGCAGGCGCTGTAACTGTTGGGAAAGTAATCCAGAACCGTGAAGCAGTACACCCTGGAACTTATATTGGCAAAGGTAAGATAGAAGAGGTTGCGGCGCTTCTGGCAGCGTATGATGCCAATGGGGTGATCTGCGATGATGAGCTTTCACCGGCACAGATGAATAATCTGGAGAGAGAACTGGACTGCAAGGTTATGGATCGGACACTTCTGATCCTGGATATCTTTGCCGGCCGTGCGACCACAAGTGAAGGTAAGATCCAGGTAGAACTGGCGCAGCTTCGTTACCGGTCGGCGCGTCTGGTCGGACTGCGCGAATCTCTTTCCAGACTTGGCGGTGGTATCGGAACAAGAGGACCGGGTGAGAAAAAACTGGAAACAGACAGACGTCTGATCCGTACCAGAATATCTGCTCTGAAAGCAGAACTTGCGCAGGTAGAGAAACACCGTGAACTGATCAGAGGCAAGAGAACCAGAGGAAATCTGAAGACAGCGGCGATCGTAGGCTATACAAATGCAGGAAAATCAACGCTTTTGAATACACTGACAGGAGCCGGCATTCTGGCAGAAGATAAGCTGTTCGCAACATTGGATCCGACGACGCGTGTATTGGAACTCAAAGATGGGCAGCAGATCCTTCTGACAGATACTGTAGGATTTATCCGCAAGCTGCCACATCATCTGGTAGAAGCGTTTAAAAGTACGCTGGAAGAGGCTAAGTATGCAGATTATATCATTCATGTGGTAGATGCTTCCAATCCGCAGGCAGAGCTTCAGATGCATACGGTGTATGAGACACTTCGAGAGCTGGGAGCGACGGGTAAAAAGATCATTACACTCCTGAATAAGCAGGATCAGGTGCAGGGAGAAGCGCTTCGGGATTTTCGGGCGGATTATACAGTCAAATGTTCTGCCCGTACCGGAGAGGGCTTGGAGGAACTTAAAGATGTTCTGGCAAAACTCCTTGCAGAGAGCCAGATTTATCTGGAAGAATTATATACTTACAAAGAGGCTGGTAAGATTCAGATCATCCGGGAGTACGGGAGTCTGCTTTCAGAAGAATATCGGGAAGATGGAATTTTTGTAAAGGCGAGAGTACCTGCAGAAATCTTTGTTTCAGTAATGCCAAAGTCCCATAAATAAAGGAAAAACGTGAATATTGGACAACACCATATAGTTGTGCACTTACATTATTGACACAATATATGGTGTTTTTGTCTATTGACGTATAGATAAGAGTCTGCTACAATAGGTTCTACACGGTTGCTGTGAACGGAGAAAACAGCAATCTGCAGCATGTAATTCACGGTATGAATATGACCGTATATAATACAGGTGCAAGCAGTAGAGGGAGGAATGTATAACATGTTTCAGGTAGTAAAACGTGATGGTGAAATTGCTGAATTTCAGATGGCAAAGATTACATCAGCTATTGATAAAGCATTTGATGCAAAAGAAAAAAACTACAGTAAAGATATGATCGACCTTTTGGCCCTTCGTGTTACTGCAGATTTCCAGAATAAGATCCAGGATGGGAAGGTAACCGTAGAAGATATTCAGGACAGTGTGGAGAATGTTCTGATCCAGGCCGGATACAGTGATGTTGCCAAGGCATATATCCTCTATCGTAAACAGAGGGAAAAGATCCGTAATATGAAATCCACGATTCTGGATTACAAAGAGATCGTGGACAGTTATGTGAAGGTCGAGGATTGGCGAGTAAAAGAGAACTCTACTGTCACATATTCGGTAGGTGGTCTGATCCTGAGCAATTCCGGTGCAGTTACAGCCAATTACTGGTTATCCGAGATTTATGACAATGAGATCGCAGATGCACACAGAAATGCGGATATCCATATTCATGATCTGTCCATGCTGACCGGTTACTGTGCAGGATGGTCATTGAAACAGCTTATCAAAGAAGGGCTGGGTGGCATCGAAGGCAAGATTACATCCGCGCCGGCAAAGCACCTGAGTGTCCTTTGTAATCAGATGGTGAATTTCCTTGGAATCATGCAGAATGAATGGGCTGGTGCGCAGGCATTTTCTTCTTTTGATACGTATCTGGCACCTTTTGTCAAGGTGGACAACCTGAGTTATCCGGAAGTTAAGAAATGTATTGAATCTTTCATTTATGGCGTGAATACACCAAGCCGTTGGGGAACACAGGCACCGTTTTCCAATATCACACTGGACTGGACGGTTCCGGATGATCTTGCAGAGCTTCCTGCGATCGTTGGCGGCAAAGATATGGATTTCAAATACAAAGACTGCAAAAAAGAAATGGACATGGTCAATAAGGCTTTTATTGAGACGATGATCGAGGGAGATGCCAATGGACGTGGGTTCCAGTATCCAATCCCGACATATTCTATCACAAAAGAGTTCGACTGGTCCGATACAGAGAACAATCGTCTGCTGTTTGAGATGACTTCCAAATATGGAACTCCATATTTTTCAAATTATATCAACAGTGATATGAAACCAAGTGATATTCGAAGCATGTGCTGCCGTCTGCGTCTGGATCTTCGTGAACTGCGTAAGAAGAGTGGCGGATTTTTCGGATCCGGTGAAAGTACCGGTTCGGTAGGTGTTGTTACGATCAACATGCCACGTATCGCATATCAGTCCAAGACACCGGAAGAATTCTACAGAAGACTGGATCGTCTGATGGATATTTCTGCAAGATCACTGCATATCAAGAGAGAGGTTATTACAAAACTTCTGAATGAAGGTCTTTATCCGTACACGAAGAGATACCTTGGAAGCTTTGACAATCATTTTTCAACCATTGGTCTGGTAGGCATGAATGAAGCCGGTCTGAATGCGAAATGGCTTGGCTGTGACATGAGCGATCCGCGTACACAGAAATTTACAAAAGAGGTTCTTACACACATGCGCAACCGTCTTTCTGATTATCAGGAAGAATATCCGGGTGAACTGTTTAATCTGGAGGCGACTCCGGCAGAATCTACGGCATATCGTCTTGCAAAACATGACCGTAAGCGCTGGCCGGATATCCGTACAGCCGGAAGCAAAGGAGATACTCCGTATTATACCAACAGTTCCCATCTGCCGGTAGAATACAGCTCAGATATTTTTGATGCACTGGATATTCAGGATGAACTGCAGACTCTTTATACATCTGGTACCGTATTCCATGCATTCCTCGGTGAAAAACTTCCGGACTGGAAGGCTGCTGCATCTCTGGTACGCAAGATTGCCGAGAACTATAAACTTCCATACTATACGATCTCACCTACTTACTCCGTATGTAAGGAACATGGATATTTAAGTGGTGAGCACTTTACCTGTCCGAAATGTGGAAAGAAAGCAGAGGTTTACAGTCGAATTACCGGATATTACCGTCCGGTACAGAACTGGAATGATGGAAAAGCGCAGGAGTACAAGAACCGTACACTGTATGATGTGCTTCACTCCAAACTTAAGAAAGTCCATACCAGTATGGTTACAGTGACAGATGATGATGTCAAGATCGAGCCGGTAGAAACACATAAATATCTGTTTACGACCAACACCTGTCCAAACTGCCGCATGGCAAAGAAGATGCTGGAAGGTGAAGATCTGGAGATCATTGATGCAGAGAAGAATCCGGATATGGCACGTCAGTTTGGCATTATGCAGGCACCGACACTGGTCATTACGGATGGAGAACATCTGAAGAAATATGTAAATGCATCCAATATTCAGAAATATGTGGATGAAGAGTTAGATTAAAAGAATACAGGTGGATAAGTTCTACTGAAAAGAGTCCTGTGGAAGGGTTTGGTGTACAGAAAGAAAATGTACAGAACATTTCCGCAGGATTTTTTTGTCCACTGCAAAGGTTTACATTTGAAAGAAACGTGAGTATAATGGATAAAGTTGGTATAATATGCAAGTTTTAATTTATTTATGCACAGGACGAGGAGAGAGAAAATGATCAAACAGAACATTGTATTTATTGAAAATAAAGCAGGAAGTCTTCAGAAAGTCACCGAACTTCTGGCAGAAGCAGGAATTGATATTTATGGATTTGCATGCTTTGATGCACCGGAGTTTGCTCTTTTTCGTATGATAACAAACCAGGCAGATGAAGCAGAGAAACTTCTGAGTGAGAATGGATATATGAATCGTGTGACAGAGGTCATTGCCGTAGACCTGAAAGATGAAGTGGGCGGACTGAATACCGTACTGCAGGTCCTTGGCAACTGTAATGTGAATCTGGATTATATTTATACATCCTATCATAGAGAAAACAGCCTTCCGATCATGATCCTTCAGACAGATGATGTATTTGTGACAGAGAATGTACTGAGCAATAATGGATTCCGTGTACTGAATTCACTGGAGGACTGATACAGGCATGAATAAAACAAGCTTTGGGAAAGGCCTTCAGGATGGAATTCCGATTGGCCTGGGATACTTTGCGGTATCCTTTACCTTTGGGATCATGGCTATTCAGTCAGGTCTGACTGCATGGCAGGCAGTTCTGATCTCACTGACAAATCTTACCTCGGCAGGACAGTTTGCAGGTATTGGAATCATTGCAGCCGGTGGTTCGCTGTGGGAGATGGCACTGACGCAGCTGGTTATCAACTTAAGATACTGTCTGATGTCTTTTTCTCTGTCACAGAAACTGGAAAAAGGTGTTTCCAATGGACACAGACTTGCGGTTGCGTTTGGTGTGACAGATGAGATTTTTGGTGTCAGTGCAAGTCAGGAGGGAAGGATCAGTCCGTGGTATAATTATGGTGTAATGTGTGTCGCGATTCCGGGATGGACACTGGGAACACTGGCAGGAGCTGTTTCTGGAAGCCTGCTTCCGGATTTCCTGGTAAGTGCACTGAGTGTGGCAATCTATGGAATGTTTCTTGCGGTGATCATTCCACCGGCAAAGAAAAATCGAGCCGTTCTTGGCGTAGTGATCGGAGCGATGGCTGTGAGTACATTATTTGCAGTGGTTCCGGTACTGAATAAAGTTTCTACCGGATTTGTGATCATTATCACGACATTGCTGGTAGCAGGGCTGGCAGCACATTTCTGCCCGGTTGAGGAAAAAGAAACAGAGGAAAAGGAGGCAGCAAACTGATATGAAACCGAATGTATATCTGTATATTCTGGTGATGGCAGGCGTAACATATCTGATTCGTATGCTTCCACTGGTCCTTTTCAAAAGGGAGATCACCAGTCCGTTTGTAAAATCCTTTCTGTACTATGTGCCATATGCATGTCTTGCTGCTATGACATTTCCGGCAATCCTGACAGCAACGACAGGCGGAATCATTTCCGGTGCAGCGGGACTCATTGTAGCACTGATCGTGGCATATCGTGAAAAGAGTCTTCTTACGGTTGCGTTGTTCGCGTGTGCAGCGGTATTTATTGTAGAGAGAATAATGGAATTTATAATGTAGAAAAAGTTCTGGCTTTGCTTTGTGCAGGGCCGGATTTTTTTTCGAAAATAGTTAGATGAAGCAAATTTTCTTGACAAAACGGATAGCCTAAACTAACATAAGTATAGACATAACTAACTGATGAGGTTGGCAAAGGTATGAAAAGGAGAAACTTATGTTTTTGGAAATTCGGGATATTAAGAAATCATTTGGCACCGGGGACAGCAAAGTAGATGTTCTGAAAGGGCTGGACCTGGATATTGAAAAAGGGGAATTCTGTGTACTTCTGGGGCCGTCGGGCTCCGGTAAATCCACCTTGCTGAATATTATCGGTGGAATCGAGAGCGCAGATGGTGGAAGTATTTCTATCGAAGGCGAAAAACTGGCTGATATGAAAGAAAAGAAACTTTCTCAGTACAGACGGAAACATCTTGGCTATATCTTTCAGATGTACAACCTGATTCCGAATCTGACTGTGAGGGAGAATATTGAGGTTGGTGCTTATTTAAGTGACCGGGCACTGGATGTGGATGAGCTTCTGCATACACTTGGTCTTTTTGAGCATCAGAGGAAACTTCCGAATCAGCTTTCCGGCGGACAGCAGCAGAGAACCGCGATTGGGCGTGCAATTGTAAAAAATCCGGATATTCTACTCTGTGATGAGCCGACCGGTGCATTGGATTACAATACTTCCAAGGAAATTCTGAAATTGATCGAAACAGTGAACCAGAAATACGGAAATACGGTGATCATGGTAACACATAATGATGCGATCAAGGACATGGCGGATCGTGTGGTAAAACTTCGAGATGGAATGATCCGTAAAAACTATCAGAACGAGCATAAGATTCCTGCGATGGATCTTGACTGGTAAGGGGGCGGTGCTATGAAAAGTCCTCTGAGAAAAAGAATTCCCCGTGAACTGAAAGGGGAGATTGGAAAATATCTGGTTGTATTCATCTTGATGGTTGCGACGATCGGTATGGTGTCCGGATTTCTGGTTGCAGATGGAAGCATGATCCAGGCATACGATGAAGGATTTGAAAAATACAATATTGAAGATGGAAATTTTCGTACCGGAGAGCGTCTGTATCGAGGACAGCGCGAGGCAATTGAAGAGGAAGGTGTCAAAATCTATGAAAACTATTATATAGAAGATTCTCTTTCAAATGGAAGCACAATGCGCTTTTTCAAGAATCGTACAGAGGTGGATAAAGTATGCCTGATGGACGGAGAATTACCGTCAGAAACCGGTGAGATCGCAATTGACCGCATGTACGCAGATAATAATTCACTGAAGACTGGCGATACTCTGGATGATGGGAAAAAGTCCTGGACGATCACCGGGCTAGTTGCATTATCAGATTACAGCTGTTTGTTTCAGAATAATAACGATTCTATGTTTGATGCTGTAAAGTTTGGAGTAGGCGTAGTGACGGATGAAGAATTTGATTCTCTGGATCAGGATAAGCTGCAATATAATTATGCATGGACCTACAATGAAAAACCGCAGACAGAACTTGAGGAAAAGAATGTTTCGGAAGATCTGATGAAGGCAATGGGAAAAGTTGTCACTTTGGAAAATTTTGTGCCGCAATATCAGAATCAGGCGATTATATTTACTGGAGATGATATGGGAAGTGACAAGGCAATGATGATCATGCTTCTCTATATTATCATCGTGATCATGGCTTTTGTATTTGGCATCACGACCAGTAATACGATTGCAAAAGAAGCTGGTGTCATCGGAACGCTTCGGGCATCCGGCTATACAAAAAATGAGCTGATCCGGCATTATATGACTCTTCCGGTGATCGTAACGCTGGTGGGTGCGCTGATCGGTAATATTTTAGGTTATACGGCATTTAAGGATGTATGTGCCGGTATGTATTATGGAAGCTACAGTCTGCCGACTTATGTGACAATCTGGAATGCAGAAGCTTTTCTTATGACGACAGTAGTTCCGGTAATAATTATGTTTGTAGTTAACTATGCGGTCCTGCATCATAAGCTGAAGCTGTCGCCGCTTAAATTTCTGCGAAGAGATCTTTCTTCCAGAAAGCAGAGACGTGCGGTTTATCTCAGTCCGCGAATGAAAATTTTTCACAGATTCCGCCTGCGCGTGATCTTTCAGAATATCAGCAATTATCTTGTCCTTTTTGTGGGGATCATATTTGCAAATCTGCTTCTGATGTTTGGCCTTCTGCTCCCGTCCGCACTGGATCATTACCAGCTGGAGATCCAGAACAATATGCTGGCAAAATATCAGTATATGCTTTCAATGCCGGTAAGTGTGATGGGTGGCAGTAATAAGCTTGAAAGTATGCTGGATATGCTGCTGTTTGCACATGACGCAGAAACAGATAATGAAGACGCAGAAGAATTCAGTGCTTACTCATTGAATACACTTCCGACCAAATACAAAAGTGAAGAAGTAACACTCTATGGCGTTCACGATGACAGCAAGTACATTGATGTGGATTTTTCAGATGGCGTGTATATTTCGAAAGCATATGCAGATAAATTTCTGCTGAAACCGGGAGATTCGATCACACTCAAAAAAAAATATGAGGATGACGAGTATACTTTTAAAATCAGCGGAATTTATGATTATAATGGTAGTCTTTGTATTTTCATGCCACAGGAGGAATTGAACCGGACCTTTGATCTGGGAGATGATTATTTCAGCGGATATTTCAGCAATTCAGAGATTACAGATATCGACAGCAGCTACATCGGTTCTGTGATTGATCTGGATGCACTGACCAAGATCAGCAGACAGCTGAATGTTTCCATGGGAAGTATGATGGGGATGGTAAATTTATTTGCAGTTGCAATCTATATGATCCTGATATATCTTCTCTCTAAGATCATAATTGAAAAAAATGCACAGTCGATTTCGATGACGAAGATTCTTGGTTATACCAATGGTGAGATCAGCAGGCTATACATCTTGTCTACGTCGATCGTGATTGTTTTGTGCCTTCTGATCAGCCTTCCAATTGAGACTACGATCATGGAAGTTCTATTCAGGGAAATGATGCTGCAGAGTATCTCCGGATGGATCGCGCTCTGGATCGACCCTATGATCTATGTACAGATGTTTGTGATCGGACTTGTGACATATGCAGTGGTTGCACTTCTGGAATACAAAAAAATCCGGAAAGTACCGATGGGTGAGGCACTTAAAAATGCGGAGTAATAAAAAAAGTTCCCACTTTATATTGTTAACGTGCTAAATAACTGTTATAATGAGCAAATAGTGATGCAGTGAACAAAGGGAATATAAAGTGTTCACAGCGATAAATTTGTTTATAAGAGAGGGAACGATACATATGAATCAGTTGGAAGTACTTCGAGAGAGCCTTGGACAGTGTGATGAGATTGTGCTGGATGCATTACTTATGCGTAACAGAATCGTAGAAGATATCATGGCTTACAAAGAAGCAAATGATATTCCGATCCTTCAGCCGGAGCAGGAAGCAAAACAGAGAGAATGGCTGAACCGCAGAATGGAAGGCAGACGCCATAAAGATGAAGTGACTGCTGTTTTTGAAGAAATTACCAGAAACAGTAAGAGAATACAGGCACGTAAACTGTTTGATTACAATATTGTACTGATCGGTTTCATGGGTGCAGGTAAATCTACGATTTCTGATTTCCTGCGGACAGTATTCGCAATGGAAGTTGTAGAGATGGACCAGATCATTGCCGAGAGAGAGGGAATGTCCATTTCTGATATCTTTGAGACATATGGAGAAGAGTATTTCCGTAATCTGGAGACAGAACTTCTTATAGAAATGCAGTCCAAGACCAATGTAGTTATTTCCTGTGGCGGTGGTGTGCCGATGAGAGAACGCAATGTAGTCGAAATGAAGAAGAATGGACGCGTTGTCCTTCTGACAGCCAAACCGGAGACGATCTTAAGCCGTGTCAAAGATAATCACGACAGACCACTTCTGGAAGGCAACAAGAACGTTGACTTTATTGCAGGCCTGATGGAAAAACGTCGTGAGAAATACCAGGCAGCAGCTGATATTGTGATCGAGACAGACGGTAAGGATAAACTGGAAATCTGTGAAGAACTTGTTCAGAGAATCCGTGCACTTGACGCAGAAGAGTAAACAGGGGTAACATACAGCAGATTGTTGTCTGAGAATATCCCGAGACATACAGGTTGATACGAACGTAGTGCGAGATAATCTGTCAATAGCACAAAATTATTGTTTTTTTAATGAACATATCGAAAATGTCCAGATGCATGCCATCTGGATGTTTTTTTATCACAAAAATTGAAAGATATATCAAAAAACAGTCCATTTTGTTTAATATATCCATATGGTATTATAATTTCATCAAAAAGCTATACGAAATAGCTAAAGAGCGAAAACAAAAATGGGAGGTTTCTTTTATGAAGAAAAAATTAGTTTTAGCGATGGCAGCAACAATGGCAATCACATCTTGTGCAGTTCCGGTACTTGCAGATGATGCAGCAGCTGAAGGCGGAAAGATTGGTATCTCAATGCCAACACAGTCTCTGGAACGTTGGAACAGAGATGGTTCTTATCTGGAAGAACAGTTCAAAGCAGCTGGCTATGATGTAGAGCTGACATACTCCGATAACGAAACAGACCGTCAGGTAAATGATATCCAGAACCTGATCTCCGATGGAGTTAACCTCCTGGTAGTTGCAGCTATCGATGGTGAAGCACTTAATACAGTTATGGATGAAGCAGCAGATGCAGGAATCCCGGTTATCGCTTATGACCGTCTGATCAAATCCGATGCAGTTTCCTATTATATCTCCTTCGATAACTATACAGTAGGTACTCTGCAGGGCCAGTACGTAATCGATACTCTGGATCTTGACAATGCAGGTGATAAAACATATAACATCGAGTTCACAGCAGGTGACCCGGCAGATAACAATGCAGGATACTTCTTCAACGGTGCTTATGACACTCTGAAACCGTATCTGGATGCAGGCACACTGAATGTAGTTTCCGGACAGACTGATTTCGATTCCGTAGCAACAGCAGCATGGGATACACAGACAGCACTCGAGAGAATGCAGAACATCCTCGCTTCCTACTATGCAGACGGAACACAGCTTGATGTAGCTCTTTGCTCCAATGACTCTACAGCACTTGGTGTTACACAGGCTATCGAATCTGACTATGCAGGCAAAAACGACGTTCTGATCACAGGACAGGATGGTGACGAAGCTAACCTTGCAAACATCGTAGATGGAAAACAGTCCATGACAGTTTACAAAGCAGTTGCAAACGAAGCAGTTGTTACTCTTGACCTTGCAGAAGCAATGCTGAAAGGTGACACAATTGATGATTCTCTGATCACAAACTCCAAATGGGATTTCGATTGTGCATATGATACAGAATCCTATGAAACATCTGAAGGAAACAAATGCCCATCATTCCTTCTGGTTCCTACAGTTGTAACAAAAGACAACATGAAAGAAGAACTGGTTGACACAGGATACTATACACAGGACGATGACGGATATCTTCATCCAGCACAGTAAGCAGAAAAAATTGCTTAAGTAACCAATAAAACATGTAATTTGAAATTTTAGGGCGGGGTGAAGAGCCCCGCCCGGTTTTTTGAAAGGGGGCGCCATTTTGGCAGACAATATTTTAGTAATGGATCACATTACAAAAGAGTTCCCCGGTGTCAAAGCTCTGGACAATGTAAATCTTGAAGTCCAGCGAGGAGAGATTCACGCGCTGATCGGTGAAAACGGTGCGGGAAAATCCACACTGATGAACGTTTTAAGTGGTCAGTATCCATATGGAAGTTATACAGGTACAGTTACCTATGAAGGTGAGGAATGCAAGTTTAAAAACCTGAACGACAGTGAAGCGAAAGGAATCGTTATCATCCATCAGGAACTTGCGCTGATTCCGTTACTTTCTATTGGCGAGAATATGTTTCTCGGAAACGAGATTAAGAATAAAAGCGGCAGCATTGACTGGGACAGAACATACAGTGAAGCAGAAAAACACATGGCACAGGTTGGACTCCATGAATCTGCACAGACACTGATCAAAGATATCGGAACAGGTAAACAGCAGCTGGTAGAGATCGCAAAGGCATTCTCCAAGAAGGTTAAACTTCTGATCCTGGATGAGCCTACTTCATCTCTGAATGATGAAGATGCAAAAATGCTTCTGGATCTTCTGATGGAATTCAAGAAGAACGGACTGACCTCTATCATCATCACTCA
>UMJL01051104.1_pt1 | contig 11917 bp, 10 predicted proteins | sample 1966071 | NCBI WGS metagenome assembly UMJL01 (sample SAMEA4836148, study PRJEB28245) | human gut metagenome | biome: gut microbiome; material: fecal sample | place: Denmark | collected 2008
CTGTAAAGCGGGTGGTACGTCAGAATTGGACGCTTACATGACTTCACCACTTTTTACCTCTTTTTTACTTTGTTGATCTACATTTATTCTGTTTTCGTCATTGAAAGCGTAAACGATGACGCCAATCATGACGAAAGCTACCATAGCTAATACTTTCTTCATTCTTAATTTTTATGTGAATACTGTTCTATTACTCCTGTCAGTTCGCTGGCATGTATCATTCCGGAGTGACGCCATACCGATTCTCCGTTACTGAATAATATAAATGTAGGTACGGCTTGTATCTTAAATCTGGCTGCCAGTTGTTCGTGCTGGTCTACGTCAATTTTAACAATGCGTGCTGTATCTCCTACTTTAGATTTTACTTCTTCGAGTATAGGCTTCATTGCCTTACAAGGACCGCACCATTCTGCGAAGAAATCTACCAATACGGGAACCGGTGACTGTATTAATTCATCAAATTTTTCCATGATTTTTCCTTTCTTAAAATGAATTACCAGCCTTTTCAGGCTGCGAATATAATTACTATTTTTAAATATATAACGCCGGAATGCGGTTTTTGTTCATAAAATAGTAATCTTGCAGACATCTGGTTGTAATGCCGAATACTGACTTTTGTATATCGAAAAATTCAAAGATTATGTATTTACGCACGTATTATCCCACCGTTGTCCTCTCGGATATTCATCTGGGGACCCAGCACTCCAAAACTGAGGAGGTAACCCGTTTTCTTAAATCAATCAATTGCGACCGTTTGATATTGAATGGAGATATCATTGACGGATGGCATTTACAAAAAAGTGGTTTAAGCAAGTGGAAAGCGAAGCATACGGATTTCTTCAAAGTGATAATGAAGATGATGGAAAATTTCGGTACGCAGGTTATCTATGTCCGTGGTAATCATGACGATTTTCTTGATAATCTGGCACCGTTGAACTTTTATAATATACAGATTGTTAAAGACTGCATTTATGAAAGTCATGGCAGGCGCTACTATGTGACGCACGGAGATATTTTTGATACAGTGACTACCCGTATGAAGTGGCTTGCAAAGTTGGGGGATACCGGATACACGTTTTTGCTTTGGCTCAACAAGGTATACAATGCCCGGAGAATGAAGCAGGGGAAACCCTATTATTCGCTTTCCCAGTCTATCAAGAATAAAGTGAAATCGGCCGTTTCTTATGTTTCTGATTTTGAAAAGGAGTTGGTGACGTTGGCAAGGGCCAGAAAATGTGATGGAGTCATTTGCGGGCACATTCATCATCCTGCCAATACATATTATGATGATATTCATTATCTGAATTCCGGTGATTGGGTAGAGACGCTTTCGGCTTTGACGGAAGACGAGGATGGAAACTGGAGCGTGCGTTATTTTGATAGTATGTCGATGCCTGACAGAGAGTTGAAAGAAAAAGAAACCGAACAAATAACAATAGCCTCATGAAATATTTATTTATTGTCCAGGGGGAAGGGAGAGGGCATTTGACCCAAGCGCTGACGCTTGAAGAGATATTACGGCGTAATGGGCACGAAGTGGTGGAGGTACTCGTTGGCAAGAGTTCGTCGCGTACTTTGCCGGGATTCTTTAACCGTAATATACAAGCGCCGGTGAAGCGTTTTCTTAGTCCGAACTTCATGCCTGCACCAGATAACAAACGGGCTGATTTAAAAAAGAGTTTTGTCTATAATCTCATACATTTACCGGAATATTTCCGGAGTATGTGTTATATAAACCAACGGATCAGGGAGACAGGGGCGGAAGTTGTGATCAACTTCTACGAACTTTTAACCGGCCTTACCTATGCATTCTTCCGTCCCTCCGTTCCGTATATATGTATCGGCCATCAATATTTGTTTTTGCATCGTGAGTTTGAATTTCCGAAAAAGAGCCCGGTACAATTGTTTTTGCTTCGCTTTTTTACCCGGATGACAAGTTTGAAAGCAGAAAAACGGTTGGCCTTGTCTTTTCGTAAGATGTCCCAAGATCCGGTGAATAATATTGTGGTCGTTCCTCCTTTACTCAGGCAGGAAGTGGCGGCTATCCGTCCGGAAACGGGACATTATATCCATGGTTATATGGTGAATTCCGGATTTTCGGACAGCGTGGAGGCTTTTCATACAACTCATCCTGAAATATCCTTGCATTTCTTTTGGGATAAAGCTGATGTTGAAGAGGAGATGCATGTAGATGAAACACTGAGTTTTCATCGGATCGATGATGTGAAGTTTCTTAATTACATGGCAGGGTGTAGTGCCTATGCCAGTACGGCCGGTTTTGAGTCTATCTGTGAAGCCATGTACTTAGGTAAGCCGGTATTGATGGTGCCTGCCCATATCGAACAGGACTGCAATGCACATGACGCAGTTCGCTCCGGTGCGGGAATTATGAGCGACTCGTTCGAATTGGAATCGTTACTCCGGTTTTCGGAAACCTATTGCCCTAATCGGGAATTTATCTACTGGGCGCGTAGTAGCGAACGCCACATCATTGATGAATTGGAAAAGTTAGCAGATCATCAATCAATAGTAAATATACCTACATTAACAAATTATTTGCCGATATGAAATTAAAAAGAACGGACTATATATTAGAACGTACCTCTGACGGAGGTTATTATGCTTGGCTTGTCGTGAATATACAATGTAATGCGTATGGAGACTCTCCTGAGGAAGCTGTGGAAAATTTGCAGCAGACAATGGAAGAATTTCTGGATGAAATGTATTTGGTAGAAGAGTTTATTTAGTGATTAACGGTTTAGTGGTTAGTGGTTAGTGATTGGTGATTAGTGTCATACGGCATATAGCGCAGTCACTAATCACCAATCGCTGAACCGCTAATCACTGATATCCATTTCTTTTATGATATGTGAAGCTCCTGCATATTTTTCGATGATAAAGAGTGTATAGCGAATGTCTACACAGGCTGCACGTTGAGAAGAAGGGCGGAAGGCGATATCACCGGTAAGACCTTCATAGTTACGGTCGAAACCGGTACCTATCAATTGTCCTTTTCCATTGAATACCGGACTACCGGAATTTCCTCCTGTATTATCTGTATCTACAATAAAGCAAACCGGCATTTCGCCATTTTTCATGGCATAGCGGCCGTAGTCTTTTGCTTCGTATAGCTGTTTCAGTTTGGCAGGTACGACAAATTCCCAGTTGTCGGGGTCTTCTTTCTCCATGGCACCTTTCAAGGTCGTGTAGTATTGGTATACGGCTCCATCGGCCGGTTCGTATGAGGCCACTTTGCCATAGGTTAATCTCAGTGTGGAGTTTGCATCCGGATAAATCGGGATACCGGCTTCTTTACGCATGTCCATCATTCCTTTCACCCAAATTTTATGGGCGGCATCATAGTTTTTATTGGCGTCATGCATGGCTAATGCTGTTTGCATCAATCCGTCTGTGATGGAATATTTAAAGAGAATCATCCAATCCTTATCCATCTTATTCAAGCTTGGCTTTTTAAGGAATTTCTCGAAATTCTCTTTATTTCCAAAAATAGAATATTTGAAACAGGCATCTATAAACGCATCGCTGTTTCCTTTGAAGCGGGTGTCTATCACTTTGAATATGCCAATGCGCTGATCTTTCGGTATATAACCCATGTAAGTTTTCAGCATCTGTTTTCCTACTAACTTTTCCACTTCCGGGAAGGGCACGGAAGCAAAATACTTCTCACCCTTTTCTTTTAAGTCATCAAGGGCCTTTTGGATTTTTTCCTTGTCTTTTTTCTCCAGTGCCGCAGTCAATGCCGTAGTAGATGGTATTTTCATGAAATCCAACGCAGTAACCAGTGCTTCGTTGATAGCTTGCTGGTGGTACATTGCATCTCTGCGGTGGGCTACGATAGAGCGTATTTCATCGAATGCTTTTTGGTAAGAGTCATCTCCTTTTTCACGCCCGCGTGCCAAAAGTTGCTCTTGTTGGGCACGCTTGGTATCCAACACTTTCAGACGGACCAAACCTTCATTCATACCGATTGCATTTTTCCAGTAATTGGCGGAAGAGGCATATTTGCTGGCATAGTGAATACGTACGGCCGGATCTTTCAGCATTTGTTCCATTAATACCTCTTGACGTGCGCCGCGAACATGATGACGCATGAAGTTGGTGGTCTGCATACGTTCTTCCACTTCATCGGAAATCATATAGCGCCAGTTACGTCCCGGGAATCCCATAACAAAGGTAAAGTCACCTTCCTGTATACCTGCAAGACTGATTGTCAGGTGTTTTTTTACTTTCAAGGGGATGTTCTCTTTCGAATACTCTGAAGGGTTACCGTCTTTATCGGCATAGATACGGAACAGAGAAAAATCTCCTGTATGACGAGGCCACATCCAGTTGTCTGTATCAGCACCGAATTTGCCTATTGAAGAAGGAGGTGCTCCTACCATACGGATATCGCTATACACTGTTTTTACGAAAAGATAATAGCGATTGCCGCCATAGAAAGCCTTTAACTCTAATTTGGTTGCCGGGGTTACTTCAATGTTTTCTGCTTTGGCAAAACGTTTGGCTACTTTCTCCAGATATTTGGGAGAGAGATAATTGGTCCCATCCGGATCTTCATCTGTTTTTAACTGTTCATTTACATAAGGGGTAACGTCTAAAATACGGTCGATAAAGGTGACAGTCAATCCTTTGCACGGCAATTCTTCATTCCTGTTCATTGCCCAGAATCCATTTGTCAGGTAATCATGTTCTACACTGCTGTGTTGCTGGATAGCTCCATAGCCGCAATGATGATTAGTCAATACCAGACCTTCTGCCGAAATAACTTCACCGGTACAACCGCCGCCAAAGTGTACAACTGCATCCTTGAGGGCAATTCCGTTGGGGCTATATACTTCTTCAATCGGTATTTCCAGTCCTAATTCTCTCATGACGGCGGCATTCTGTGCCTGTAAATCGGTCAACATCCACATACCTTCATCGGCACGGGCTGTGAAGACTGCAAGAGAAAGGACGGCTGTTAATAATTGTTTTTTCATCAATAATAACGGTTTCACATATTGAATAATTATTCTACAATGGTCATTTCGTTAATCAAATGTCCGCAACCACCCAGTTTCTCGAGGATGAAGAGCACATAACGAATATCCAGGTTGATACAACGCTGCAGGTCATTATCGAAATTGATATCTCCACTCAACGACTCCCAGTTGCCATCAAATGCACAACCGATCAGCTCACCGTTTTCGTTCAATACCGGGCTTCCTGAATTACCTCCGGTAATGTCATTAGTGGACAGGAAGCAAACCGGCATGTCACCGTTAGGCATGGCATATCTTCCGAAGTCCTTTTTCTCGATTAATTCTTTTAATTTGGCAGGTACGTTGAATTCCCGGTTTTCGGGGTCTTCTTTTTCAATGATACCGTCCGTTGTCGTATAGAATTTATAGAACACACCGTCTCTCGGGCTGTATGGTTTTACATTCCCGTATGTCAGACGGATGGTAAAGTTTGCATCGGGATAAGAGGGAACAGGAAGTTTCATCTCCTCCAAACCACGGATATAGGTTTTATGCAAAGAAGCCAATTTTTCGTTTTCCGCTTTGAGTGCAGAACTGAGTGACATCAGACTTTCATATTTTGCACGCGAATATTGAGTAGCCAAGTCTTTTTTGATGGCTTTTACAGTCGGTTTTTTGATGAATTTATCAAAATTGGCCTGATTAGCCATGATAGACGAATCGTACATTGCGTCGATGAACTTATTGTAATCTCCTTTATATTCTTTTTCAATCGTACTGTAGAAAGCCGGACGCTGTTCTGCAGGAATCATTTCAGCATAAAGCGGGAACAGAACTTTGGCTACTTTACGGTCTACTTCATGGTCATAATCCTTATTGTGTATACTGGCAAAAACGTTTTCCAATACTTTGATGTTGGCATTGACTGCCGAATCATTCTTCTCTTCCAATGCTTTTTCCAGTTTCTCCATGATTTGGTAAGGACTGCCGAACTCAATGGCGGCGAAGAATGATTCTGTCAGGCAAGTGGCCTGATATACAAGAGGAGCAGTGATGGCTACCGCATCATCTATCTCTTTTACTACATTCATGTAAGCCGGATTGTTTTTCTCTTTGGCAAACTTAGCGAAACGTTCTTCCTGCGCTGCTTTTGTTCCCAATACATCATTGTCGATGATGGCTTTGTTCATGCCGATAGAGTTCTTCCAGTAGTTGGAGGAGCCTGCGTATTTGTTGGCGTATTGGATACGTGTTTTGTCGCTGGCGTTCATTACTTCTTTCAACACGTTGAGACGGGCTGTACGTATCCGTATGCGCGGTTCGTTGGTTGAGTTCATTCGTTCTTTTACTTCCGATACGGTAAGGTAACGGCTGGTACTTCCCGGGAACCCCATAATCATGGCATAGTTTCCTTCTTTCAGCCCTTTGAGAGAGATGGCAAGATGTTTTTTTGTTTTTAACGGTACATTACTTGCGCTATACTCGGCCGGTTCACCATTTGCATCGGCATAAATGCGGAACATGGAGAAATCGCCGGTGTGGCGTGGCCACATCCAGTTATCCGTTTCACCACCGAATTTACCGACAGATGAGGGAGGAGCAGCTACCATGCGTACGTCCGGATACACTTTCTTGTAAAACATGTAGAATTTATTGCCTGCATAGAAAGGCAGAGCTTGAGGCACGATTCCCGGTTTGCCGTTCAGATCGCTTTTTTCACAAAGCTCTTTTGCCAACTTATTGAGGAAAGCTGTTGTAAATGATTGAGCTTCTGTGATTTCTTTCGATTCTATTTTTTGATTTACCAGATCGGTAATGTCTTCGATCCGTTCGATAAATGTGAATTTTAAGCCCGGAGTAGGTAATTCTTTGTCTCTTGAAGTAGCCCAAAAGCCATCTGTCAGGTAATCATGTTCTACCGAGCTATGTTGTTGGATAGAGGCATATCCGCAATGATGATTTGTCAGAATAAGGCCTTCCGGAGAGATAATCTCTCCTGTACAGCCTCCGCCAAAGATACCTACTGCATCTTTTAAGGATATCCCGTTTGGATTGTAAAGGTCGTTTGCTTCCAGTTTCAATCCTTGTTTTTTCATCATGTCGATGGAATTTTGTTGTTGCATTAATTGTAACAACCACATTCCTTCATCCGCTTTAGCGGAACCAACAACCAGCGTCATAAGCGCCAGTCCCCAAAGTTTTAGTTTATTCATCTTTTTAATTTATGATTTATAATTAATTTACAATCTATTTACGACTTATGATTTATAATAATTCTCCCTTCTCCATTTTCCCCTCTCCCTTTTTCAGTGCCTCCATTATATTTGCCGGCGGGCGTTGGTTCATCAGTTCTTTTTTCATGAAGTCCATATAAGGGGCTACGTGCTTAAAGAATTGATAATAACCTTTGCATAAGTAATTCAATCCGGATTCTCCGTTGGAAGTTCGGATAAAGCGGTTTTTAGGACATTCTCCATTACATGCAAATAAGAATTCGCACTCTTTACATTGTGTTGGCAGAGAATTTTGTTTCATTTGTCCGAAAGCATTTTGCTTTTCGCTATACATCATTTCTACCAGAGTTTTATTGTAGATGTTGCCTAATTTATATTCCGGAAATACAAAATGATCACAGGAATATACATCCCCGTTAAACTCCATGACACCGGCATGACCACAGTTTTTAGCCATAGAGCACACTCCCGGCTGCTCACCGACCCAGTTGGCGAGTGTAGAGTCGAATAACTGTATGTAGTAATTGCCTACATCTTCTTTCACCCATTCGTCAAACAAAGTACAAAGAAAGTTGCCCCATTGCTCCGGAGTGACTGAGAAATCAGCGAGCTTTCCTTCTTCCTGTTCGGCAAGTGAAGCCAGTTGACGTCCGTCGGCATGTTCGAAAATACGTTCTACGATAGGGGCAAATTGTATATAGTGACAATCGAGTTCTTTGAAAAAATGATAAAAATCTAATGGATAATCGGCATTATAATCGTTGACTACCGCCATTGCATTCCATTGTACATCATGTTTCTTGAGTAGATTGATACCCTGCATTACTTTTACGAAAGAAGGTTTTCCTTGTTTATTCTTCCGGTATTCGTCATGAAATTCTTGTGGCCCGTCGATAGACACGCCTACCAGCCAATTGTTTTCGCGAAAGAATTCACACCATTCATCCGTCAGCATTGTGCCGTTGGTTTGTATGCAATTGTCAATAGTGCGTCCCCGGCTGTATTTCTTTTGCAGTTCCATCGCTTTTTTATAGAAAGAAAGCGGGCGCATCAATGTCTCTCCACCATGCCATGTGAAGAGTATTTGTGGCATTGTTTGCGAGTTAATGTATTGCTCTATGAATTTTTCAAGGAGTTCCTCGCTCATTACATGTTTCGGATTTTCTTTGTATAATTTGGATTTTTCTAAATAGTAACAATAATCGCATGCAAGATTGCATACAGCTCCGACAGGTTTTAGCATCACGTAGAGCGGTTTGGCAAAGGGGGCATAAGTTGACATTCTATCTCTCTGTTTACGAATTATAAATTATGAATCATGAGACTTTTCTATTGACTATTTGTCAAGTCATAGTCTGCAAATTTAGGTAAACTAAATGAAAATACATACCAAAAACAGATGTTTATAAGGATTATTAAAGAAAAGAGTCTTACAAATTTTAAATATTGATAAAATGTTTCATTCAAATCTGAATCCGTTGTACCTTTGCAGTATGAAAATCTATAAACAGATACGTGTGAATAAGTTTTTGCCTTTATTGTTTTTCCTCGTGATCTTTACTTCCTGTAGCCGTAAGTATAAGATTGAGGGGGTATCATCGGTGAGTAGCCTTGACGGTAGAATGCTGTTTATAAAAACATTGGAGGACGGAAAGTGGGTGAAAATAGACTCGGCGGAGGTAATTCATGGCTTGTTTACGATGAAAGGTGTGGTAGATTCCATCATGATGGCTACTCTTTATATGGATAATGAGGCTATTATGCCTTTGGTAATTGAAAAGGGTAATATCAAAATAACGATTGCTAATACCGAATTGTCGGCAGAAGGTACCCCGCTCAATGAAGCTCTTTATGATTTCATCGATAAGAAAAATGCGATGGACATAAAGATTGAAGAACTTGAACGTAAAGAGGCGCGTATGGTGATGGAGGGAGCGGACTTGGCTGATATCCATGAACAGTTGACTAAAGAAGGAGAAGCGTTGGTCGATGATATGAATCGGTATGTGAAAAAGTTTATTTCCGATAATTATGAAACTGTCTTAGGACCGAGCGTCTTTATGATGTTATGTAGCAATCTTCCTTATCCAATAATGACTCCTCAGATAGAAGATATAATGAAAGATGCTCCTTATTCCTTTAGAATGAATAAAATGGTGAAAGAGTTCATTTCTAAGGCGAAGGAAAATATGCAGCTTATTGAAGAACATCAACGTTTAGAACAAAACGCCTCTGTCGGTAACTGAGTTAGGAGTTTTTTGCGTATTTTTGTGCAAAACTCGAATAGACTATGTTACGACAATATGCTTTTAATCTTATACTCCTGTTTATATTACCATTGTGGGTAATTTCGTGTCAGAAAACTCCGGATTTTGTTGTGCAGACTCTCTCTTCTGCAGAAAATTGTATGGAGGCACATCCGGATAGTGCTCTCAATCTATTAAAACGTATTCCAAATCCTGAAAGCTTGCATGGCAAGGCACAGGCTGACTATAGTTTGTTGATGACACAGGCTATGGATAAGAATTACATAAAGCCGGAGTCCGATTCTTTAATTTCAATAGCTGTAGGATACTATGGCTCTCTTGATGATCAATGGGTTGCGAAAGGGAAGTCATTCTTTTATTATGGAAGGGTAATGAAAGAACTTAATCGCCCGGAGGATGCTATGAGGTACTATTTAAAAGCGAAAAGTATATTCGACGGAAGTAAGGAGTATAAAATGTTGGGACTTATTTCGGATGAGATAGGTACTTTGAATTGGAATCAAGATATAGTAGATGAGGTACTTTCAAACTATTTAGAAGCTTTAAAATATTATGGTTTGGCTAAAGATACTTTATCTATGAGTTATGCACTTAGAAGTATCGGGCGCTATTATCTATCTGTTCATGCTGATTTTGATAATGCATATATGTATTATAAGGAGGCTTTATCTGTTGCTCATGAACATAATTGTAATTCAGAATTGACAATACTTCAAGAGTTAGGTTTATTCTATCGAATGAAGAAAGACTATAAGATGGCTGAACATTATTTGTTGAAAGCTTTAAATTTAGATACTGATATTACTGTTTTTTCTGAAATATATCTTTCGTTAGGCTATACTTATTTGCTAATGGGAAAACAAGCTGAGGCAGAAGTGTATCTGGAAAAAGCAACAACAGTAGCAAATGTCTATACTCAATCAGATGCTTACAAATTACTTTTTAAACTTGAAAAATTGAGAAAGAATCCTTGGAAAGCTATTGAGTTTAAGGAAAAATCGGATTCTTTGAATAAAGAAATTCAAAAAATAGAAGTGAAGGAAGCTTTTGCTAATTTACAAAAGAAATATAAAAATGAAAAATTGCAAAGAGAAAACCTTCAACTTCGTATTAAAAATCAGAATATTTTGTTACTTTGTTTTGTTTTATTCTTTTTGATATTTCTCTGCGGCTTTTATGTTTATTATAAGCATCGCCATAATAAAAAGAGGATGAGAGAGATTGAACAGCAGATTATTGTAAATAGAGAAGAAATTTTGCTTTATCAAGAAGAATTAGCTAACTATCAGCGACTGCAGAGTGAATCAGAAGATTATAGAAGTAAAATAGGTGAGTTGAATGGTAAAGTTTTGCTTTTACAAAGTCAAAATAGAACATTAGTAGAACGTCTGAATTCATTAGGTGGTGATATTGGTAATTCTTGTTCACCAGTGGATGGTAAGTATATATCCATATTCCGTATGTTACTTTCTTTGAAATCCGGTTCTTTTAAAGGAAAATTATCTCGTGATGACTGGGAACATCTGTTTGATTTATTTAATTATTTGTATTTAGGTATTGTTGTTCGTCTACAAGAAGAACATCCTCAATTGACAAAACATGATCTTGAAATATGTTGTTTGCTAAAGTTTGGTTTTACAAATGATGCATTGAAAAGAGTCTTTTTGACTACTTCTGATTCTATAACGAAGGCTAAAGGGCGATTGAAAAAAAGGTTGAACGTATCTCCTCAAGAAGATTTGGATCATTTTATACGAAATTACTAAGAAAATATATTTTCAATTGTCCGGGTGATTTTTTTACCTTAAACTTTAATATGTTGATATTCAGTATATTGTTAATTGGAAGCATTGCGTGATTTGTCCGGGTCGTTTTTTTGCTTTTCTCATAGTGACACCGTACATTTGGGGAAACAAAAAACAATATAATTATGAAATCACGTTTGTTTGTATTATTATTGACGGCATTGTTTATCGTAGGCAATGTTTTTGCCGGTACTCCTCTTGAAGATGAGTTGGTGTTAAAGGGAGAATTTTCTCAAATTGGTGGTCGTTCTGTAAAACCAGAACTCCCGATTTCTGCAACTTTCGAAGGAAATGTCCTGTATGTTGAATTTACTATTCCTGTAGGTAATGTTGATATTGCAATAAAAGATGCGACCCAGAATGTAGTATATACATCTTCTATGGATGTAACTGCTTTTGGACAACAAGTTGCCATTTCCGTGGAAAATTATCAAGCCGGTACTTATATAATAGAATTTAGAAACTCAAAAGATGGTTATGTTTATGGCGAATTTACATTAATGTAATTCATCATTATGAGGAAAATTCTATTTTCTGCTTGTTGTAACACATATACACAGCAAAAAGCCTGTGAAGGTTTGATAAGGCTGTAAGCGTCCAAAACTGACGTATTGCCTGTTCAGATAGAT
>UMJL01009427.1_pt1 | contig 11906 bp, 9 predicted proteins | sample 1966071 | NCBI WGS metagenome assembly UMJL01 (sample SAMEA4836148, study PRJEB28245) | human gut metagenome | biome: gut microbiome; material: fecal sample | place: Denmark | collected 2008
CGAATTCGACATCACGCAACCCGGCAATTACCATGTCAGCACCTGCATCCGTCACTCTACCGACTACAAACAAAGAAATATCAGTTGCTACTTGATCATCCGACATCAAGGAGCAGAAGTTGATAAAGAGAATTCAGACATTATTATTGTCGACAATAACGGCAGGTGGGTCGGTCAAGGACTCACGGGACTAAAAACAGTCGTACAACCGATTGAACGGATTTTCCATTTTGACTCCACGGGCATTTATACCGTGGAAATCAAACACCGGATGAAAGATAAACAACTGAAAGGGATTAAAAATATAGGAATTAAAATAAAATCCATAACTTATTATGGCGAAGAATAAACTGGCGAAATTTGCCGAAATGGAAACCTTGGAAAACGTGTTCCAACCCACCCATGAAGAAGTATTCCGCACGGATTACAAGTTAAAGGGAAAATGGGGAGAACAAGTTTTCGGCAATGATCACCCGATCGTTTTAGAAGTGGGATGCGGCAAAGGAGAGTACTCCGTGGGATTAGGCGAACTCTATCCCGAAAAGAACTTTATCGGACTTGACATCAAAGGGGCTCGAATGTGGACAGGAGCGAAAGCTGCGAAAGAAAAAGGAATGAAAAACGTCGTTTTCCTGCGTACTCATGCGGAAGAACTGGAATCTATTTTCGCACCCGGAGAAGTTTCCGAAATTTGGATTACCTTTCCCGACCCTCAAATGGCAAAAGCCCGCAAACGACTCACGGGAACCCGTTTTCTCTCCCTGTACCGAAAGTTTCTGAAGGAAGACGGCCTTATCCATTTGAAAACAGACAGCCCTTTCCTCTATCAATACACGGCAGAACTGGTCAAGGCGAACCACCTCCCCGTGAACGTCAACACGGATGATCTTTACGGGGTTGGACTGGATGATAAGATTTTAGGTATCAAAACCTTTTACGAACGGCAGTGGCTGTCACGAGGTAAAACCATTAAATATATCCAATTTTCACTAGCCGGATCGTTCCAACTCATGGAACCCAAAATCGACATTGAAAAGGATGATTATCACAGTGAAACACAATTCATGACGAGATAATTGAAAGTTGAAAATTGAAAATTGAAAATAACGAAATGAAAGAACCTGTAACCTGTAACCAGCCAATTTGTAACTCGCCGAAGGCGAATCCCCGAGTATTAATGGCCATGAGCGGCGGAATTGATAGTACGGTAGCAGCCATGTTACTACAAGACCAAGGGTACGAGCTGGTAGGGGTTACTTATCGGGTATATGATCAGATCTCCCAGGCTTGCATGGAGAAAGAAAAAGGGTGTTGCAGCGTGAACGCCATTTTCGAGGCCAAACACATGGCCCTACAAATGGGATTCGAACATCATATTCTCGATATTCGTAAAGATTTTAATGATCTGGTGATCCGGAATTTCATCGATGAATACCTGCAAGGACACACGCCCAATCCTTGCGTACTCTGCAATTCCACGATCAAATGGGGGAAACTGATTGCCATGGCCGACGAGCTAGGATGTGATTATATTGCCACGGGACACTATGCCCGCATCGGTCAACAGGACGGACGCTATTTTCTGCGCAAAGGAGTAGACGAGACCAAAGACCAGACTTATTTTCTCTGGACGTTAACCCAGGAAAATCTTGCCCGCACGATCTTTCCTCTAGGGGAATTAACAAAACCCGAAGTACGACAAATCGCCCTGGAAAGAGGATACGAGAAACTCTCCAAGAAAAGCGAGAGCCAGGAAATTTGCTTTATCCCGGATAATGATTACCGTACCTTCCTTGCGGAGAACGTGGAAAACTTTGCAGAGAAATACGGTCCCGGATTGTTTGTTGACACTTCCGGCAAACGCTTGGGAGAACACCGGGGATTCCCCAACTACACGATCGGACAACGCAAGGGACTCGGCATCGCCCTAGGACATCCCATGTTCGTGGTCGACATCCGACCGGAAAGCAATGAAGTCGTGCTGGGAACCCGGGAAGAACTACAAGGAAAAACGTTCTGGGCAAAGGATATTAACCTAATGAAGTACGCCTCCCTACCCGATGGCTTTGAAGTAAATGCCAAAATTCGTTATCGCAACCGGGGAGCGCAAGCCTCCGTCTATCACGAAAATGACTTACTCCGGGTAGAATTTCACGAAGGTATGGACTCGATCACCCCGGGACAAAGTGCAGTTCTGTATGAGGGGACCGATGTCGTGGGGGGAGGAATTATCATCTAAATACAAAAATTTAAGCTGGAAAAAGAAAATAGAACTCTCTCCAGCCTAACGTATTATAATCCTTCAACCTAATTGCGGGTACAAAATCCCTTACTCATACTCGTGAAGTGAAAGTGGGATTATTTTATTCCGGTACCCAAGAACTTCATAGAAAAAGAATCAAACTGGTCTATGGCCTCCGGCTGACGAGCCAAGGCATCTGGAACTCCTTCCAAAGCGTATAAACGGGAATATTTCAATATTTTCTCGGACATCGACTTTATCTCTGTTGTCCCTAAAAACTTCTCGGCAGCCCAGACAATATTATCATACGCTTCCGGTTGACGGGCAATAGCGGAAAAACAAGCCGCCAGACATTTTCCCCGAGCCGTTCCCCGTTCCACTTCCGCCTCTTTATCCAATGGAGCAATAGCAGTAATCGTATCATACTGAGCCAATTTTGCCGTAGCTTGTATCAGCTCTTTTGCCATTTCCGGCTGACGGGCAATACTTTCATATAATGAAAGGGTAGAATACATTTGATTTGCCTTGTAATCAGACGTGAATGTATCACCATTATATATAGTAACATCATCCCCCTCATCCGAACAAGCGACAAAAAATAGTAGGCAGGCAGCCATTAATGTGGTAACAATTCGTCTCATTTATAATTTAAATTTATCTGTTTAACTTGTTATCTATAATCTTCGTCAATACCTCCCGAAGCGTTCCTCCCATGGCACGTACCATCTTCGGCACGAAACTATTGGAAGTCATTCCCGGAGTAGTGTTCACCTCCAACATAAAAATCTCGTCATCCCGCACGATATAATCCACCCGAATGATCCCTTCACACCTTAATATATCGTAGATCATCGAAGACAATGTCTTGATCCGGTTAGTCAGCTCGGGTGAGATACGAGCCGGAATAATTTCATCCGATTTTGTCGGGTCATATTTTGCCTCGAAATCAAAGAATTCGTTCTTTGGAATCACCTCGGCAATCGGCATGGCAATATCCATATCCCCGGCCTTCACGACCCCACAAGTCAGTTCCGTCCCGTCTATAAATGTCTCGATCAACACTTCCTGGCACAGAGCAAAAGCCTTTTTCAAAGCATCTTCCAACTGGGCAGCCTCTTTCACTTTCGTCACCCCGAAACTAGATCCCTCGGCATTCGGTTTCACGAAACAAGGCAACCCCACCTCGTTGATAATCTCATTCACGTCGTATGCCATTCCCCGAATCAACATCACGGAATCGGCCACGTTTACCCCATAACTCTTCAAATAAGTATTACACGTATGTTTATCGAAAGTCAAGGCAGAGGCCAACACGTTACAGCACCCGTAAGGCACACCCATCATATCCAAATACCCCTGCAACAACCCATTCTCCCCCGGAACACCGTGTATCGTGATATAGGCAAAATCAAACAGGATCTTCTCCCCATCCCGGGTAAACGAAAAATCATTCCTATCCACGGGATACTTTTTCTCCCCGATCTCCACGTGCCAATCCCGTCCTTTCAAGATAACGAGATATTTATTGTACCTGTTTTCATCAACCTCATCATATATATTCTTCCCAGATTTCATGGAAACCTCATATTCTGAGGAATTTCCACCGGCAATAATTGCAATATTTTTCATTTTGAATTCATCTTTTATAACACAACAAAAATACAAAAAAGAGAATAGGAGATGATAAAAAGTTTATATTTTTGCAAGCCTCAATAACACAAGGAAATGACAAAGATAAACGACCTGACACAAGGAAGCATCAGCAAGGGAATATGGAGCATGGCAATCCCTCTTATCACGGCCTCTTTCGTTCAAATGGCATATAATATGACCGACATGATCTGGCTGGGACATTTGGGCAGCGAGAGCGTGGCAGCCGTCGGCGTGGCAGGATTCTTCACATGGTTAGGTAACGCTTTGTCGTTTATCAGTAAAGTCGGGGCTGAAGTCACGATTTCCCAATCCCTGGGGGCACGTGCCGGCAGAAGGGCCCGGGCATACGCCAATCAATCAGCCATGCTGTCAACCATCATTGCCTTGGGATACGCTTGCTTTATTTATATCGCAGCCCCCATGCTGGTCGGGTTATTTCATCTGGAAGAGAACATCTCGGAATTGGCCATCATGTATATGCGCCTGGTCACCCCCGGCCTGTTCTTCACGTTCAATAACAACACGTATAGCGGGCTATATAACGGGCAAGGAAACAGTAAAACCCCGTTGAAGATTGTCGCCACCGGATTAATATTCAACATTGTCCTCGACCCACTATTAATATACGGGTACGGTTTTGTTCCCGCAATGGGAACGGCAGGTGCAGCCATTGCCACGACCTTCTCCCAGTTAATCGTATTTTCTATTTTCATTTGGAACCTTTATTTCCGTAATTCATCCATCGGAAAACTATATTTTATCACCCGGTTAAGAGCCCGATTCGTAAAACGTATCGTTTCGCTCGGCTTACCCGTGAGTATGCAAAGTGCTTTATTCGCCATGTTCTCCCTAACACTGGCCACGGTGGCCGCACAATGGGGACATATTGGGGTCGCCGTGCAGAGCGTGGGCGCACAGATCGAGGCCATCACTTGGATGACAGCCGCTGGTTTTTCCACGGCACTGGCAGCCTTCACGGGACAAAACTTCGGAGCCCGCAACTTAGACCGCATACGCTTGGGATACCACTACACGTTGAAACTCGCAGGGGGGATCGCCTTGATCGCCTGCCTGGCCTTCTTGTTCTTCAGCAAAGAAATATTCAGCGTGTTTATCAACGAACCGCAGACACTTATCGCAGGAAGCGCATACCTGAAAATTCTCGCTATTTCCCAAATATTCTCGGCCATAGAACAGGTATCCGCCGGGGCTTTCAACGGATGCGGACGTACCACCCCACCTGCTATCGTAGGCATCATTCTTACAGGAGCCCGAATCCCCCTGGCCTACTACCTGGTTACGTTCCCCTCGCTCGGGCTAAACGGCATCTGGTGGAGCATTTCACTCTCCAGCGTGATAAAGGGTATTGTACTGGCTATCTGGTATCAATCTTTTCAGAAACGTTTGGAAAACGGGCAATACAAACCTATCGGTATGCTGGGGAAAATGCATGCCGTGGCAAGTCGTCTTTGGCAGCAATTTAATTGAAAATTGAAAGTATAAATCGGGATTCAATAAGAATCTCGTTCTTTTCGTGTCAAAACGACATGAAATTATTACAGAAAAAATTCTGTAATTTTTCGGCATAAAGATTGTTGATATAAAAAATAAGGCTTACATTTGACGGCGTTAAAAAGCAACAAATAGCCATTTAAGAAACGTATAACAATAAAAAAATTACAAAAATGAAAGTAACAGTTGTAGGAGCAGGAAACGTTGGTGCAACTTGCGCAAACTGCATCGCAGAAAAGGACATCGTGAATGAAGTTGTTCTTCTGGATATTAAAGAAGGCGTTGCTGAGGGTAAATCATTGGATATGTGGCAAACCGCCCCGATCAATCTTTATGACACCCGTATCAAAGGTGTAACTAACGATTACGAGGCTACCAATAATTCAGAAGTTGTGGTAATCACTTCAGGTCTTCCCCGTAAACCGGGAATGAGCCGTGATGACTTAATCGCAACAAACGCCGGTATTGTAAAATCAGTTACTGAAAATATTATTAAACATTCTCCGAATGCCAAGATCATTATCGTGTCTAACCCGCTTGATGTAATGTGCTATTGCGCTTACTTGACTGCCAAAATCGATTCAAGCCGTGTATTCGGTATGGCTGGTATTCTGGATACCGCTCGTTACAGAGCATTCCTAGCTGAAGCATTGAATGTTTCACCGAAAGATATTCAAGCCTTGTTATTAGGTGGACACGGGGACACGATGGTTCCGCTCCCAAGATATACCACGGTTTCAGGTATTCCTGTAACTGACTTGATTGACCATGACACGTTGAACGCCATCATCGAAAGAACGAAAGTTGGCGGTGGAGAGCTGGTAAAATTGATGGGTACTTCAGCATGGTACGCTCCCGGTGCAGCAGCAGCTCAAATGGTTGAGGCTATCGTGTGCAACCACAGAAGAGTATTCCCGGTTTGCGCTTTGTTGAATGGCGAATACGGAATGAACAACATCTATTTAGGAGTTCCGGTAATCTTGGGTAAGAATGGTATCGAGAAAATTATCGAGGTAAAACTTAACAAGGACGAACAAGAATTATTAGCTCAATCAGCTAAAGCTGTTAGATCAGTAATGGATGTACTTGACAACATGAAATTATTTTAACTAACAATAGTACTTCACGATCATTCTTTAAAAAACCGTTCCGGGGCGCCGGGACGGTTTTTAATTTTAATCTCTCTTGTTATGAAAAACGTGTTATCAAGCGAAGAAAGGATAAATATTTAAGGTAATTACCAGATAATCATAGAGCAAGAGTCTACAATAAACCTGCGTAAACCTATGTCAAAATTCAGTCTAGTTCCAACCCGGATTCTGTTCCAACTTGGCATCTATATTGGCATCAATCGCTTTCTGCGGGATCGGGAATAATTTCCACTCGATTGTTCCCGTGTAAGTCGGATAATCAGCAATGTAATACGCATGAGCCCGAAGTTGATCCTCCATGACAGAACCTTGCATACGCAATAACGTACACCATCTTCTTTCCTCCATGAACAACTCTCTCGCTCTCTCGTCCAAGATAAAAGTTAAAGAAATATCCCCTGCTGTTGCCATACGGCTGCATTGCGCCCGACCGCGTAACTGGTTTATGTCATTCGCAGCACTACCGGCATCCCCCATACGGAAATAAGCCTCCGCCCGCAACAAATAAGTTTCGGCTAAACGACAGGCATACTCGTCCCGGAAAGTATTCGTACGATTCCCCCCGTATACTAAATCCTCGTATCCCCAATCATCCACGGGAGCGAATTTAGTCCATACCGGGTAATAATGATCCATATTTGATTCATCTAACATATCAGCCGTCACGATCTGACCGTATTTACTGTGTTTGGTATCGATACACACGAATTCCCGACGAATATTCGCTTTTGAATTCCGAATATCCGTGGCAAAATCACCCGCCCAAATATCATTGATCATGTAGTCTGTCGGGGCATTAAAAGACACTCCCCGGCCACCGACGTAGGCACAGAGGTTTCCCCCGGGATAGATTGATTCATCAATATTCGTGTTCCACGGACCATACCCGGCATCCGATTCCAAATATTCGCTTTTCCAACGCATCTCCCTCAACACGGGAGAAAAACTTCCAGCGTAAGGCAAAAAATGATTTCCCCCGAAGTCATGCCAGACCGTCACATCATTTTGCAACGTCCACAAAGCCTCGGTATTTCCCTCTGCATAATCCAAGTTTCCCCGTTGAAAAAGATCAAAAAAGACATCCCCGTCCGGGTAATAAGCCTCGACTCCATTCATGGCCTCACCGGAACCCGGCTTTGCCCGGGAACCGAATCGCTCGGTCATCAAAGAGTGTAACTCGGTAACCTTGGTCGCATAAAAAATGGATTGCAGCAACAAATCCCGATCATCTCCCAGCTCGGTAGCCAAGGCCAGATAAGCCTCTGCCAAATAATGATAGGCTGCGCCTTTCGCCACGTACCCCGCCTCTCCCGGATAATCAGGCAAAGTATCCGCCGCATTCTTCAAATCTTGAATGGCGAACCGATACGTTTCCTCCCGGGTCATCCGGGTAAAATCATACCGGGGCTCCTGATAGAATTTCGTTACCTCGGGAACTCCCCCGAACAACTCCCCCAAAGTGAGATAAGCAAATCCCCGAAAGAAATTAGCCTGCGCCCGTACCTGCGCCCGGTCATTCTCGCTATCCCAGTTCAAAGTCTTCACTTCTGCCCCCTCCAAAGTCTGGTTAGCATAACTCACTAGCTGATAATAAGCCTCGTAAATATTCTTCACTTCATTCTTATCCGTGGACCAGGAAGAGAAATTAGACATACCATTACCACTTGACCGCCACATCGGGGTATCAAACATATCGGTTCCTGCCCCTTTTAAAAACACGTCATTCTGTAACCAATAACGAGCGTGAGCATACATATTCGTCACGCAAGCTTTTACTTGATCCACGGTCTTGAAAGCATCTTCAGCCGTGTAAAACGTGTCGGGATGTTCTTCCAGAAAAAGATCATCGTTACATCCGGAAATTCCCATTACCATAGCGGCAAAAATAACCGCAATATATTTTCTAGTTTTCATCATCATGCTCCAAATTTAAAATGTCAAATTAACTCCAAATGAATACATGGCTGCCAACGGATAACCGTAACTTCCTCCTAACGTTTGTTTGATTTCCGGATCACCCCCAACCCAATTGGTTATCGTGAACACGTTCTTTGCTGCAAAAAAGACTTTCAACCCGGCAATCTGCAAACGACTCAACCAATCCTGATGGAAAGTATAGGAAAGGCTTAAATCCTGCAAACGCACGAACCCATAACTTTGCAGCGGGGTAAAACGACTGTCGGCATAATCCACACGAGGATATTTGTTACTTCTGTTTTCCGGGGTCCACCAACCATGATTCAAGTTATTATCCCACACGGTTCCTGTTGCCGTTTGGTAAGCATACGTGTTCTGGCTCAATCCGTAACCATTTCCCCCAAATACGCCCGCAAACAAGAAATACAATTCCAAATTCTTGTATTTAAGCGTGCTACTCAAACTCATCCGGAAGTTTTCCTTGTTATATCCCAAGATCGTACGATCGTCTGCCGTAATCTTACCATCCTCACTCCCGTCCAAATTAGCAAATTTCACGTCACCGGGTGCCGCATTATTTGCCTCGATGTATTCAATATCTTCTTCCTGTACAATTCCTATTGACTTATAACCGTAAATGGCCCCCAAAGATTTCCCGATAAACAGACTATTGGAAATATCATCTTTACCGTCACCGTATAAATCTTTCAATTTATTCCGGTTTAGATAGAACGTGACAGCCGTACTCCAATTCCAATCTTTCGTTCGGACATTCTGCGTGGTCAACGTGGCCTCTATCCCCCAGTTATCAATCTGCCCCATCGTGGCTTTCATACTTGTCAACCCGTTATTCATCACGGGTAACAATCGATCAAAAATCTGATCGGTCGTCTTCGAGAAATAACCGTCAAATTCCAAATAAATCCGGCTACCCAATAAACCGAGGTCAAACCCATAGTTAAATGCCTCCGTTGTCTCCCAACCCAGATCGGCATTTCCTAGCTTATCATAGCGTTGGCCCCAGCTAATCGTCGATTCATTCCCGAAAGGATAACTGATACCGCCTTGTTGTCCTAACTTTATCTGAGACAATGTCATGTAGGGAGCCAAAGATTGATTACCATTCTTACCCCACGATCCCTTCAACTTTAAATAATCGATGAACGACACCCGTTTCATAAAACGTTCATTCGAAACCGTCCATGCCACCCCGACTGCCGGAAAAACACCCCATTTCGAGTTCTTCCCGAACACGGACGATCCGTCCCGACGCACGGAAACACTTAAATGATACGTGTCGTTATAATTATAGCTGATTCGCCCCAGATACCCGATATTATTATGCTTTGTCTTATCTATATTGGTAATTTTCTGCGTTTTAGCATATACCAGTCCATCTGCTCCCAACACGGTATTCCCTTGATCCGAAAAATCACTTCCGGTCATCTTCCGGTAGTCATACCGTTTGGAATCCCTCGTGTAAACGTAGGTTGCATCAATAAAATGTTTCCCAAATTGACGATTAAAATTCACGATATGATCCATTACCCAGTACGTGTTCTTCGTGCGGGCACTATACCCGTTCGCCTTACTTAAGAAACCGGATAATGCCGAGGCTGAATACCGATCTTCAGAAGTTCCTTCTGCCACAAAATACCCCTCATGTTCGAAATAATCCCGTTCCACGTTCTCCCAGGAATAAGCAGCATTTACCCGGTAAGTCAGTCCTTCCAGCCAAGGACATCTCACAAGCACATGCCCCTTAATTAAAGTCGTGGCATAAGTATCATGATCATCCACCGTACCACTATTCACCAACCACAAGGGATTTGTCAACCCGCCCCCCAATTCTCTCGGGTACTTCTCCAGTTCACCGTTCGGACGAGTCACTCGGCCGTAAGGAGTCAAACGCAAGGCCTGTACCAAATTGTAAGTCGTGGGACCGGAGTAATCATTAAAAGTATATCCCATTTGTGTCCCAACTTGCAACCAAGAAGCCACGTCACTCTGCAAACGGAGCGACAAAGCCTCCCGTTTATAATCATCTCCAATAATCACACCCTCCTGATCAACGTGAGAAGCGGATAGGAAATAATTCAATTTTTCCGTCGCACCGGATACGGATGCCGAATAACTCTGCATCAGTCCCACCCGGCTCACGTAATCTAACCAATCCGTAGTCTTGCCGTTTTTATAATTCTCTAGCTCGAATCCACTCATCCAAGCTGAAGGATCGGCATCCTCCGCTAGATGCTGGATTGCATTAATTTTTTTAATATAATTCTCCGGACTCAGCACCTCCGGACGATTCGCCATCTCTGACAACGTCCACGATGCATTAAAATTCAGCACGGGTTTTCCTAATTTTCCCTGTTTCGTTGTGATCATCACCACCCCGTTGGCAGCCTGTGATCCATAAGCAGCCAAAGAAGTTGCGTCTTTCAACACGCTCATGCTTTCGATGATATTGGGGTCTATATCCCGCAAACTTCCCATAAAAATCACTCCATCCATCACGATCAACGGGTTAGATGTCGATCCCCCGATCGATTTTTGCCCCCGTACTTGTAAAGAAGGCGCCTGTCCTGCTCCTTGTTGTTGCGACACGGTAATACCCGTTACCGTTCCCCGCAACACATCCATCGAGTTCGTATTCGGTAACAATGCCAAAGGAGATTCTGCGGTGTTAATCACGCTCACGGACCCCGTAAAATTCTTCCGGGCCACGGAACCATATCCCACGACAACCACCTCCTCCAACTCTTCATTATCCACCCGCAACCGGACATTTCGCATCCCTTCCTTTTTTAACACTATTTCCCGGGTAACATACCCAACAAAAGAAACCCGAAGTACGGCTCCAGCCTTTACCGTTAACTTGTAATTACCCAAAGTATCGGTCACACATCCATTTGTTGTTCCTTGTTCCAAGATAGCAGCCCCGATAATTGGTTCTCCTTGTTCATCAATTACTCGACCAAATATTTTCCACTTTGTCACTCGCGTCGAATCGACTTCGCCCGCAACACTTCGAGAAATTGTTCCCATCATACACAGGCCACCAAGCAATAAAATCATTCCGAACTTGATAACGCCTTTCTGAAATAAATCTAGATCCTTCATTTTATATCACGTATATGCATTAATTTTCCTTCAGAAATTCACGTAATTTTTCCTACACAACAAACACGCCAAAACACAAGGAAGAAAATATCGAATTGATTTTCTGCAAAAAAGCTCTCTAGGTTTCATCATGGGGCAATAGGGAAGTGTGGAATTTTTACACACACCAAACACCAATATTCCACACCGTTAAAATTTAGGTATCTATATACCACTTTACAACGAAATTCAAAGTAAACTTTTCCTAGGTAATACTCGCTTATCTTCCGTAGCATATTCGATATTCTTAGGGATCAAAGACGTATCAA
>UMJL01061437.1_pt1 | contig 11896 bp, 6 predicted proteins | sample 1966071 | NCBI WGS metagenome assembly UMJL01 (sample SAMEA4836148, study PRJEB28245) | human gut metagenome | biome: gut microbiome; material: fecal sample | place: Denmark | collected 2008
GCGCAGCTTCAGTGTGGACGAGGCCAAGTCGGTGCTCCGCACCCGTCCGCAGAACCTCAGCCTCGACGAGATGTTTGCCGTGGCACAGACCTACGAACCGGGCAGCAACGACTTCAAGCAGGTGTTCGATGTGGCGGTGCGCATGTACCCCGACAGCGAGGTGGCCAACCTCAACGCCGCCTGTGCCCTGCTGGAACAGGGACTGACGGAGCAGGCACGCCCCTATCTGGACAAGGCTGGCAATAGTCCGCAGGCCGACAATGCCCGGGGAGTGTGCTTGCGTATGCAGGGACGTTACGACGAAGCGGTGGAATGCCTGCGCCGGGCCGCCGATGCCGGGCTGGAGGAAGCCGTGAGCAACTTGTCCGGCATTGAGTGAGACCGGCTGTGACGTCGTACAATCAGGACATTATTATTAATTTTTTATATATTACAGTTATGAAGAAAGTGAAGTTTTTTGCAATGCTATTGGCGGCAGGCATGTTTGCCGCGTGTAGCGACGACCTGGGAGACGCAGGCGACATGGGAGGAAACGCTCCGGACGCAACGGAGGGGTATGTAAGGGTAGCGATTCATACGCCTACTACTACCGGAAGTATGACGAGGGCTGAAGACGGCAGTGCAGACCTCGAAGATGGTACCGCCAATGAATATAAGATTACTGACGGTGTGATTGCCTTTTTCAAGGCTGCAAAAGGGGAAAATCCGGATGCGAATGCCACATTCGTCAGTGCTTATCCTTTGGATGGATTGACAGTCCAGGGTGGTGACGCACCGCAGGTTACCGAGAAGGTCGTTACGGTCTCTGCAGCACCGATGGTCAATACTGCCACCGAGCAGCTGTATGCTTTGGTCATACTGAATAAACCTTCTGTGGTAGTGGTGGGTGCAGATGATCATAGTTTGACATTAAATAGTACACTACTTACTGCGGCATCCAAGTTGTCTGATTTTACCACGGCTTTAGCGAATCAGACTCTCGCCGCTTATACGGGCGATAATAATGATGCTTTTACAATGTGCAATGCTCCGTTGTCCAATATAGCCGGCAGTAATTTGGCGGATAATGTTAGTAAAGCAGTGGCCAAGACTTTGGTTCCGGTAACCGTTTATCCGACACAGAATGAAGCGGAAGGCAATCCGGCTGCCCGCATCTACGTGGAACGTGTAGTGGCCAAGGTGACGCTCAAAGGTTTTAATTATAATAATTCAGTGTATACCAAAGATGTGAAGAATACAGCTGGTGTTTATGCCGGTGATGTTGTTCAATTGGAGGGTTGGACGCTGAATGTTACCAACAAATCTACGGCATTGGTGCGCAATGTGTCAGGATTCAGTGCAACTAGTTGGTTAGCTGCTGCTACCGGAACTGCAACGAACAAAATCAGTCGTTTTGCTGGAACAACTGTAATCCCGGTTGATTATGCAACTCCTGGTACAAATTATTATCGCATCTATTGGGCAGAGGATGGAAATTACAGTGAAAAAGATGAGCAGGTGACAGATGATTTTACCGTCTATTCTTCTACCGCTGCTCCTGAGGATCCACAACCAACATGGAATCAAAATACTGCGGATAACACGGATGATAAAGATAAAGATTATGCCCTTTATTGCCTGGAAAATACAATGGCAGCAGACAAACAGAATGAAAAGCAGACGACTTCTGTGCTTTTGAAGACTTTTTATCTGACTCAATTTGAGGGTCAGGATGGTGCTAGCCGACAGGATTTCTTTGTTTGTGGTTCAAGCCCGGTCAAATATCCTGCTACTGACATCAAGAATGATGAAGACAAGACACTTCAGGGTATCATTTCGTTTGTTAGAGAAAAAGCAAATGAGATTCTTACAACAGATTTGGGCGAAAACGACTTGTCTATAAATTCTAAGGCTGATGCCGGCATATATGATAACAAAGATGGTATGCTGATTAGTCGCTTGTTTACTCTCGCTGATTCATATAAAGGTGACAAGGAAGATGTATGGAACGCAATCTGGAGCCAGGTAGGTACCATCCGTTACTATAAAGGAGCTATAAGCTATTATTACGCTACCGCTATCCGTCATTTCAACGATGATGAAACTTTTTGGAAAGATGGCGAATCCTACGGGATACAGCATCTGGGCCGTTATGGCGTAGTGCGTAACAACTGGTATGAAGTGAACATTAGCAGCATCAGCGGTCCGGGTGAACCCGAAATCCCAGATCCTGAAGGTCCCGATGATAAGGCCGAGGGCTATATTCGTGCCGAAATCAACGTCCTCTCCTGGGCCAAGCGTTCACAGGGCGTAGATCTGTAATCAGAGTGTGTGGGGCTGTGTAAAGCCAAACGTTCACCACAGATTGCGCGGATTGTTGCGGACGGATGCTATCGGACCATCCGAAGTTCACGAGAAATCTGTGTCAATCCGGGAAGTCTGTGGTGAATGGACACACCCCGCCGTCTCTCAATCAATCGATATAATAAAAAGAACCATTTATGAACCATTGTGCCAAATATATGCTGAAGGCAGGCTGGCTGGCAAGCTGTCTGCTGGGCTTGTTCGCCACGTCGTGTACCGACTTCATCTTCGACGACCGTGACGGATGCGAACGGGGCGTGTATGTCAACTTCGTCTACGATTACAACCTCCACCGTTCCGACATGTTTGCCGACCATGTGGGCGAAGTCACCCTCTACATCTTCGACGAAGAGGGCAACTACATCGACAGCCGCACCGAGGCCAACGACGACGAAATACAGCCCCTGAAGGAGCATGGCTACAACATGTATCTGGACCTGCCCGACGGCAAGTACCGCTTCGTGGCACTGGCACATCAGCGTAAAAGCGACGAACAGCTGCGGGGCAGCTTCCAGCGTACCGAGCTGGATGCGGACAGCCGTATGGAGGACCTCAAGATTACGCTGGACCATACCCGGCTGTACGACGGTGTGGGGCTTGTCAACCATCAAGGCCAACCGCTGGACACCCTCTGGCACTCCATTTCCGACCAAGCGGTCGAGGTGAAGCAGGGGCAGTACGTTTACCACACCCTCTCGCTGGTGAGAAACACCAAAAACATCAGTGTCACCCTGCGCGACATCGACCGTCCCGAGGCGATGGACATCGAAGACTACAACCTGTATATTACCGGCGGCAGCATCCGGCTGAACCATGACAACTCCGAAGACCCCGGCATCAAGGCCCTGTGTACACCCTATGTTACGTGGAATACCCAAGACCCTGATGTCAGCAGCCGTGCTTCGGCCATAGGAAACATGGGACATGCCGACTTCATGACCTCGCGCATCTTCGCGCACGACAACCTGGCCGACGACGAAGTGCTGGTTGTGGAACACAAGGAAACCGGCAAACGCGTCATCGAGGTCAACCTGCCCGACCTGCTCGGCCGCCTGTGCAATTACGACGAGCTGCACCGCTACTCCCGTCAGGAGTTTCTGGACCGCGGCTACGATTACGACCTCTCCTTCTTTCTCTCCGGTGGCAGCTGGGCTTATGCCAACGTGTCCATCGGTGTGTTGGGATGGAGCAAACGGGTACAGAATGTGGATTTGTAAACTGACAGACTGAATATGTTGAAACAAGTAATATCCTTCGGCTGCTGGCTTCTGCTGCTCATCCTGGCAGGATGCGGCGAAGCGTCTCCCTATGCGGAAGAACCTTCTGCACAGGACCGGACCATCACGCTGAATCTGGATATTACCACCAAAGCCGCAGCCGAACCTGGCGAAAGTCCCGACAACTTCCACCTTTGGATTTTCAACGGCGACAAGCTTTTGAAATATATAACCGAGAATAAGGGTTGGGAAACAAGTAATGAGGTTGGTGTCGACCTGAAAACAACCATCGAAACCGAGATTGATGCTACGGGAATCAGTGCAGTGCAATTCTACCTGTTGTTGAATACGGAGGTTATCGGCCCGTGGGCGATGACACCCGCTAAGCTGAAAGCCCTTACTTTTACCCTTCCGTCGCAACCATACAGCCACGACAACAAAGTGCCCATGAGCGGAGAGGCTGAACTGACAGGCATCACCATCGGACAGACGAATTATGAAGTGGAGATTGATGCGGGAAGAAGCGTGGGCAAGCTGGAAATTTATTGTACCAAAAATTTGCTGTCCACAAGTCTGTTTCTGAATAAAATCACGTTGGGGCACGAGCCGGACAAAGGATATCTGGTGGAAACTCCAGCCCCCAACGATATAACATATAATGATGATGAGGTAAGCACATTGTTTGAATCACAGGATGGTCTGGGCATAACTACAGTTCTGTCTGGTGACTTACCCGATAACGATAATTTGGAAAGCGAATACGAGAAAGGAAACTTTACTAACATTTCCGTTTCTTCACCCTACCTCCTCGAAAATCAGAATGGAGGAGACGCGCTTCGGGTAGAAGGAGTAGATGAAACGATAACGGATAAAGACAAACGATATTGCCTCACCCTCAACTATACCCTCGACGGCTCTTCCGTCGAGAAGAAAATCTATCTGACTGAGATAGAGCGGAACACCCTGAACAAGGTGTTCATCCGAATCAAGGAGAAAGTGTTCGACATCGACGTGTCTTACTCGGTAAAACCTTGGGAGATGGTAGTGTTGACGCCCGAATTCTGATAAAAACGAAAAATAGTTGGAAACGATATGGATAGCATCAAAAAAATATTCGGTAGGATTTTCGTTCTGGGATGCCTGGTCGGAAGCCTGACAGGCTGCTACGAAGAAGACCGCGCACCACTTTCCGGCGAACGGACGGTACAGGTACAGCTGGACGTGCATACACGTGCCGTGGATGCTTTGGACGGAACACCGACCGCTGAAGAGTCTGCTCTCCATTCCCTCCGCGTCTATGCGTTTTCCGATGTTGATGGTAGAAGTACAACCGTCGGTCATCTTTATCTGGACAAAAAGGACTTGGATAATACGACTGAGACTAAATCCTTCCTGATGGATTTGAAGATAAAGGCAGAATCCACAAAACAGACCCTCCGCTTCTATGCTGTGGCCAATGAGGGGGCGATGTCTACGCCGGGCGCAGAGAAGCCGTTGAAAGAAAGTACATCGGAAGATGAGCTGAAATCTTTCTCATTCACTTTGCTCAAAACGCCTACGAGTGATAACGGGTTACCTATGTTTGCCACAGATACGGTGGCTGTCAATACAAGTAGCGCTTCTTTACAAACCCAAGACAACAACCACGAAGGACATTATACCTTAAATGAAAAAGTGAATTTTGAGCTGGCGCGTCCTGTAGGCAAGCTGGGCCTCTTTGCCGCCAAAGTGGAAGGAGAGACCGAAACGCTTACCGTGACCGGTGCCAAGATTCTGAAAGAAGGTACCCGTATGATGAATTATCTTTTCCTGCAAACAGACGAGGTTTTAAAACAGATTGTTTCTAAGGAGAGGGAAATCAATTTGTCTTTGGTTACGGGAGGAAACGTAAATAATGAACTTTCCGAAAACATATCAGAGACTGACCGCAAGAACCCCGCCAACTATACCGCGTTGCTGGAGGTTCCTTTCTATCCCTTTGAAACCCCTTGGGGCAGTACTTCCTGGAACAAACCGGGAGATGCGAAGGGAGCGGTGCTTCAGATAGACTATCAGTTTGGCGATAAAACAAATACCGGCTTGGTGTACCTGCCACGCATCGAACGCAACCATTACTATGCCATCTGCTGCCTGATGCGGAATTCGGGTAAAATCACGGTCGGGTATGTGGTGGCCGATTGGGACGACGGCGGAAACTACGAACTCGATTTTGCCTACCCTACTTATGTGAACCCTATAGAACCCATGGAAGGAGCAAGTTATAATCAGCCTACGGTTTATTATAATCCTGACCCCGATTCGGATGAGGGAACATTCAAGGCATGCTTCTCGCTTACCGCTCCTGAGGGGCAGGAATGGCAGCCCACCTTGCTCAATGCCACTCCGGCGGACTATGAGATAACGGTGTACCAAAGCGAACAAGGCATACAGAAAAAAGTAGAACCTCCCTACGTGGCATCCAGCTCCGAGTATGTTATCAAAATCCGTGCGCTGAAGCCCGAAAACGTAGGCAGGACGGTAGAACTGGGTATCGTCTACATCCCCCGCTGGGATCCGGGAGCCATGTCGCTGCTGCAAATCAACGGAACAAGCGGTCAAACGAAATGGCCGGGAAGCGACGACCCCGAAAAGATAGTTATCTCTCAAATAGATCCTACGACTGCCAACCCCTAAACGAGCGACGACGTTATGAAAAAGATAATGTATACAATCCTGAAAACGGCACTGCTGCTGCCGCTGCTGGCGGCCTGTAGCAGTGAAACCGATTCCTTCCTGCCCGGAGCGGGAACGGAAGGCAATGCCATTGTCCTACAATTTTCGGCGGGTGACGTTCCGAAAAGCCGGGCAGTAGATGTTACAGGAGCCGAGGTGAAAGTGGAACATCTGGATGTTTTCATCTTCGAAGAAAGTGGCGGGAAGGCGCACTATGAGCGTGTCGGCAATTGCACGGACAAAGAAGGCACCGTTACACTGGCGGCCAAGCGGGAGGTCTTTACAGCCAATACCGGTTATTGGGTGTACCTGATAGCCAACAGTACCCACGCGAAAGCTGATTTTGAAGCCATCACCGACCTGAACTCCCTGAAAGCCATGACACAGAAAGACGAGGATATTTTCCTGACAGGGATAACGAATATAGGTGCTCCTCAGTCGTTCCTGATGGACGGCATCGCTTACGAAGCAACAGCCGCGCAAGAGCCTGCGGCTGCCGCTCCGGGTGTGCTCTACAACGGCGTCAAGTCCGATGACACGAAGCTGAAAGTTACCCTGCGGCGTGCAGCTGCCAAAGTCATTGTATATATAAACAAAGGGGAGAAGGTGACTTTTGATCAGGGACTGGGAGGGGCTATTCCCGGATACTATTTACGGAATATGCCTTATACCACTTCGCTGCTGTCCGGAGTGGATGGCGAGGCAGATTTAAGAACTCCCGATCTTGTGAATAACGATTATTTTGACTGGACTACAGAAAAGATTACCGTGACTGCCTATGCCTATGCCCACGAGTGGGCCGATGCCAGTCTGGAAAAGGAAGTACGCCTGGTGGTGAACATTCCCATGAAATATGAAGATAAATCGGGAAATGTAACAGAACATGTGAGCAGCTATTATCAAATCCCCATCAGCAAGGACAAAGTGCTGAAGCGCAACACCTGCTACCAGGTGACGGTAACGGTCAACGCGCCCGGCGCGCTCGACCCGTCCGAACCGGAAGAATTGACGGAAATTCAGTATTCAGTCATACCTTGGGAAGAAATCCCTGTGAATATCGACGGCAATGAACGCCCGATATTCTTGTATGTAAACGAAGAGGAAATGGAGATGCACAACATTGCTGAAGATAGTACGACCCTTTACTTCACTTCTTCGTCGGAGGTGAGTACAAATATTACACGCGTATATTATATTGATAAGTTTGGACAGGAGCAGGAGTTAGAGGAGATTCCTAATACCGATAATGAGTACGGTATAAATGAAGGTTCCTCCTACCGACCGGATTGGAACAACCGCTGTACAATTAAAATCACCCCCGATGCAAGTATGAGTGGTAACATAGAAGTTTATAGTACGCTTCCTGAAAACAAGACAATACGTTATATTGAAATGGAGGTGACAAATGCCGAAGGCATTACTCGTGAAGTTACTGTAGCCCAGTATCCGCTGGAGTATATTACGAATATTCAAGGGTGGTACTCATATCGTGATGATTTTAAAAGGTCAGATCCTAACCCAACAACTTATGAATATCCAGGTGATAGAATAACAGGAATTGCTCTTGCGACTTCAAGTATTACTAATTGGAATGGAAAATATGAATACCTTGTAGGAACAGATGGGTGGTTCGGTGGTCCTCCAAATGGATTCTTTGTTTCGAAAGTGGCAAAATTGAGGGCAGATGGTAGTGGAAAATCAAATCTATATACTTACTATTATACATCCAGATCAAATAAAGTCAAGGAATCTGACTATTCAGAATATAATGGTAGAATGTACACTATAGTATTGACAAGTACATCAAATGAGTATACCCTTGGACGTCCACGTATGATTCAAGACAAAAATTATCCTGATCTTATGGTTACGGATCCAGGAAAAGATAATGCTCAATTGGTTTCGCCGTCATTTATGATAGGTTCGTGTGTCGGAGAATTTCACGTTGGAGGTGGTAATCTAAGGCTTGATGGAAGTGATAATAGTGTCCGTGTTGCACGTGAACATTGTGCACATTATGTAGAAGTGTATAAAGATAAAGATGGTAACAAAGTTACTTTGGACGATTGGCGTTTACCAACACAAGAAGAACTTAAAATTATTTTTAAATTTCAAGGTGCGGAAAATCAGGATGCAGATGCTATGGACTTTCGCTTGAATGGACAATATTACTATTGTGCAAGCGGAAGAATTTCTAATGATAAATATACTGTTGAAGGAACGGGAGTCGCTTGTGTCCGTGATTGCTATAACGATAAAAAGTAATCGAGAAATCTATTAAAAAGAAACATGATAAGGAAAATAATACATAGGGTGATAGCCATGGTTGCAGTATCAGCTTTGCTTGTTTCTTGTAACGAGGATGAATTATGGAAGAATCATACTTTACGTGATGGTTACGTGGCTCTGCGCTTCAGTGCCGAGATACCGGATATGCAGGAAGTAGAGACCCGTGCCGTAGACCCCGACGGGGGCGGTGTGCAGAACATGACCCTCTTCTGCTTCGACAGCTACGGACTGTTCATCTCGACGGCAACAGCTACCTTGGCACCAACAAGCGACTTGACAGGTACATTCGATGCCCAGGTGCCCGACAATACCCGTACCATCCATTTTCTGGCCAACCAGAATATGTCGGAATTCAAGGAAGACGACTTCCGTGGGAAATCGGAATCGGAGGTGATGTCCGTATTGGAAGGTTCGTCCGGTAAAATGATTTACTGGGCACGTTTTGCCTGTGCTCCGAATGATGAGCGCAAGATTAACGAACAACTTGGTAATTCAATTGAGATGATCCGAAACCAGGCGCAGGTATCTATTGCTAATAATAAGTGGGAGACAGAATGGTTCACAGTCACCGGATTTGCGGTTGTCAATTCGAATGCCTTCGGTACGGTAGCACCCTATCATCCGACAAAAGGTTATGATTTCGTATGGCCGGATGACGCGGATTTTGTAACCCTTCCGCTGAACGATGCCAAGATGAGCGACATCACCGATGTATCTACCTCAGTGTCTGAATACATCTTTGAGTGCAAGAATACTTCGGACGATCCGGTGAGCGTCATTATACGCGGGCATCTTCGTGGTGAAACAGAAGCCGATGATTTATACTATCGTGCGTTGTTGCTCGATGACAAAGGAGAGCAGTTGCTGATAAAGCGCAATTTCCATTACAGCTTGAATATAACGGGAGCCTTGTCCTACGGACAGGAAACGTTTGAGACGGCAACGACAGCTCCGGCTACCAACAACGTGTGGATTTCCATTTCAGACGAGGTAAAGTCGGTGGAAGACAATGAATATATCCTGACGGTGGACAAGACCAGCTACATCCTGGACGAAAAGGATGCCGGTAACACTTATACCCTAACCTATTCATTAAAGGGGAAAAACGGTACAACTGTAACCAAAGCGGATGAACCGACTATCTCTTGGTTGGACGGGAACCGGGTAGCGAGGCCTTCTATCGGCCATTCTTTTACTGTAACAAACGGTACAGGCGAAGGGGAAATCCGAATTTCGCTCTTGCCGTTGGGCAACAACGAAAAACTGGAAGGAACGTTGCTGGTGAAGAAAGGAAAGCTGCAACGTAAAATCAAGGTAATTACCATCAAGAAACAGGAGTTTACACCGGCTTGGGTGGGAACACAGGTGTATGGTTCTGTTAATGGAAGTAATAAAGAAAGCCGTGCTCACGTGACGGTGATGTTCACCATCCCGGAAACCTGTCCCGAAGAACTGTTTCCGATCCGGGTACTGGTCAGCACCAATGAACTGGACGTTCGTTCAGCGGCTGGCGTAGCACTTCCTGTTATCAATGATGGCGATGAAGGATATGGTGAACCGAACGGTATCGGGTATAAGTATGTTTATACAGCAACTGCTCCCGGCGTGCAGCGCATCTACTTTGAGAACGTGTTGAACCATAGTGACACGGATGAGGGAACAGTCAAGATAGAAGCCGAACACTTTACAACGGTTAACAAGACCTTTAAATATTCAGCTAATCAGTATTCTATTACAGTAGAAGGTCTCAATGAATACAATGCACAAAATCCATCGGAAGAGAATTTCCCGGAGGATGAAAAGATTTATTATCGGTTGGTTCCCCAAAAGCGATATGCCAATGTGCAGTTTGACATGCAGATGACGAATCTTGAGACTAATGAACCCTTCAATGCGGGAAATTCTGATGAATTTTTGCTTTACTCCCAGTATTTGGATTATTACAAGGATGGAGAGGAAAGCCAGGCTGGAGTAATAGCTTTTGATTGTAGGTTCTGGGATGTAGATGCAAGTAACTGGGGAAGCGTAGGTCGTCTGTTGATGTTTATGCCCCGCAATCCACAAAATCCTACAGCCGGTAGAGGTAAATACTCCATCTACATGAAGACCAACCGGGCCGTCAGTGCGGAAGTAGTACGTATTTCGTCCAACCAACAAGGATCACCGAGTGCATTGCCTAATAATAACGGAGCTAATTATACTGGTAACTCTTACCGTTCCGTTACATTCGAGTTGGCCAATTACAATCCGTTCCGCTTTGCGGCACGTGTAAACAATGAAGGAACAGATACATCAGGAGCCGAAGAAGAAGTAACTACTCCGTTGGCATGGACTTATGCACCAGAACAAAAGGTCGATATCGCTTTGGATGTAACCAGCTTTAAAGGTTCGGACGACAAGTCTGTCGATCCGTTTGGCGAAGCATTTGAAATCTATATCGATGCGCCCATGTTGGAGATTGACCAGAATCGTTTGGCTGAATACAAATTGAATAGCGGTAAATTGAAAGCCGACCCGAACGTGGAAGGACGCTTTATCTATACTGTGGATGCCGATCGGGAAACTGAACGGCAGTATGGTTATGGAACCGTAATAAATTCGGATGGAACTGAAGCAAACCAGACCGGCGAACGGAAGACTTTGCCGTTCAAGACAAGCAGCATTGTGAGTGCGGGTGACATCGTGATTTCGTCGAACAAGGAAAAAGTAGTGTTCTTCGACAAGACCTTCAAGGTGAGCAATACGCCCATCAGTGGGACTCTGAAATATGGAACAAACGGGCAGAATGTACCTCGCAGCGCGTTTGTTTCCTTCGAACGTACCCGTAATGGCAGCCGCATCGGTGCTGTCACCGTTACAGCTAACGGGCAGTATGAACTGCGCCTGCGTAAGGAATATACCTTCAACTGGTATACCGACGAAGTGGAGTTCCATTATGAAGGAACGGATGGAACGATGTATCATAAAACCTATCAGAACCTGGCCGCCCTGTTTGCATCGCCCGATGTAGTGCTGGAGGCAGCGGAAGGTAATTGATTGGAAAAAGAGAATGGCCGTGATGTATCCGATAACTGATAGAACGAAAAACGTAACGGTGAGGGGCCGCTGGATGCTTTGCTTCCTGCTGATGTGGGGAGCCGTGACGGTGTCGTGCCGGAACACGGCTACGGCGGATGCTTCCGGACAGGTTGCTGCTGCCCCGGCGAAAGCTGCGGTACAGGAGGATGTACGCGGAAGCTTCCCTTTCCCGGATGTCCCTGTTACCCTGACGGAACCGGAAGCCCGCAAAGCCTGGCTGCTGACCCACTACTGGGAACGGTTTGACTTTGCCGACA
>UMJL01028638.1_pt1 | contig 11878 bp, 15 predicted proteins | sample 1966071 | NCBI WGS metagenome assembly UMJL01 (sample SAMEA4836148, study PRJEB28245) | human gut metagenome | biome: gut microbiome; material: fecal sample | place: Denmark | collected 2008
GCATGTGGCAAAGGGTCAGATTATGCCACAAGACCAGATTTTCAGGATCGTACTTCAAAGCCGCCCGATAGTCTTCAATGGCTCCATCAAAATTGTTCTGACGGATACGAGCCAGTCCTCTTATCTGATAGGCACCGACCACAAAAGGATTGCGTCGGATGGCCTCATCACAATCGGCCTCAGCTCCTTGATAGTCGTCGAGATTGATTTTGGCCAATCCGCGGAAAAAATAAGGTTCGTACAAATAAGGCTTGGCGCTGATTACCTGATTGAAATACTGAATGGAAAGTACATAATCCTCGAAATACAATGCATTCCGGGCAATCATCATCACACGCTCCGTATTGATCTGGGCACACAAACACGCCGGCCACAACAGTATAGCTATCAGTAATCTCCTTATCATTTTCAACCCTTATTTCACGGTCTTCACCTTGTATGTACAATGAGCCTTTCCCTTGAGCAAGGCATTCAGTTTTCCTTTAATCATCTGCTTGCGCAAAGCTGACAAATGGTCGATGAACATTTTTCCCTCCAGATGGTCGAACTCATGCTGCATGACACGGGCCAGATATCCCTCGACTTTTTCTTCGTACTCCTTGAAATCCTCGTCCATGTACTTCACACGGATTTTGTCGCCACGCTTCACACTCTCATGAATGCCAGGCAAACTCAAGCAGCCTTCTTCCATCGATACTTCCTGGCCCGACACCTCTATGATATGAGGATTGATATAGGCCTTGCGGAATCCCTTGAATTCGGGCAAGTCATCGGACAAGACATCCAAATTGATTACAACCACACGGATAGGAAGTCCGATCTGAGGAGCAGCCAACCCTACTCCATCCGCACGATCCATCGTTTCGAACATATTTGCAATCAGTTCTTTCAGTTCAGGATACTCGGGGGTAATGTCTTCGGCAACTTTTCTCAAGACAGGTTGCCCGTATGTATAAATGGGTAAAATCATAATTCTATTCCTTTATTATATTACGTTGTTAGTCTAAGTTTATCTCATCAGGCTTCGGTTCTCCAAGTAACTCTGCAGGATGATGGTGGCACTGATTTCATCGATCAACGCCTTGTTCTGCCTGTCTTTCTTCTTCAGACCGGCCTCAAGCATGGTACGATGGGCCAGGACGGAGGTAAACCGTTCGTCTACGTACTCCACCGGCATGTCCGGCAACTTCTTCTGCAAGGAGCGGACAAACGGCTCGATGCGTTTCATGTTCTCCGAAGCCTCGTTGTTCATCTGTTTGGGAAACCCCACTAAAATACGTTCGACTGGTTCTTTGGACACATAGTCAAGGATAAAGGCCAGCAACTCGTGTGTAGGCACCGTCGTCAGCCCGTTCGCTATCAGCTGCAGGGTATCGGTCACAGCAATCCCCGTGCGCTTCTTTCCATAATCTATAGCCAATAGTCTTCCCATATTCGGGCACAAAAATACAACTTTAATTGTTTCTGCCAAACAATCAGTAGATGAGTTTCACATTATCTATCCAAAGCGAATTGCCGGGCGAACCGATATAGGCACCTCCGTGACTGGAGGTAAACTGAAGTACCATGTGGGTAGGTACGTCGTCTTCCGTTCCCCATGCCACCTCATGGATAGGTACGCTTTCACCCTTGCTGTTCATGGCATAACGCTCCTCTACCTGCAGGCGCATCATGTGGGCCTTGTAGTTGGGGTTACCCGTAATGTCGCCATACATGATGTCGTACGTAGCATTGTTTTTCCAATCAGGAGTAGTGGCATAATAACGCACCACCATCGTACCTACACGCTTGGCATAGATGTTGCCGTCCTTGTCTTCCCAACGCTTCTGCAACAACAGGATGGCGGCAGGGAAGTCTTTTCCATCAACATCGGTTATGCGGCTGAAGCCTGTTGCACGGATACGTTTCTCGCGGTCGGACATCTTGACCTTGTAGTCGAACTGGATTGCTACCGGCTTCTTGGTGAAAGGGATGCCCGAGTTCAACATTTTCTGCGGGTTTTGCGTCCCTTTGATAGGTTCGTGCACGTCGCCCAAGAATACTGAACCTGCCGCAAGCACCGTGATGTTCACCAAACCGAAGACCTTGACACTCTCCATACGCGTATCAAGACGGGCACAGTAGCCGTCGCCTCTCTTCTCAGGAAATACAGAAGTGTTGGTTTTGGTGATACCTGCCACCTTGGCCATGACATTGGAAGTGGCCCAAGGGGAACCTCCCATATTGGTGTAGGGTTCGTCGCCTACGATGGTCTTTGTGGGGCCGATGGCATAGACATGCTTGGTAGCTCCACCGATAATACCTGATTCCTTAATCTGACGGTCCACCCACTGGTCCATATCCCCAAAAGCGATAGGCTCGGCATGAGGCTGGGCCATAGCCACCCCACTCCACAACGAGGCAATGGCAATCGCTATATATAACACAAATTTTCTGCACATCATCTTTTTACCTTTTTCCTATTTATAACTCATATTTCCACTGCTCCAATGCAAAGCCCCAGTTCTCCTGAACCAAGTGCACCGTGCGGTCATCATACTTGTACTTGTTCTTCTTGTATCCCTTCTTGCCTCCCACATATTTCTCAATGTCGGCGCGAGCTTCCGCAAAGCCGGGGATAGACAGTGCCTGATAGATATGCTCCGTCATACCCATAGCATCGGCCTCGAAGTCCTCGAACTTCACCTCAATCAGGTTGCCAGCAGGAATACAGCTCTTGTCGGCCTCATACTTGTGATACAACTTGGCATAGATGGAAAGAATGTTCTTTTCCAGTTCTTCGTTGCTGATGTCCTGAAGCTTCAGGGGTTGGATGGTATTGGTGAAGAAGCTGCGCGTGCTCTCAAACACCGTATAGGGATTGCGCATCAGGTAGATGAACTTGGCGTTGGGGAACATCTTGACCAGCTCTTTCACACGGCCCGTGTGGGGAGGATTCTTGCTCAAGAACTGGGTGCCGTGCGTATTCCACAAGGATATCTTGATGAGTTTCACAAAGACTTCTTCGAACACCTTCAGCTCTTCGTCCGTAATGTCGTCGAAGAGGAGGTACTTGTCGGCATACTCCTGCATGTGCTTGGGCAGGAACCAGAAGTTGTAATAGGTGTAGGGCATCATGTTGGCCAGCGCGAACTCCTCTTCCTGAGGCAGGTCAACGGCCAGCTCCATGTTGTCGGTCGGACGCTTGTCGGGCATCAGCCAACTCATGTTCTTCTTGAAGAAGGGCTGCCCCCACATCATCAGGTGTGGAAAAACGGTCTGATAGGTGGTATTGTAGCCGAAGTGCTTGTCGCACGAAAAGACGTTGTGCACAAACGTCGTACCGCTCCGCCAATGCCCCAAGATGAACACAGGGTCGTGCTCCAACGGCTTGTCGGCCAGTAGTTTTTCGTATTTTCTGTCCTGCAACGACACCAGCGTGGAGAGCAGGCGGCACACGGCCTTCGTCAGCCGATACTTCCCTTTGTAAGGAGCGTCGATGGTGCGGCCGGCGGTTATCTGGTTGAAGGTCTTCCAATCGGCTCCCACCAGCGTATTGATGGGGAGCTTGCTAAATTCTAATAAACCCATATCTTTTTCTCAAATATTCACTCTGTTTTTTTACTTCCGATGCCATGCCTTGGAGAAAGCAATGTTTTCTCCACAAGAAAACAGCCTTTTCTCCAAGGGAAAGCATCCTTTTATTTTGCGCTACTCAGAGGAGCGTTTTCCTCATTTCACCACTTTCACGCCCAATCCCTGGCGTTCAAGTTCCTTCACAGCCTTCTCTATCGCCTCGTAATGTTCGGGAGCGATGCCCAGCTTCACAAGGTCGAGCACGGGCAGTTCTTCGCCCTGATGCATGTCCTTGCTCTCCATGCGGTCGATAATCATGCCGACAGCGCTGGTGTTGTTGGTGATAGGGTCTATCAGGATGAACGAACCCGTCGCCTTGTTCTGCTTGTAAGGGTCGAAGAACAATTCCTTGGCCGTGGTGAATACCACGCGAGCTATCTGATTGAGCTGCATGGGGAGCGTTTCCCGCGTCAGCTTGCCATTCTCCAAAGAGAGGTGCTCCATGGTGTTGACGTCCACCTTATACTTGATGGTGTCAATGTGCGTACGGCTCAAGTTGGTGGTCTGCTTGATGAAGAAGGATTTGTTGGCATCCATCGGCTCCTCGTCCATCCACACGAGCATGGCCTCGAAATTACGGTCTTCCATCGGCAGATTGTCGGGATGTACCAGCATCTCTCCTCTGGACACGTCAATCTCGTCTTCCAAAGTCAGCGTTACCGACTGGGGCGGGAAGGCATAATCCAGCTCGCCGTCGTAGGTCACGATGCTCTTGATGCGCGACTTCTTGCGTGAAGGCAATGCCATCACTTCATCGCCTTTGCGGATGACGCCCGAAGCGACCTTGCCACAGAAACCACGGAAGTCGAGGTTGGGGCGAAGTACGTATTGGACGGGGAAGCGGAAGTCGTTGAAGTTGTGGTCGTTGTCAATGTGGACGGTCTCCAGAAAGTCGAGCAGCGACGTGCCTTTATACCAAGGCGTACGCTCCGACTTGGTCACCACGTTGTCGCCGTCGAGCGCAGACAAGGGGATGCAAGTCACATCGGGGATGCCCAACGGAGCGACAAATTCCTTGTAAACGGATACAATCTCGTTGAAACGCTCCTCGGAGAAATCCACCAAGTCCATCTTGTTCACGGCCAAAACGACGTGTTTGATGCCCAGCAGAGACACCAAGAAGGTGTGTCTACGCGTCTGGGTGATGACACCAGTACGTGCATCCACGAGGATAATGGCCAAATTGGCCGTCGAGCCGCCCGTAATCATGTTACGCGTATATTGCTCGTGCCCCGGTGTGTCGGCAATGATGAACTTGCGGTTGTTGGTCGAGAAGTAGCGGTAGGCCACGTCGATGGTGATACCCTGCTCGCGTTCGGCTTTCAATCCGTCCAGCAGAAGGGCGTAGTCGATGTGATCGCCGGCGTTACCCATACGCTTGCTGTCGCGCTCCAAGGCGTCCAGTTGGTCTTCATACAATTTCTTGCTATCGAACAACAGGCGTCCTATCAGGGTGGACTTACCGTCGTCCACCGACCCTGCCGTCAGAAAGCGAAGCAAGTCTTTCTGTTCATCCTTGTCCAGAAAGGCCTTTATATCCAATTTATTGTTGTCCATTGTCTTCAAAATCCTTAATCGTTCGTTTAAAAATATCCTTCACGCTTCTTCTGCTCCATGCTGGCTTCCTGGTCGAAATCGATGACACGCGTGGTACGTTCGCTCTTGGTAGTGGTCATCATCTCCTCCACAATCTTTTCGATGGTGTCGGCTTCGCTCTCCACGGCGCCTGTCAACGGCCAGCAGCCCAAGGTGCGGAAACGCACCATACGCATCTGTATCTTGTCGCGGTACTGCTCGGGCAGGCGGTCGTCATCGGCCATAATCAGATTGCCGTCTATCTCCACGCAAGGTCTTTCCTTGGCAAAGTAGAGCGGCACGATGGGGATATTCTCCAGGCGGATGTATTGCCAGATGTCCAGTTCCGTCCAGTTACTCAAAGGGAATACGCGGATGCTCTCGCCCTTGTGGACACGTGCGTTGTAGATGTCCCACAACTCAGGACGCTGGTTCTTGGGGTCCCATTGGTGGAAACGGTCGCGGAAAGAGAAGATACGTTCCTTGGCACGCGACTTTTCCTCGTCACGACGGGCGCCACCGAAGGCGGCATCGAACTTATACTTGTCGAGTGCGTGGAGCAGAGCCTGTGTCTTCATCAGGTCGGTATGCACCTTGCTGCCATGCGTAAAGGGGCCTACCCCCGCCTTGAAGGCTTCCATATTGCTCTCTACAATCAGGTTCCATCCGTATTTCTTGGCATATTCGTCGCGGAACTGAATCATTTCCTTAAACTTCCACTTGGAGTCGATGTGCATCAAGGGGAAGGGCACCTTGCCCGGATAGAAGGCCTTTTCGGCCAGACGCACCATCACGGACGAGTCCTTGCCGATGCTATAGAGCATCACAGGATTCTCGAACTCGGCCGCCACCTCACGAATGATATGAATGGACTCGGCTTCGAGTTCCTTCAAATGACTAAGTTTGTACTCTTCTTTCATCTTTCTATCTTATTTCTTCTGAATTCTGGGTAATATGAGTTCTAACAGTTTGTGAACGGATTCTTCCAAGGAAAGCACCGACGTGTCGAGCGTCAACGCAGGATGTTCAGGCGCTTCGAAAGGAGCGGAAATACCCGTAAAGTTCTTGATTTCGCCCCGACGCGCCTTGGCATAAAGGCCTTTCACGTCGCGACGTTCGCATTCCTCAATGGGAGTGCTGACATATACTTCCACAAAATCGTCCCTGCCGATGATATCGGCCGCCATCTCGCGGATGTCGTTGCTGGGGCTGATGAAGGCGGCAATGGTGATAATGCCTGTATCAACAAAGAGTTTGGACACTTCGGCTATGCGACGGATATTCTCCACACGGTCGGCTTCGGAAAAACCCAAGTTGTTATTGATGCCGCTACGGATGTTGTCTCCGTCCAAGATGCGGCACAGAAGTCCACGCTGATGCAGCTCGCGCTCCAAAGCGATGGCAATGGTACTCTTGCCCGAACCGCTCAGCCCTGTGAACCACACCATCAGGCTGTGTTGCCCCAACAAGGCTTCCTTGTCGCTTCGCGTCATCATTCGGTCAAATATCGGATATATGTTGTTATTTTCCATTCTTCTTATTCTTATATATTATACATTTAAAAAGGCCAGATTACAGGTATCAGAAAGACAGATATCAGGAAGGTAATGATGTTCAACGGCAGCCCGATACGAACAAAATCCGTGAACTTATAGTTACCGATACCTTGCACAATCAAGTTTGTCTGATAGCCGATGGGGGTAGAGAAACTGGCGGAAGCCGCCATACAAATCACCACAAAGAACGGCACAGGACTTACACCCAACTGTGTAGAAATGGAGAGCGCCAAGGGGAAAGCCAAAGCCGCCGCCGCGTTGTTCGTGATAAGTTCCGTGAACAGATTGGTAATGATAAACACGGCCGCCAGCAAGACATGAGGTCCGTAATGGTCGCTCAAGCCAATGATGTATTTGGCTACCATATCGGCCACACCCGAATTGACCATCGCCTTGCTGATAGCGAAGGCGCAGGCAATGGTAATAAGTACATCCCAAGAGATGTATTTGGTATATTTCCGCGCAGGGAAAATCTTCGTCCACGCCATGATGATGGTTGTTATCGAAACGAAGAAGAACATATCCAGCTGCATATTGGGGACAGCTTCCTTCACGAAAGGAAGTTCTCCGATGGTGGCGCCGGCAATCATCAACACCAGCAAGGCCAAAGCCAGCCAACGTTTACCTCGTCCGGGCACAGGCTCATTATCCTTGCCATTGGCCAGCATGACAAAAACTGAAGACTCGCCCCACGTCTGGATAAACGAATCGTCTGCCATCACTACCAGCGTATCGCCTTCACGCAAATAACGGTTTTCAAGATTCTCTGTGATACTTTGTCCACCCCTTTTGATTTCCTTCACTTCAGCGCCATAATGACGTTTGAAATTGAAGTCCTTCAACCGTTTGTTGATACCAGGGAAACGAGGTCCCAAAACGGCTTCCACCCGATGCAGATTCCCTTTTTCCTCCGTATCTTCCTCCACTTCCGCTGAATCCTTACGGACATCGGGCAACAATTTCGACGAAAAAATGAACAAATAAAGAATTCCTGCAATAGCTATAAAAATACCGACCTTACCCAATTCAAACATTGTAAACCCTTCATAACCGGCTTCCAATATCATGCCATGTACCACCAGATTGGTCGAAGTACCAATCAGGGTACAGATACCTCCCAAAATAGTAACGTATGACAAGGGAATAAGAAACTTCGTGGCCGGCAGCTTGACCGAATCGGCCCACCGCTTGATGATGGGAGCAAAGATTACTACTACAGGCGTATTGTTCAGAAAGGCAGAAATGAAAGAAATGGTTGGCAACATACGAAGCTGGGCCTTGAAAACCGTTGTTTTCTTCTGAGGCAGCAACTTCTTGATCAGCTGCCCCAAAGCACCCGACTGGCGGATACCCTCACTAACCAGATAAAGCAAAGCGACCGTTATCATACCTTTGTTGCTGAACCCTTCCAACATCTCTTTCGGAGTCAGAATACCAGCACACAAAAACAAGACCACGACCGAAAACAACACCATGCCCGGACGCATCTTGTCGAGTATCAAGGCGGCTACCATGCCTACCAATCCCAATAATACAAGTACAATCTCAAAAGTCATCATCCAGTCTTCATTTATGTCCGACACGCTTCGGCTCTACAATGAACCATGGATTCAGCAAGTCTTCCTTATTATAACTCAATGGTACATCCATTCCTGCCCGATAGACCTCCATACCAGCAGCACGCGCAATGGCATGTCCTGCAGCCGTGTCCCACTCCATTGTTGGGGCAAAACGCGGATAAACATCTGCTACTCCTTCGGCCACCAGGCATATCTTGATGGAACTTCCACTCGAAATCAATTCTACATTCGGATGAACGGTTTTGGCTTCTTCTACAAACCGTTCCGTCTCGGGCGTTGAGTGCGAACGCGAAGCGACAATCACATATTTATCATGTTCCGCTTCAATCGGCAAACGAACAGCCTTTGCAATCAATTCCTCCAATGAAGCGTCTCCACGCGATGTTACATCCGTCAATTTATAAGCACCCAATCCTTCCATGGCAAAATAAAGGATATGCTTCACCGGCAAGTAAATAACGCCCATGCAGGGAATAGAATTTTGTACGAAAGCGATATTGACGGTAAATTCACCATTACGTTTGATAAACTCCTTCGTTCCGTCCAACGGGTCGACAATCCATAATTCTTGCCACGCCCTACGTTCCTCATACGATTTCGATTTACCCTCTTCACTTAAAACAGGATACGGAGTATCAGCCAACAGGCTACAAATGGCTTCATGTGCCGCACGGTCAGCAATGGTCAAGGGAGAATTATCCGCTTTCTTTTCAACTTGAAAATCAGAATTCGGATCATTATAAATGGAAAGGATTTTCTCACCAGCTGCCAAAGCAGCATCGATGGCCTTCAATATGTATTTCTGCTCCATACTATTTTTAGAAAATGTGAGGCGTAAAATTAAAAACTATTTCCCTGAAAAAAGTTTTCAACTTCCGTTTTATAACTTCTTTTAAACGAAATTCACTCTTTGAGAAACGATAAAAGGCGGCGGCATCTACGCCACCACCTTTTTATTTATTTTCTCATGCAAATGCAGGCATGCCGCATCAGTTAATGCGATACAGCAGCCACGCTCCCTGAAAGTCTTTTCTGTTGGGATATTTGGCCTTGAAAGCATCACGTGCACTTGCAGCAGAAGCTCTGTCATGATAGGTACTTACGATCACACGATACATGGCAATTTCTGCATTGAAGGCTACCGTTGCATTATATCCTTCCTTATCAAGGAAATTCTTCAAGTTTTCTGCATTTGCTTTTACAGAAAAGCTACCGGCTACTACATTATAGTCTTTCAAATCAGAACCAGATACAACCGAAACCTTCTCTTCACGTACACCAGCCTGTGCACTTTCCACTACCTTCGGAGCTTCTACCGGTGCACTTACCACAGGAGCAGCTTCTTCAACCACAGTTGCTTCCTGCGTTGTTTCAGCCAATTCCTGCTTCTTTGCATTTTCATACGCTTTTTTATAAGCACTTTCACTTGACTTACAAGACGAGAATGCCAGTGCCACGCAAACACCCACTCCCAATACTGCAAATTTTTTCATTTTCATATCGTTTTTAAAGTTTATAATTGTCAATCAATAACTACGAAAAACATAAATTGTATCATGATAGTTCAATCTGATTCTATCAGAATTCAACTCCTCAACCTTAAAAGTCCGGGCATCATTCTCCCATCCGAACCATTTTTGATAAGTATAGTCGTCCACTTCAGGTTGCCACAGATGGATGGTAATTTCATCATTTTCCTCCTCATAATATCCATACATCGAACGGTATCCACCATCGGTACCCATATAATAAGTAAGGAACGAACCTTTCTGAAATCCATAAAATACACTGTCCACCTTAGTAGTAGTCCCATCCGGATACTGATACTCACGCAACTGCCACTTCCCTACCCAGGGAGAATCCCCTCCATTCATACAGGAAATGCAGCAAAACAAGACTATACAAAGCGACAAAATATTTATACTTTTCTTCAGTCCTTTCATACGTTTCTCTATAATTAGCGACAAAAGTACACCTAACCAATTATCCGACGCCATCCATAGCCGTTAAATATATTTAAAACACAGAAGATACCTCCGAAAAGAACAATATTTCCAACTAAAAAAGAAGTGAAAATAAAAGTATATTTGTAGTTTTGCAGATAAACCATAAAAATATAGATATTATGAAAGGATTAAATGTTTTGGCCGCCTTTTTAGGCGGAGCCGCCATCGGCGCCACTTTAGGTATTCTGTTTGCTCCCGAAAAAGGAGAAGACACTCGTGCTAAAATAGCAGATATTCTGCGTAAAAAGGGTATCCGTCTGAACAGAAACGAAATGGAAGATCTGGTAGACGAAATTGCAGCAGAAATCAAAAACGAACCTGCTGAATAAGTAAGAATGTAAAAATCAAATAAAACAGAGCTACAATGTTTGCCAATGACCAAAGTATAGAAACAATTCAGCAGCTGTTTGTTGAAGTCAAGAAATATATAAGTCTTCAAAAACGGTATACCCAACTGGAAATAGCAGAAAAACTGACTATTCTTTTATCTACCCTCATACTGGTGCTGATAGTCATTATCTTAAGCATGGTGGCTCTGTTTTACTTATCCTTTACGATAGCTTATTGGCTTGCGCCTGTACTGGGAAGTGTCGTTGCCAGTTTTGCCTTGATTACGGCTTTTATCATATTATTGGCCATCCTAATCATTACCTTCCGCCAAAAATTCATCATCAACCCCATGGCCAAATTTATCGCAAGCCTATTTATTCAGGAATCTAATAATAAAGAAGAAAACCATGAATCCTAAAAACGACCTCCCCATCACTTTGGACGAAATCCGTGCCTTGAAAGAGAAAGCACTACAGGATGTCAGACAACAAAAAAAAGTTGTGAATGCCACTACACGAAAGTTGTTCGCTCCGCTTGCGCCTGCCGCCAACAAAGGCAATGTCATCATGAGAGCTTTTCACACAGGCATGGCTGCCTTCGACGGAGTCATGATTGGCATACGCCTCATCAAGAAGTTCCAAAAAGCATTCAGAAGATAGGTTTCAACAAAAACAGGCGCCACATAAAAATCATGCAGCGCCTGTCACCATTTATTTATTGAAATACAAAAACATCAGACATAAGCTTCCAGTAGCTTCACTTTTCCGTCAGGTATAATATTGACGGATTGCGTAACAGCAGGGAAAAGTACCGTCTCACCCGCACATACAGTAATTTCATTCTGCATGTCGTCCGTCATACGACAGGAACCTTCGATACAGACAAAAATCACAAAAGAATCGAGTTCCGAATAATCGCATGTAATTTCCTCCGTCATGTCATACAAGGACACAGAAAAATAAGGAGTCGTCAGAATCTCTACTGGTTCATTAGGAGTAGCTTCATATTCCGTTCTGAAATCATCTTGTACATCGGCAAAATTAATTGCATCCAGTGCCTGGCTGACATGCAACTCGCGAAGTTTACCATCTTTATCTTTTCTGTTGTAGTCATAAATCCGGTAAGTAACATCCGATGATTGCTGCACCTCTACTACAAAAGCGCCGGCGCCAATACCATGAACGCGACCAGCAGGTACATAGAACACATCACCTGG
>UMJL01018766.1_pt1 | contig 11872 bp, 10 predicted proteins | sample 1966071 | NCBI WGS metagenome assembly UMJL01 (sample SAMEA4836148, study PRJEB28245) | human gut metagenome | biome: gut microbiome; material: fecal sample | place: Denmark | collected 2008
GATGAGCAGCAGGCAGCCTTTTCCCAAATTCTCAGTCTGACCCGCAGCCAAAAGCCGGAGGCGGTGCTGCTCCAGGGTGTCACCGGCAGCGGAAAGACCCAGGTCTATCTGCGGCTGGTGCAGGAGGTGCTCTCCGCCGGACGCACTGCCATCGTGCTGGTGCCGGAGATCGTACTCACGCCTCAGATGATGCGCAAGTTTGCCTCCTACTTCGGAGACCGGGTGGCCATGCTCCACAGCGGTTTGCGGATGACAGAGCGGTATGACCAGTGGAAACGCATCCGCCGGGGTGAAGTCCAGGTGGTTCTGGGCACCCGGTCCGCTGTGTTCGCCCCGCTGAAAAATCTGGGGCTCATCGTGCTGGACGAGGAGCAGGAGGGGAGCTACCAGTCGGAAAACGCCCCCCGCTACCACGCCCGGGACATCGCCAAGTACCTCTGCGCCCGGGATCATGCCACGCTGGTGCTGGGCTCTGCCACCCCGGCGGTGGAGAGCGCCTGGCGGGCGGAGCAGGGAATCTACCACCACGCGCTGCTGCGCAGGCGATACAACGACCGCAGCCTTCCCCAGGTGGTGATTGCAGATCTCCGGCAGGAGGTCCGCTCCGGAAACCCCGGCCTGATTGGGACATCGCTCCAGGCGGAGCTGGAGGAAAACCTCCGACGGGGCGAACAGAGCATTCTTTTTTTGAACCGCCGGGGCAGCAGCCGGATGCTGCTTTGCGGCGAGTGCGGCTATGTGCCGGAATGTCCCCGGTGCAGCGTAGCGCTGACGTATCACTCTGCCAACGGGCGGCTCATGTGCCATTACTGCGGCCACTCCCAGCGCTCCAGCGATACCTGCCCCGTCTGCGGTGGTATCATGAAGCATGTGGGCACTGGAACCCAGAAGGTGGAGGAGGAGCTGCACGAGCGGTTCCCCGACACGCCCATCCTCCGGATGGATGCCGACACCGCCGCCGGCGGACACGAGCAGATCCTAAGCCGCTTTGAAAAGGAGCGAATTCCCATTCTCCTGGGCACCCAGATGGTGGCCAAGGGATTGGACTTTGAAAATGTGACGTTGGTGGGGGTCCTGGCGGCGGACCTCTCCCTGTATGTAGACAACTACCGTGCCGCCGAACGGACGTTCAGTCTGCTCACCCAAGTGGTGGGCCGGGCCGGGCGGGGCGCCCGACAGGGGAGGGCGGTCATCCAGACCTACACCCCAGAAAACGACGTCATCCAATGCGCCGCCCGGCAGGATTACGAGTCTTTCTATCGTGGGGAGATCCGGCTGCGGCAGCTGCGGCGCTGCCCGCCTTTTGCGGACCTCTTTACCGTCACTGTCTCCGGAACGGAGGAGGGGCGGGTATTGCGGGGAGCTGCCCTGGTGCGGAAGAGACTGCGCCAGCTCTGTCCCGGACCGGAAAACGAGGTCCTGGGCCCCGCCCCGGCACCGGTTCTGAAGCTCAACAACCGCTTCCGCTACCGCTGCACCCTGGTGGGGCACAATGACCGCGCCACCCGGGAATCCCTCAGCTGCCTGCTGAAAGAATTTGCAAGCGACCGCGCAAACCGCGGATTGAATATTTTTGTGGACTGCAACACCATGGAGTGACGCAGTCAAGGAGGAGACAAATCATGGCACTGCGTAAGATCGTGGAAATCGGGGAGGACTGCCTGAATAAGGTCTGCCGTCCCGTCACGGAGTTTAATCCCCATCTGCATGTCCTGCTGGACGATATGGCAGAGACCCTGGCGGACGCCAACGGCGCCGGTCTGGCCGCGCCCCAGGTGGGCGTGCTGCGCCGGGTCTGCCTGGTATTGGACGAGGACAGCGGGGAATACATTGAGCTCATCAACCCCAAGATCATCACCTGGAGCGGTGAGCAGACGGGCCTGGAGGGCTGCCTGAGCGTTCCGGGGAAGTGGGGCATCGTCACCCGGCCCAAGGTGGTACGGGTCCGCGCCCAGGACCGGAACGGCAACTGGTTTGAGGCACAGGGTGAGGGTCTGACGGCCCGGGCCTTCTGCCACGAAATCGAGCATTTGGACGGCCACCTCTTTGTGGAACACATCGACCACTTCCTCTCCGACGAGGAGCTCCAGGAATATCTGGAGCAGGAGGAGCGCCAAGCCCAGCAGGGAGAGGAGTGAGTCCATGCGCATCCTGTTTATGGGAACACCGGACTTCGCCGTTGCCTCGCTGCGGCGGCTGGTGGAGGACGGCCATGAGGTCTGCGGTGTATTCACTCAGCCCGACAAGCCAAAAAACCGGGGGCACAAGCTGCTCCCAACGCCTGTAAAGGAATATGCCCTGTCGCAAAATCTTCCGGTCTACCAGCCGGAAAAGATGCGGGACGGCACGGCCTTGGCCATTGTGCAGGAGCTGGCACCGGAGCTGATCGTGGTAGCGGCCTACGGAAGGATTTTGCCGGTGGACATTCTGGAAACCCCTAAGTACGGTTCCATCAACGTCCACGCATCGATTTTGCCGAAATACCGGGGTGCGGCGCCTATCAATTGGGCAATACTAAATGACGAGCCGGAGACCGGTGTGTCCATCATGTATATGGCCCAGGCGCTGGATGCCGGCGATGTGCTCCGGGTGGCCCGGACGCCCATCGGCCCGGAGGAGGATCTTCCCTCTCTTTGGGACCGGCTGGCCCAGCTGGGCGCCCAAGCGCTCTCCGAGACCATTCCCACCCTTGCGGACGGGACCGCCGTCCGCATGCCCCAGGACGAGACCCAGATGACCTACGCTCCCATGCTCAGCAAGGAGCTCTCTCCCATCGACTGGAGCCATTCCGCCCGGGCTATCGACTGTCAGGTCCGGGGCCTGCAGCCCTGGCCCTGCGCTACGGCAGAGCTGGCCGGGACGTCCTTCAAGATCTACCGAACCACCCCCGGTGCCCCCTGTACCCAAGCACCCGGCACCATTCTTTCCGCCGGCAAACAGGGGATCGAGGTGGCCTGCGGCGATGGGATGAGCCTGTTCGTCACAGAACTGCAAGCCCAGGGCGGGAAGCGCATGAGCGCCGCAGCCTATCTGCTGGGTCACCCTATTTCCCTTTGAAAAGTGAGTGATAACGTTTTATGTTCTACCCTTACGGCTATGGCTATTACGGCTACGGAGACTTTCTGGCCAACAACCTCTATGTGCTGGTGCTGATTCCGGTACTGCTGCTCTCGCTGTGGGCACAGTTCCAGGTGTCCGGCAACTTCCGGCGCTACAACGCCGTCAACAACCGCCGGCACATCACCGGCGCCCAGGCGGCAGAGGCAGTGCTGCGGGCCCACGGGGTCTTTGACGTGGGCATCCGCATGTGCCGGGGGCACCTGACGGACCACTACGACCCCCGGGACAACACCATCTACCTCTCCGAGGAGGTGTACAACGCTCCCACCATCGCGGCGGTGGGCGTGGCGGCCCATGAGGCTGGCCATGCCGTGCAGTACGCGGAACATTACGGCCCCGTGCGGCTGCGGACGGCCATCATCCCTATCACGCAGCTGGGGTCCAACCTGTCCATGATCCTGCTGCTGATCGGGCTGTTTTTGTACAGTCAGACGCTGTTTCTGTTTGGAATCATTCTCTTTTCCTTCACCACCTTCTTTCAGCTGGTGACGCTGCCGGTGGAGTTCAACGCCTCCCACCGGGCCATTGAGACCATCGGCGGAAGCGGACTTTTGGATGAGGATGAGCTCTACGGTGCCCGCAAGGTCCTGCGGGCCGCCGCGCTGACGTATGTTGCGGCGCTTCTGATGTCGCTGGTGCAGCTGCTGCGGTTCGTGCTGATCTTTCTGGCTCGGGGCGGCAACAGCGGGAACCGGGGAGGAGGTCGTGAATGAGCCATTCTGCCCGTGATACTGCGCTGGGAGTCTTGGTTGCCTGCCGGACTCACGGCGCGTGGGCGGATGCTGCGCTGAAGGCTCAGCTGGCCCGAGACCGCCTGTCCCCTCAGGATGCGGCCCTTTGCAGCCGCATGGTGTACGGCGTGACGCAAAACCGTCTGCTGCTGGACTTCTATCTCGCCGCCTACTGCTCCCAGAAGCCGGACCATCTCCAGCCTCCGCTGCTGGACATCCTGCGCCTGGGCGCCTATCAGATCCTCTTTCTGGACAAAGTGCCGGACCGGGCCGCCGTCAGTGAGGCGGTGGAACTTGCCAAACGGTCCGGCCGGGGCCAGGCCGCAGGTCTGGTGAATGCCGTGCTGCGCAAGCTCTCCCAGAATAAAAACGCTCTGCCGCCCATTCCCGACCGGGATGAGGCCAAATTCCTCTCCATCCGGTACAGCCATCCCAAGTGGCTGGTCAAGCGGCTTTTGGAGCTGCTGGGCAGGGAGGAGGCGGAAGCCTTCCTGTCGGCGGACAACACCGCCGCACCCCTGACGGTGCAGGTCAACCCCCTGAAAACCACCCCCGAAGCGCTGACAGCGGAGCTGGAGGCCCTGGGCGTCCGTGTGACACCTCACGCTTGGGTGCCCGGCTGTCTGGAGCTCTCCGGCACCGGTGATCTGACTGCTCTGGAGCCTTTCCGGGCGGGACACTTCCTGGTCCAGGACGGCGCGGCGGCGCTGGCGGCCCGGGCCGCAGCAGTGATGCCGGGCCAGCGGGTACTGGATGTGTGCGCCGCCCCCGGCGGAAAGTCCTTCGGCGCCGCCTTCGCCATGGAGGACCGGGGCGAGATCCTGGCCTGCGACCTCCACGAAAACAAGCTCAAGCGCATCCGGGAAGGCGCTCAGCGGCTGGGGCTCACCTGCATCCGCACAGCGGCCGCCGACGGCCGGGAATTCCGGTCGGAATGGGAGGCAGCTTTTGACACCGTTTTGGTGGACGCCCCCTGTTCTGGCCTGGGCATCATCCGAAAAAAGCCGGATATCCGGTATAAAAAGGCCGATGACCTGTTTACCCTTCCTGTGGTGCAGCAGGCCATTCTGGACAATGCCTGCCGGTATGTGAAGCCCGGCGGCGTGCTGGTCTACTCCACCTGCACCATTTTGCCGGAGGAGAACCAGCAGATCACGGACGCGTTCCTGGCCCAACACCCGGACTTTTCCCGGGAGGACCTCTCGCTGCCGGCTCAGGCCGGCCAGACGGACGGCCAAGTGACGTTGTGGCCCCACCGCCACGACACCGACGGCTTTTACATCTGCCGCATGCGGCGGCAAGCATCCGGGGGAAAACTCCTATGACTGACTTGAAATCCAAAACACTGCCGGAGCTGACCGACTTTCTCAAATCCATGGGGCAGCCGGCATTCCGGGGCAAACAGGTGTTCACTTGGCTCCACCGGGGCGTCCGCTCCTTTGAGGAGATGACCAATCTCCCCAAGGCGCTGCGGGATCAGCTGGCGGAGACCTGCGTCATCACCGCCCCCACCGTAGCCCGCAAGCAGGTCTCCGCCTTGGATGGGACCCGGAAATACCTGTGGGAGCTCTCCGACGGCAACTGCATCGAGACCGTTCTCATGCAGTACCACCACGGAAACACCGTGTGCATCTCCTCCCAGGTGGGCTGCCGGATGGGCTGCGCTTTCTGCGCGTCCACCATCGCCGGCAAGGTGCGGGACCTGACCCCGTCGGAGATGCTGGATCAGGTGCTCTTCACCCAGCTGGACTCCGGGCTGGAGATCTCCAATATCGTGCTGATGGGGATCGGCGAGCCCATGGACAACCTGGCCAACGTGCTGCGGTTTCTGGAATTGGTGAACCATCCCGACGGGCTGAACATCGGCATGCGGCATATCTCCCTTTCCACCTGCGGCGTCATCCCCGGCATCCGCCGCCTGGCGGAGCTGGGACTGCAGCTGACGCTGTCCGTGTCCCTGCATGCGCCGGACAGTGAGACCCGCTCCAAGATCATGCCGGTCAACCGGGCCTACGACGTGGAGGAGCTCTTTGATGCCTGCCACGACTACTTCCAGAAGACCGGACGGCGCATCTCCTTTGAATATGCCATGATCGACGGGGTCAACGACCACGATTGGCAGGCGGATCTCATCGCCCAAAAGCTCCGGGGCATGCCGGGGCACGTGAATCTGATCCCCCTCAACGACGTGGCGGAGAGCCCATTCAAGCCCTCCCGCCGGATCGAGGCATTTCAAAAGCGGCTGGAATCCCATCATATTACCGCCACAGTCCGCCGGAGCCTGGGCGGGGATATTGACGCCTCCTGCGGACAGCTCCGCCGGAAGGCCATGCTGGAACAAGCAAAGAAAGGGGAGTGATCCCAATGAACCCGATGAAATTATGGACCATGACGGACGTGGGTCTGGTCCGCAAGGACAACCAGGACGCCTTCGCCACCCGGCAGCTGGATGACGGCTGCACCATCTGCGTGGTATGCGACGGTATGGGCGGCGCCGCCGGTGGTCAGCTGGCCAGCCACATCGCGGCGGAGACCTTCATATCCGAGCTGGAGAAGGTCCTGAAGCCGGAGATGACGCCGGAGCAGCTGCGGGAGGCCTCCTCCTACGCGGTGGCCCTGGCCAACCGGGCGGTACGGGAAGCTGCCAGCAGCACTCCGGAGTGCCGCAACATGGGCACCACACTGGTGGCTGCCGTCAGCTATACCGATGGCACGGTGATCTCCAACGTGGGCGACAGCCGGGCCTACCACATCACGGAGGGCGGCATCGTCCGGGTCACCAAGGACCACTCCCTGGTGGAGAGCATGGTGGACCGGGGCGACATCACCGCGGAGGAGGCCCGCCGCCATCCCAACCGCAATCTGATCACCCGGGCTCTGGGACCGGACATCAGCGCTGTCTGCGACGGGTACATATGCCCCATGGCAGCGGGAGACTTCCTGCTGCTGTGCACAGACGGACTGGTGGACACGGTGACGGACCAGGAGATGCTCTTTGAAGTGATCCACGGCAGCGAGCCGGACACCTGTCTGGGGCGGCTGCTGGAGATCTCCAAGAGCCGCGGCGCCGCGGACAATGTGACCGCCGTGCTGATGCAAAAGCAGTAAGGGGGGAGAGACATGGAACACAAAGATCCGTATATCGGAAGGATGCTGGATAACCGCTATGAGATCCTCGAGCGTATCGGGACCGGCGGTATGGCCGTGGTCTACAAGGCCAAGTGCCATCGGCTCAACCGGTTGGTGGCTATCAAGATCTTAAAGGCAGACCTTGCACAGGACGAGGATTTCCGGCGTCGTTTCAACGCCGAATCCCAGGCTGTCGCGCAGCTCTCCCATCCCAACATCGTCTCGGTGTATGACGTCTCCCGGGGCGGGGACACCGAGTATATCGTCATGGAGCTCATCGATGGCATCACGCTCAAGCAGTATATGGAAAAGCGGGGCCAGCTGAACTGGCGGGAGTCTCTGCACTTCATCACCCAGATCATGCGGGGCCTGAGCCATGCCCACAGCCGGGGCATCGTCCACCGGGATATCAAGCCCCAGAACGTGATGGTGCTGCGGGACGGCAGCGTGAAGGTGGCCGACTTCGGCATCGCCTGTCTGGAAAACGCCGCCCAGACTCTGACGCAGGAGGCCCTGGGCTCCGTGCACTATATCTCCCCGGAACAGGCCCGGGGAGACCGGATCGACGCCCGCAGCGACATCTATTCTGCCGGTGTCGTTCTCTATGAGATGCTTACCGGACGGCTGCCCTTTGAAGGAGACAGCGCCGTGTCCGTGGCCATCCAGCACCTGAGCTCCATCCCCCTGGCCCCTCGAGAGATCAATCCCGATATTCCCGAACAGCTGGAGCTGATCTGCATGAAGGCCATGGCAGCGGACTTGGAGAAGCGCTATCCTTCGGCGGACGCCATGATCGCCGATCTGGAGGCCTTCCGCAAAAATCCCGGCGTGAACCTGGACTTCCAGATGGACGATCTGCGGCCGGAGGAGTCAGACGAACCCACCCGCCTGCTGCGGACCGGGTCTTACGCCGCGGCAGCCGCCTCCAATCATTCTTCCGCCCGGGAGCCCGCTCATGAACGGGAGCGCCGCCGGGAGGACTACTATTATGACGAGCCCGCCCCCAAGCACAACAAACAGCGCACCGCTATCATCGCCGGCGCGGCGGTGGTGGCCGTGGTCATCATTATCTTCCTCTTCCGGGCCATTCTGGGCTCCTTCGGCTCCGTGGATGAGTACACGGTCCCGGAGGTGACGGGCATGACCCAGGAGGAAGCGGAAGATCTGCTGGAGGAGCAGGGGCTGGACACCGTCTTCACCCTGGATTACCAGGGTAGTGAGGAGAGCAAGGACGTGGACGCCGGTGACATCCTGCGCCAGAGTCCGGAGGCTGACAAGGCGGTCAAAAAGCCCGACGAGGAGCTGTTGACCATCAAGATCTGGGTCAGCTCCGGCATGGAGGAGGACGTGATGCCCGATCTGGTCTCCTCCAAGAATTACAGTCTTGCCAGCGCCCGTCTGGAAATGGCGGACCTGCTGAAAAAGTACGACATTGAGATCGAGGAGGCCGGTCAGGAACCCTCTGACGACGTGGAGGCCGGCATGATCCTCTCCACGGACCCGGCCCCCGGCGAACCCCTGGAGGAAGGCCGGAACATCCAGGTCATCATCAGCAGCGGCAAGGAAAAGGTCAAAGTCCCGCCCTTCAAGGACATGCAGATTGACACCGCGCTCAAGCAGCTGCCGACTCTGGGCCTGGCGGAAGGCAAGATCTCCGAGGAGGAGAGCGACAAGCCCAAAGGCACCATCCTGGAGCAGAGTATCCCCGCAGATTCCGAAGTGGAAAAGGATACGGAAATCGACTTCGTCATCAGTTCTGGTCCCTCTACCGGAGAGGAGGGCGGCAGCTCCGACTCCGGTTCCCAGGGAACCGATTCCATCACCGTCCCGCTGCCCACGGATCAGGACAGCGGCCGGATCACCGTCTATATCAATGGAGAGAGCGTCTATGATTCGGACTTGAATTTCCGGGATCTGAACTGGACCTTCTTCCACACCTTCGATGGCTCCGGTACGGCAGAGGCGGAGGTCTATCTGGACGGCGCTCCCTATAAAACCTATTCGCTGGATTTTAGCAATGGCTAAGGGAAGGATCGTCAAAGCCCTCAGCGGCTTCTACTATGTACAGACGGAGGATGGCCTTCTGACCTGCCGCGCCAGGGGCAAGTTCCGTAAGGAGGGCATCTCTCCCCTGGTAGGGGATTGGGCGGAGGTCCGCCCCCTGGGAAACCAGGAAGGATTCGTGGAGGCCATCCTGCCCCGCCGGAACGCCTTTGACCGGCCGGCGGTAGCCAACATCGACCAACTGGTGGTCATCGGCTCCGCCGCCATTCCCAAAACAGACCCCTTCCTCATCGACCGGGTGGCGGCCATCGCCGCGCTGAAAGAGTGCGACGTCATCGTGGTACTCAACAAGTGTGACTTGGACAGTGCGGACAGTCTCTACGACCTCTACCGGGCCGCCGGTTTCCAGACTCTGCGGGTGAGCGCCGAGACCGGGGAGGGAATTGAGGAATTAAAGCCCCTGATCTCCGGAAAGCTATCTGCCTTTACAGGGAACTCTGGCGTAGGGAAATCTAGCATTTTAAATGCTCTGGACCCTACGTTCCATATCCAGGTTGGAGAGGTCAGCACAGCTCTCGGCCGGGGACGCCATACCACCCGCCATGTGGAGCTCTACCGCCTTGACTGCGGGGCGGACGTGGTGGACTCCCCAGGCTTTTCCTCCTTCGAAACCGATGCGCTGAACCTGGAACTTAAGGCCCATCTGCCGGAGACCTTCCGGGAGTTTGTGCCGTATCTGGGCAAGTGCCGGTTCGTGGGATGCAGCCACACCAAAGAGGCGGGCTGCGCCGTGCTGGAGGCCGTTCGCAGCGGCGCCATCCAGAAGAGCCGTCACGAGAGTTATCTGCGGCTGTATGAGGAACTCAAGCCGCTGCAGGAGTGGCAGCAAAAACGGAAAAAGTAACCCCAGCCGCCGGACACCCATGGTGCCCGGCGGTTTTTTTCGCACGCTTCAGCGGCACGGCGGATATACTGGTACTGAGAAAGGGGTGTATGCGGCATGTTTCGAAGAGGCGGAAGCTGCTGGGTTCTGGGCGTGTGCGCGGTGGCGCTGGGCGCCGGAATCCTAATCGCGGCGATTTTCCCGGTAGGCGCGCTGCTGTTTCTGGTGGCCTTTTTGCTGATCGCGTGCGGCTGCGCCTGCTGCAGACATTGAGAAAGGGGTATTGCAATGAATATTGTGGTTTGGAAGTCTCCCAAGGCGCTGCGGGGTATTTTGCGCAGACTCTTCAAAGTCCATGAATAAGCCGGACCGGCGGTTCATACAGTAGAGCAGAACATGAACAGCCGGAAAGGAAGGGCGCAAGATGGAACTGGAATTGAAAAAAGCAGGGTTCGACACCTATGAGATCGGCGGAGAGCTGACGCTGACCCAGGAGGAGACGGCGGAGACCATCGTCCCGGACTACTGCCCGGACATCGCCCGGATCATCGAGACGGAGGGACGGGTCTTTCTACATAGCCGGGAACTGCGGGACGGAAAGGCAGAGCTCTCCGGCACGGTCCGAGTGACGGTCCTGTATACGCCGGAGGCGGAGGGCGGCATTCGCACTCTGGAATTCGCCATGCCCTTCACGGTGGAGAGCGAATCCAGGGCGCTGCCGGAGTGTACGGTACTCACCGCCCAGACCCAGTCCGAGTTTCTGGAGTCTCGGATGCTCAACCCCCGCAAGATCTTCACTCACTGCAAACTGGTCAGCCGCCTCACCGGCTACCGGCGCCTCCCGGTGGAATTCTGTACGGATGCAGCCTCGGAGGATGAGACGCTGTGCCTGGAAAAGCGGCAGGAGCGGCAGCGGGTATTTTTGCTGACCCACATCGCGGAAAAGGACTTCACCTGCTCGGAGGAGATGAACCTCTCTCCCGGGCGGGACGGCGCCGCCGAGCTGCTCAGCAGCCAGGTCACCAGCTCCGTCACGGAGACCAAGCTGGTGGGCAGCAAGCTGATCCTCAAAGGCGTCTTTACGGTGAGTCTTCTGTACCGGACCGCCGACGGCCGCTGCTGTTCCAGCACTGGCGAGCTGCCTTTCTCCCAGATTATGGAGGTGGAAGGCGCCGCCGAGGGCGCCGTGGCCTCTGTGATGCTACAGCTCACCGGTACGGACCTGCAGATTGACGGGGGAGACCCGGAGGGCCGTCAAATCGCCGTCACGCTGTATCTCCACGCCACGGTGCTGCTGCGCCAGGAACTGGAGGTGACACTGCTGAGCGATCTGTACTCCACCGCCTACGATGTGGCCTACGACGCCGCGCCCCTGGCCCTCACCGGGTTCTGGGAGCCCATGACCCGCCGCCAGAACGTACGGGAGGTGCTGGAGATCGGCGTGGTGGCGGACACGGTTCTCTCGCTGTCGGTGACCTGCGGCACGGTAAACGTCAGCCGGGAAGGGGAGTCGGTGGTGCTGCGCACCGGCGCCGCAGTGCGGGCGCTGTACCTGGACGAGGGCGGCGTACCGCTGGTAGCGGAGCGGACCGTAGAAGTCTCCTGCCAGCTGGAGCTTCCAGAGGACTGCACCGTCTCCGCCCGGGCCGTCTGCGCCGACGAGGTCCAGGGAAGTCTCACTGCCGGCGGCATTGAAGTCCGTTTCCCGGTGGACTTCCGGGCAGAGGCCGCCAGCCGGAGCAAGCGGGTGTGCATCACCGCCGCCCGGGTGGACACGGAACACCCCAAGGACCTCTCCGGAGCGCCGTCTCTGGTGCTGCGGTGCCTGGGGAAGCAGGAAAATGCATGGGACCTGGCGAAGCGATGCAACACCACCATCCCCGCCATCCTGGCAGCCAACCAGCTGGAGGGGGAGGAGGCCCTTCCCCGGGACCAGCTGCTGCTGATTCCCCGCAAGCGGGGCTGAACCCCTCTGTATTTCGGAGCCTGCGGCCCGCTTGCCAAC
>UMJL01022137.1_pt1 | contig 11838 bp, 9 predicted proteins | sample 1966071 | NCBI WGS metagenome assembly UMJL01 (sample SAMEA4836148, study PRJEB28245) | human gut metagenome | biome: gut microbiome; material: fecal sample | place: Denmark | collected 2008
GACTGTGCCGTGAACCGTGAACGCCTTCTCGAAGCAGAAGGCATCACTTTCCATGAAATCTCCACCCAGTTTGCCCCTCCCACACTGACGGCAGACCACGTGGTGGTGGACGGCCTCTTCGGCAGCGGGCTGAACAAACCATTGGGCGGAGGGTTTGCCGCCGTGGTGAAGTATATCAACGCCTCGCCCGCCCATGTGGTGGCCATCGACGTACCTTCGGGCCTGATGGGCGAAGACAATACCTATAATATAGCAGCCCACATCGTGCGGGCCGACCTGACCCTGAGCCTGCAACTGCCCAAGCTGGCTTTCCTCTTTGCCGAGAACGAAGCCTATGTAGGCGAATGGCGCCTGCTGGACATCGGCCTGAGCGAGGAAGCCATCGAAGAAACGGATACCGATTTCGAGCTGGCCGATGACGACGAGGTACCTTCTCTGCTCCGTCCGCGCGGACGCTTCGCCCACAAGGGCAACTTCGGCCGTGCGCTGCTCATTGCCGGTTCGCAGGGCATGGCGGGGGCTTCCATCCTGTCGGCACGGGGGTGTCTGCGTTCGGGCGTGGGGTTGCTGACCGTGCATGTTCCCTTCTGCAACAACTTCATGGTGCAGTCGTCCGTACCCGAAGCCATGACCGAGCTGGACTACAACGAGACACGTTTCTCCGAGCCGACCGATACGGACGACTATCAGGCCATAGGCATCGGTCCCGGCCTGGGGCGCGACCCGCAGACCGTGGACGCCGTGCTGGAGCAGATTCGTACCTGCCAGACGCCGATGGTAATCGATGCCGATGCGCTGAACGCTTTGGGCGAGCACCGTTCGGGCCTGAACGCATTGCCCAAGGGTAGCATCCTGACGCCCCATCCCAAGGAACTGGAGCGGCTGGTGGGCAAATGCCAGAACTCATACGAACGGCTGACGAAGGCGCGCGAGCTGGCGAAGAATGTCGGCGTGCACATTGTACTGAAGGGAGCCTATACGGCAGTGATATCTCCCTCGGGCCAATGCTGGTTCAATACGACGGGCAATCCGGGCATGGCTACGGGCGGTAGCGGCGATGTGCTGACGGGAGTACTTGTGGCCTTGTTGGCGCAAGGATATGATACGTGGACGGCTGCCCGGCTGGGAGTTTATGTTCACGGTCTGGCCGGTGACATCGCTGCCCGCAAGCAGGGCCGTACGGGTATGACGGCCGGCGATATCGCTACCTGCCTGCCTCTGGCGTGGAAGCTGCTGGAGGAAAAGGACGAGTAAACTTCAGGCGTCGGAAGAATATCGGCGGATGTATCAAAAATGAGAGTCTGCTTTCTTTAGGCACGGATTACGCGGAAAACACGGAACGATGAATGGTTGTCAATCCGTGAAATCCGCGTAATCCGTGCCTAAAATAATATTAGACATTATTGGGGAATCTGAAATCCACCCTTATATTGCAGTAGGAAACGTTACTTCCGTGAAGTGATGTGGAAACAAGCCTGCTTGATTTCGTACTTCACATAGCAGCGGTCGGCCTGTTTCAAGTCGCGCAATACTTCAGCCAAGACCAGCTTCAGGGTATCGGCACCCACGTCCTGCATGGGGCGTCCGTCTTCATCTTCTACCTTCTGGAAGCGTTTCCAGCTGACGTCGAATGTTGTGCCGTAGGCATGGGTGGAGTTGCTGGAGGCGTTGGTGTTGCGGCGGCGCAGGCGCTTCACGTCTTTTTCCGTGCGCAGTACCGAGGTGACGATGATGCGGTTGGGGTTGAGGCCCTTGGATGCGAGTGAGTCGAGGAAGTTCTGTCCGATGGTATCCAGCAGAGCCGCGGCACCGGGTATCAGGTAGGGGATGGAGTGGGTGAGCGAGTCGACGGCGTAGCGTTCGTTGGACTCGATATAGGTCAGACGGTCGGTCATTTCTTCTGCCTCTTCGCGCGAGGCGATGGGGGCGATGCCGATGGCTTGGGCTACGTTGAGCTGTTTCTGGTTCAGGTCACCGAAGGTACGGCCGAAGTTGGCCACGCCGCGGATGTTGCGCGGTTCGTTCATCTTCATCGACATGTCTTTCTTCTTGCATCCAGCAAAGGCGGAAACGAGGCCTGCCGTCAGCAGCAGGCAGGGGAGGAGGCGCGAGGCCCGTTGGAACAGTTTCATTTTCATTGCTTGTATTAAAGTCGTTTTACTTTGTGGTTTTCGGTAAACCGACTGCAAAGATAGCGCAAACCTCGGAAGTACAAAAAGCAAAAGACAGTTTTCGTTTTTCTACTCCCGAGGTCTTCTCCCTTTATCCTTTAAAGATTCTTTCCGGCTTCGTAGGCCTGTGTCAGGGCCGGATGCCCTGCGATTTCTCCCGTATGCCATACGCCGCCGGCAAAAATGTTACCTTTCACTTGCGGCCCTTCCAGACAGTCGAGAAAGCCCTGGAAACTGTCGGCAATGCGCTGGGCGATGGCATTGTCGTCTTCGGCGGCGGCCGAGATGAAATAAAATTCCTTGCCAGTCATCTCGGTATAGCGTCCGCAGCAGCGGTCTATCAGGGTTTTCATCTGGGCGCTGATGGCGTAGAAGTAGACAGGCGTACCCAGAACAATGACGTCGGCTGCCACCATCTTCTCGATGATTTCCGCCGCATCGTCTTTCTGCGGGCAGGGTTTGTGGAGGAAGCTGCAGGTGCTGCATCCTGTGCAATAATGGATGGTTTTGTCACGCAGGAATATTTTTTCGACGGTGTGTCCGCCTTCTGCGGCTCCGCGCATAAATTCGTTGCACAGCGTGTCCGAATTGCCGTTGCGGCGTGGACTGGAAGATAAAATCAATACTTTCTTTGTCATAATTTACGTTGTTAAAGGTTGCAGGCAAAGATACGCAGATTTTGCTTTCCGCATTGTATATAAATTGCGGATTGTATAATACAAAATACATGGATTATCCGTACCTTTGCCTCCCAAAAGTCTATTGGATGCAACGATATTTCATTGATTTAGCTTACGATGGTACGGCCTATCATGGCTGGCAGGTACAACCCAATGGGGTGAGTGTACAGGAGTGTCTCGAAAAGGCGCTGTCTACGTTGCTGCGCCGCGAGGTCGGCGTAGTGGGGGCCGGGCGTACGGATGCGGGGGTGCATGCCTCGCTCATGGTGGCTCATTTTGATGCCGATGCCCCGTTGGATACAGCTTTCATGACCGACAAGCTGAACCGTCTGCTGCCGCCGGATATCTCGGTGTACCGTCTGCGGGCAGTGAAGCCCGAAGCACATGCGCGCTTTGATGCCACTTCGCGCATGTACAAGTATTACGTTACGACGGCCAAGTACCCTTTTGACCGGCAATATCGTTGCCGACTTTTCCAGCGCCCCGACTTCGAACGGATGAACGAGGCGGCCCGGACGTTGTTCGACTATACCGACTTCACCAGCTTCAGCAAGCTGCATACGGACGTGAAGACCAACAACTGCCGCATCATGGAGGCTGCCTGGACGCAGGTGGACGACGTGACGTGGGTCTTTACCATCCGTGCCGACCGCTTCTTGCGCAACATGGTTCGGGCGGTGGTAGGAACTTTGCTCGAGGTGGGCCGCGGCAAGATGGATGTCGACGGTTTCCGTCGGGTCATCGAGCAGAAAGACCGTTGCCGGGCCGGTACGTCGGTGCCGGGCAATGCGCTTTTCCTGGTAGATGTCACCTATCCCGAAGATCTGTTCAATATTTGATATTTGATATTTTATATTTTATATTTTTCCCCTCATGTGGTTACTGCTTGCTTTTCTCTCGGCCGCGTTGCTGGGATTTTATGACGCTTTCAAGAAGGAGTCGTTGCGCGACAATGCCGTGCTGCCTGTCTTGTTTCTGAATACGGTTTTCTCCAGTCTGGTGTTTCTGCCCTTCATCCTGCTGTCCTATGGAGCGCCCGACGTGCTTCGCGGGACGATGTTCGACATGCCCGTGGCCGGGTGGGAGGAACACAAATACATCCTGCTGAAGTCGTTCATCGTGCTTTCGTCGTGGATATTCGGTTACTTTGGCATGAAACACTTGCCGCTTACCATCGTTGGCCCCATCAATGCCACGCGCCCCGTCATGGTGCTCATCGGTGCCCTGCTGGTCTTCGGCGAGCGGCTGAACCTCTATCAGTGGATTGGCGTGCTGCTTGCTGTCCTGTCCTTCTTTATGTTGAGCCGTTCGGGCAAGAAGGAGGGGATTGACTTCAAGCACAACAAATGGATTCTGTTCATCGTGCTGGCAGCGGTAGCGGGTGCCGTCAGCGGCCTGTACGACAAATACCTGATGACGCGGCTTCATCCCATGCTGGTGCAGTCGTGGTACAATGTCTATCAGGTGTTCATCATGTGCCCCATTATCCTGCTCCTGTGGTATCCGCAGCGAAAGACAAGTACCCCTTTCCGGTGGAAGTGGACCATTGTTTTCATTTCCCTGTTTCTGTGTGCGGCTGATTTTGCCTATTTCTACGCCCTCAGTTACGAAGACTCCATGATTTCCATCGTTTCGATGGTGCGCCGCGGCAGTGTGGTGGTATCCTTCTTCTTCGGGGCGCTGTTCTTCCACGAGAAGAATCTGAAGAGCAAGGCAATCGACCTCATTCTGGTGCTCATCGGTATGTTCTTCCTCTATTTGGGCAGCCGGTAGGCGGCAAAGTGAACGCTTTCCTTTCTGTCTGGCTTGCTGAAATATTCTTACATACGTCCGGGCGGACCAAATAGGACCGGAAAACGAGGTTTGAACCCCGGACGGCCTATGTTTGAAACATAAGGGGGGAATGTTTGAAACATAAGACCCCAATGTTTGAAACATTCGGGAAGAACGCCGGGATATGTCTGTCGGCCGCTTGGCCGGATTTCTGTCTTTGCTATATATTTATTTTTACAATCGTTCGGTTGCCTGTTTCATTCGGATTGTTTTTTCAGCCAGAAGCAGGCGGGACTTGAAAATGTAGGCCGGGAGGAATAAATTTAGAAACGATTTGTTTCTTTCCGCGTTAATTCTCATCTTTGCATCCGTGAAATCAGACAATAACATTTGGATACTATATGGCGGAAGATTTATATATCAGCAACGGAACGAAAGAAGAACGTTATACCGCGTTGCTTCCCCAACTGAAGGGACTCCTGTCGGGCGAAACCGATGAAGTGGCCAATCTGGCCAATGTGGCGGCGGCGTTGAAGGAGACGTTTGGGTTCTTTTGGGTCGGTTTCTACCGGGTGGTGGGCGACGAGTTGGTACTGGGCCCTTTCCAAGGCCCCGTAGCCTGTACGCGCATCCGTAAAGGACGCGGTGTCTGTGGCACGGCCTGGCAGGAAGCCCGCACATTGGTGGTGCCCGATGTGGATGCTTTCCCCGGCCACATAGCCTGCAGCTCTCTTTCGCGCTCGGAAATCGTAGTGCCACTGATGAACGGTGCGGGCGAGGTGTGGGGCGTGCTCGATATTGACAGCAGCGAACTCAATACGTTCGACGACGTGGATGCCCGCTTCCTGGAGGAGGCTTGCCGTCTGCTCGTCCGTAATGTGTGACAATAAAGAATGAAAGAATGAAGAAACTATATACCTTTATATCTGTAGCCCTTTTGGGCACGGCTTCCTTGTTCGGGCAGACAGCCAAAGAGTGCTTCAAGGCGATGCCCGACAGCCTGACGCCTTTGCTGAGCGACGTCAACAAGGCAGACTTCATCGATTTTCTGGAAAGCAAGATGAAAGCAGAGGTGACCAATCGGTTGGGGCAGAAGTCCGAAATGACCGAACTGACCCCCGATTACATCCGTATGCAGATGACAAGCCGCAGCTTCTGGCAGATGAAGATGCTGGACGTGAACGATTCTACACGGGTGTTATGTACGGTTTCTACCGTCAACGGCCCCGTGCCCGACAGCGACATCCGTTTCTATACGCTCGGCTGGAAGGAACTCCCTGTGGCTTCCTTCATCCAGCAGCCTGCGCAGAGCGATTTCCTTTCCGTCCCCGATTCCCTGGACGACAATGGTGTGCAGCAGGCCTTGAGCCAGGCTGACATGCCGTTGGTTATGGCCGACCTCTCTTCGAAGAGCGATACGCTGACCTTTACCTTCACTACGCCCCGCTACATGGACAAAGAGGCGAATGAAGTGTTGAAACCTTTCATTCGCCCCTTGCTGAAATATGTGTGGAGGGAAGGCCGTTTCGTGCCCGTCACTTCCCTTTGATGCGGTCGAAGCCTTCGCCATACACACCGATGACGGCGCTTTGCGATACGAATGCGTTCGGGTCAATCTCCTTGATCAGATGGAAGATGATGCCCGATTCGCGTTTCTTGGCCAGGATAAACAGCATCTTGATTTCCTTGCCTGTATAGAACCCTGATGCGTTGATGACCGTCACACCGCGGTGGGGATAGACGTTGATGCGTTTGCCTATTTCTTCGTATTTGTCGCTGATGATGAAGAATTGTACCGACTGGCGGGCGCTGTTCACCACCTGGTCGAGCACGAAGCTGCAGATGTAGAGCGTTACGTAGCCATATACTACCTTCTCCCAATCTTTCAGTACGAAATAGCTGGACGAGATGATGATGAGGTCGCATATCAGCATGACCTTGCCCAAGGTGATGTCTCTGTACTTGTTGATGATGGCCGCGATGATATCCGTGCCGCCCGTGCTTCCGTTCGACGAAAAGGCGATGCCGATGCCGCTTCCGCAGAAGGAGGCACCGATGACGCATGCCATGAAGGGCTGGTCATCAAGCAATGTAATACCTTGTGTCACTTGCTGGATGGCCGACAGGAAGAAAGTCAGGGTAAATACGGCGAAAATGGTCTTGATGCTGAACTTCCATCCCAAGATGCGGATAGCCAGGAGCAGCAGGATAAAGTTGATGGAGAAGTAAACATACTGTACGGGAAGTCCGGTAGCAAAGTAGACAATGGAAGCGATGCCGGGCACCCCTCCGGTTGTAATGTCGTTGGGCAACAGGAAAACGGTCCATCCGATACCGTATAGAATCATGCCTAAAGCTATCATGACGTAGTCCTTGGCTTCGTGGATAGCAGCCTGCTTGGATGGGAGTTTAAGTTTTGCGTTCATTTTCTTCTTGAATTTAGTATAAGGTCCTTGAAAACGGGCGCAAAATTAATTCTTCTTTTGTTCAGAAACAAGAGAAGCCGTTTTTTTCATTCGGCAGAAAGATTCTTTGTGGCTCTTCATATAAAAGAAGAGATTGTCCGTCACAGCCGTTGGGATGTGCAGGGACAATCTCTATTCCTGAATCAATCTTTTTGTTGAAGACTATAATCTGTTTTTAAGAGAGATTTGTTTGAGGTTAATAGAATTATGTGATACGTCTGTTCAGATTTTGGGATTTTTAGTTACCACGCCGGCTGCGTTGTTGCAATCTGCCTGAATCTTGATTCGAAGAATGCAGCCATTGTTTGCTTTCACCGCGGCAGGGATATTTATGTCATAAACGGCTTTCCCGTTTATGGCCTCTTTGGCTTGTTGGGAAGACGAGATGGTTGTTCCGTCTCCAATCAGTTCATATCCGAGTATCTTGACGGGACTGTTGCCTTTTATGGTTTCTATCGCAAACGTCTTTAAACCGTCCAGCATTCTTGCAGGTACATTGAATTCAATGTTGGCTGTCTGTCCGGCCTTTATGCTCCAACTTCCTATCATATTGGGATTGTCGACCTTAAGCGCACTTGTAGAAATGTCTTTGGACAGCCTGATCATTTGGTGCGCAAAGGATACAATGTCTATGGCATTTGCAGCATACGCATCGTCATGGTTGTCTTCCACCCATTGGCGTTCCCATTCCGGCAGATTGGCCGGTTTGCCGCTGTTCCGGCTTTCAAAATATAATTTCCATCGGTTCAGGTAATAGTTGCCTACCAGCCCTCCCCACAGACGGGCGGCATAGTCGTCAACCGGCGGCCCCCAGATGGTAACGATACGCCGTGCATTCCTTTCGTATTGTTTTTTCTGCTCAGGTGTTTGGCCATATTGGGATGCAAATTCAATCCACCGCCCGAGTCTGAGGGTGGGATGCTGGTTCAGCAGAATGTCCATTCCCTGCATCAGCGTCTCGAATCTGCTTTGCAGAAACTTGGCCTGGATGGTGTCACCCAGAAGGTATTCCTGATCGATCAATTTGGTTAATATCTCTATTTTCCCGCCCAGATAGTGTGCTGTCATTTCGCATAAATCGTTTCGGTAATATGTACTTCCTGCCAATTCTTGGGAAGCTGCGGCAAAATCTTCGAGTCCCTTGAAATAGTCGTCGCAGATGTTGATGGTACCGTTTTTGACACTGCCGGGCCGCAACTGCCAGTTGAACCGCGGATGGTCTGTGAATGTTCCGTATACCGATTTCAACAGATGGTCCCATGCCGACATCAGGTTTGCGGGTGCTTTCCCGTATCGGTTCCTGCTGTATTGTTCCAGCCAAGAGCGAACATCCGTAGGCTTGTCGCTCCATCCGGCCTCCGTCAACAGTTCGTAAAGCACTTCATTGTTTTCAATTCCTTCAGGAGCCAGGCCGTGGGCTATCAGATTGCCTTTGTTGGGGGAAGCAAGTGCTTCCAGATGACCGTTGGCATAAAAGTCCAGAACTCCGGTCATGCCAACTTTCCCTCCCATATTGGGAATCACGCTGTAGACCCATAATTTGTTATAGAAGCCTTTGTAATATTCCCAGTTGACTTCCGAATGCCAGAAATGCTTGTTGTAGTCAACGGCAAGATCCAGCAGCAGCATCTTATGGTCGGGTACGCGGGAAACGAGCGCGCCGAGAGTCTTGTAATCCCATATATGACGCTGATAGCCGAACATCCATCCCTGCATTACCCACACAGCGTCTTTGTTGGCAGCCTTTATACCTTTATATACCGTCTCGCCATACGTGGCAGCCATTTCATATCGTTCTGGATTGTCTTTTTCCGGAAACGGTATTTCCATCTCGTTGAAACTGTCTACCAGGTAATATTCACATTTCCCGAATTCCTTTTCCCATTCCCGAATGAACATCTCTGATATTTTGGAGAACAAAGGTTCTGTCGGAAAAATCATCCAGTTGTGAAAAGCGCCGCCCCAGTGTGTCTTGACAATATGCAGCTGGGGATAAACTCGTTTTAAGGCTTCAGGTATGAATCCCGAAAAGCCGGGGCATATAGGTTTCATGTCCAACGAACGCATACGTTCCAGAATCTTATGTTGCAGGGCGATTTGCGACCGGTGCCAGTCGTCGTTCAATGGGCCGTCTATCCCGCTGATATTCCCCATTCGCATCCAGGGAAGATGGGCCGGTCCGACAAAATAATTGTTTATTTCTTCGTCTGTCAACCCTAATTTCCGGAAGACCCGGTACAATATGGCTTCATAGCCTACAAGCGCCAGGGGCATGTTGATGCCATGCAGTGCCATCCAGTCTATTTCGCGCTCCCAGCGGGTCCAGTCCCAATAGGGCATGGAATAGCCATACGTACAGACATTGAAATAATAATGGTTCTTGAACGGTGAAACGGTCTTGGTCAAGTTTTCATCAGTCAATTGGGCGGGCAGGGAGATATTGTTCCCACTCCAGGTAAACATTCCCATTCCGTTGTTTTTCAGGTAACTGTAGAATCCCCGGCACAAAGCTACATTGTCCGAGCCCTGAAGCTTCAGGACGCCATCCTTTACCTGATACTGGAAATAGGTCTCTCCCTTTTCTTTCTTCAGTTTCACAGATACGGGTAATGTGTTTCGTCCGCACACCCGTTCAAACAAGTCCATTACAGGAGAAGGCTTGTTTGCTGCAAACAGGCATACCCCTCCTAAAACATAGAAACACAACAATAATATGAGTCTTTTCATGATATCTTAAGCTGTCTGATTTATTTATATAACCATCTTGTCAGATGATTGTAGGGTGTTTCTACTACAAATTTATAGAACTTCGAAGAAGGATATTGGCTGAGGTCTATGCTGAATTCCCCTTTTGAGGCTTTGACCTCTCCAATCTTGATCCATTCATCCTTTTCTCCAGTCTTGTACTGATTGGATGTTGCCATGTAGATTGTGGCTGTATTCTTGGATTTATGATGCTTCCATCGGAGAGTGACGCTGTTGTCATACGGATGAGTAGTCAGTGAATAGATGTCTGCATCCCCTATAAAAGGAATACCGTCTTCTTCAAACCGGACATCACGTGGTATCTTAAAGTCCATATACCGGCAGATGGACGGTAAAATGTCGACCAGCGACAGTGAGGGATTTTCAAAGTGGGCATTCAAGTCTTTGTTATTGGTCGAAATCCATACGCTGCGTTCTCTTTCAGATTGTCCCCCGTGATTGTGGCCGCTCTCCGTGCGTCCATGATCGGTGGTTACAATGACCATCCACTCTTCGTCGTGGTTTGCTTCACGGAACTTCACGGCATTCCATATCTGTGATATAAGTTTGTCTGTTCTGTTCACATATTCGTCCATATAGCTTCCGTCACCATATAAATGGAAGCCGGAATCTGTATACCAAAGATATACCCAACTGAGGTCTGGAGCATCTGCCTTTATGCATTCAGCTGCTTTCTGGCAGACTACGGAGTCTATTTCAAAAATGTGCAGCTGATCTTTCTTTTCGGGAAAAGCCTTTTTGTCCAGTTCATAACCGTCGTAAACATAATCAATCTGAAGATTGTCAGTCTCCGGCTTGCCTTCGCCAATCAGTACCGTGCGATTGTCAACCCAACTGGAGAACAATGCCGTCCGTACATCTTTATGCTGTTCTTTGGCAATTCGGAAGAGCGACCAATAATTGTAGTTGGGCTCCAGATTGGAATTCCCTTTTACGTTATGTTTGTTCATCCAAGTCCCCGTTAGAATATTCATATAACCGATAGCGGAGATTGTCGACGTCTGGGAATAGCCACCTATTTCTCCACCTGTCGTTGCACGGGCATACCCACCTTCATCGGCAATCTCAAAGGTTGTTTGTGGATGAACTCGTTCCATGTAGTCTGCCGGTATACCGTCAAGAACAATGTAAACTGCTTTCTTTTTAGGAGCTGCGAATATAGTAGCCAACCCCAAGAAATTGATGATGAAAAATAATAAAAGTTTGTTTGTCATATTGTACATATTGCTTTGATAATTTAGTCGTATGACATGTTTATAACGTTAGTTCAGTATTGCTTGATGGTTATTTCGTTAAAAATCAGTGGTATATATATGATGGCGCTAATCATAAGTGTTCAGCTGTTATGTTTACGAAATTACCACTGCCTTTTCAGAGGTTAAAGTTACAGAGAAATATTGTATGGCAGATGGTTTTATTGGAATTTTATATTTGTTAAAAACTGATACTTGCTTTTATAATTCTATTTTTATCTTTTCCCATTTTCTTTCTCAATATGTTTTTGTCTTTAGATAAATCGTTGATAAGATATAGATTAGACCGATGGCTATAGGTCTAATCTATATCTTATCTAAAAAGGCATCCTGTTTTTACCAGTTATGGATTTATAGGATGCCTCTGTCTTTCTTAAACAATTTGATCTTGAAAGATAAAATTAAAATGGTCGTGAGATTTAGAGATTCATTAAAGATTAGTGGAATTGTGTTAAACGGAATATTATTAGAAATCTGTAATTTTTCTTGTTACACGCTTCAGTTGCTCCAGGCGCCTCATCATCTTGCGTAACTGGGCGGGGTATTTGTCCGCCACATTCTTCGTTTGTCCTGGATCGTCCTTCACGTTATAGAGTTCATACACCCGGTTCGGGCCGTAAGGGGGAATCAGGGTCCAGTCCCCTTGGCGGAAAGCATAATTATAGTAACCCTCCATCACCAGCTCCTCGCGTCCCTTTCCACTGAGACCAAGAAAAGCCGGAAGCGTGTT
>UMJL01035209.1_pt1 | contig 11720 bp, 14 predicted proteins | sample 1966071 | NCBI WGS metagenome assembly UMJL01 (sample SAMEA4836148, study PRJEB28245) | human gut metagenome | biome: gut microbiome; material: fecal sample | place: Denmark | collected 2008
AAGAAAGTTTGTTTTGATTGATTGCTTTTTCCAAATCATCTTTTTTATTTATTTCATTTAAAATTTTTTCTTTTATCTTTTCAAGATTTGTATTTTTTTCTTCAATATCTTTTGAAAGATTTTCTTTTTCATTTTCCAATTCATTTAAATCTTTGCTAAGCTTTGACAAATCAGAATTTAATTCTTGAATTTTTTCATTGATTATCTTGTTATTTTCAAATCTTTGTTTTTCAAGAATTGTTCTTGTTTTTTGATCTATATCATAGTCATATATTAATTTATTTAAATCTTCGCCTTCTTTTTTTAATCTTTCAATTTCTTTTTGTATTGAAGATAATAAAGCAATACTTTCATCTTTTTTTTCAGATAAGTTTCTATTTTTTTCTTCTAAATTCTTTATTATATTTTTTGTATTTTCAAGCTTATCTTTTTGGTTTTTTAGTGAAAGCTCATAATTTTTAGATTTCTCATCATAAGATTTAAAATCATTGTTATTTCTTTCTAAATCTTTTTTGTTATAAAGAAGTTTTTGCCTGTCAAGATTTATCTTATTAGTGTACTTATCAATATTTTTTTCATTATCTAAAATACTTTGGTCAAAATTTTTATATTTATTTTCTAAATCTCTGATATTTTCTGCTATCGGCAATAAGGATTCATTTATTTTATCAAATTCTCTAGTTTTTTCTTCTTGATTATTTTTTAAAATTTTAATTTGTTCAATTAAGTCTTTATTTTTTTCGTTTAAAGACTTTGATTTATTTGCATAAAATAAATATGCTTTTTCATTAAGCAAGCATTCAATTTCAGTATATTTTTCAAAATTTTTCGCTTCAATTTCAAGCTTATTTTTATCCTTATTTTTGTAGTCCCATTCTCTTTGAATTATCTCAAGATCTTCATCAACCTTAGATAATTTTTTTAGAGATTCTTCTCTTCTATATTTGTGAGTTGCAATTCCACTTGCTTCTTCAAAAATATTTCTTCTTTCTTGATTTGATGAATTTAAAATTTCATCAATTCTTCCTTGACCTATTACAGAATATCCTTCTTTCCCAATACCTGTATCCAAAAATAATTCTTTTATATCTTTAAGTCTTACTCTTTTTCCATTTAACCTATATTCATTGTCACCATTTCTAAAAATTCTTCTAGAAATTTTTACAAGATCATAGTCACTAGACAAGGCCCTATCTTTATTATTAAACGAAAGATTTACTTCCGCCATATTCATAGATTTTTTATCATCAGCTCCTTGAAAGATTACATCATCCATCTTTTTTCCTCTCAAAGATTTTACTGATTGTTCACCTAAAACCCATTTTATGGCATCTGCTATATTTGATTTCCCAGAACCATTTGGACCAACTACAGCAGTTATTTGATTATCAAATTTTATTTTTGTCCTATTAGCAAAGGACTTAAATCCTTTAAGTTCAACACTTTCTAATCTAATATAAATCACCACCGTAAGTTTTTTCTACAAATTCTCTCATAAAATTTTCAATATCATAGGATATTTTTTTATCCTCATACTCTATAAAATTATTTTCATCATTTTCAAAATTTATAATCAAGCCGTATTTTTTGTAAAAATAATTTTTGTTTGCTTTTTTATTTCCAGCTATTATTGAAATTTCTCTGTTTGATATATGAATTTTTATCTTATCTTTTAGCCTATATTTTTTTATTAATTCTTCCAAATAAATTTTGTGAATATTTGTTTCAACCAATTGTCTAATCGAAGGATGAAAAGGCCCTGCAACAACATCTTTTTTTTCATTTATATTTTCTGTTGGTTGAAGTCCTATTCTTATTACTGGAATTTTTTTATATGAATAAATCATATAAAGCCTACTAGATATTTCAATAGCTTCATCCAAGCTAAGAGGCTTATATAAACCTTCTTTATATAATTTTTCAAGTTTTGTATCTTTTATAACCAAAGTCGGATATATTCTTACCATATCAGGATTCATTTTTATAGACTCTAATCCTGTTTTGATAGCTTTATCAAAAGAATCCTTATAAAGACCAGGCATGATTTGATGACCTAATTTAAAACCATAATCTTTTATTAATTTGCTTGCCATAATTGAATCTTCTTTACTATGACCTCTCTCATTTGCATTTAATATTTCATTATCAAGCGATTGTATTCCAAGTTCAATTACATCAACTTCATATTTTTTTAATATATCAAGAATAGAATTATTTATATAATCAGGTCTCGTAGATAATCTGATTCTATCAATAATTCCCTTCTTTTTATAATTAAGTGCAATTTCAAGATAAGAAATCATTACTTTTTCATCAAGACCTGTAAATGAGCCACCAAAAAATGCAATTTCTTTAAGATTTTCATTTTTTGGAAAATATGATAAGTATTGATTAATTTGCCTTATAGTATTTTCTTTATTTATATTGTCCTTATAATTCGTAATTTTGACTTGATTGCAAAAAGCACAATCGTGAGGACAACCCAAAAATGGTATAAAAATTGGTATTATATATTCTTTTTTACTCATTTGTCAACTTCTTATAAGCGATTCTTGCTGCCATTTGTTCTGCTTCCTTTTTATTTTTTCCCTTGCCAGTGCTAAGTTTTTTATTTTTGGCTGAAACTTCCATATAAAATGTTTTATTATGCTCTGGGCCTTCTTCTTTTACAAGTTTATATTTTAAAATTATTCTGTTTGTCTTGTTAAAATATTCTTGTAATTTTGTTTTGTAATCAATAAAAAGCAAGTCATTTTCTAGAAGTTCTTTTACAGTTTCACAATAATTTTTCATTAAAAAATCTTTTAGAAAATCATATCCTGCATCAAGATAAATTGCAGCACAAAAAGCCTCAAAAGTATCTGCTTTTACAGATTTTTTTTCTCTACCATTATGACTTTCTTCTCCTTTTCCAAACAACAAATATGAAGATAAATTAAATTTTTCGCTTGCTTTTGAAAAAGATGAAGTACAAACTATCCTTGATCTTATTTTTGTTAGTTTTCCTTCTGGATATGTTTTGTGATTTTTGTAAAGTTCTTCGCTTACAATTAAATCAAGAATGCTATCTCCCAAAAATTCCAATCTTTCGTTTGATGATTTATTTTCATCCTTGCTCTCATTAATATAAGAAGAGTGAGTAAGGGCTACATCAATAAGATTTTTATTTTTAAAAATGTAGCCTATACTCTCTTCAAGTTTTTCAATTTCTTCTAATCTTTCTTTACTTAATTTCATTAATTTTTGCTTTCTATCAAAGATATTACATCTGAAAATTTTTCGATTTCATCTAATTCGTCATCAGAAAATTCTATGTCATACTTATCTTCAATTGCCATAATAAAATCAAGCATATCGATTGAATCTATGTCATATTCTGTGATTTCTTTTTCAAAATCAATTTCATCTTCATTAATATCTAAATTTTCTTTTACTAATTCAATTAATTCTTCTCTTATCATTCTAATTCTCCTTTTATTTTTTCTATTGTATTTGTATTTATATAATCTATTAAACCTAAAATAGCTGAGCTAAATGCTTTTTCATTAGAATTGCCGTGAGCCTTGTAAACATATTGGTTTACTCCCAAAAGTGGAGCTCCTCCTATAGAATCTGAGTTATATTTTGATAAATTTTCTTTTAAAGAATTTTTTATCAAGGCTCCCCCAATTTTTGTTGAAAATGATTTGTAAATTGCATCTTTAATTTCCTTACTGAAAAGACTAATTACACCTTCTGCAGTTTTTATAGCAATATTTCCGTCAAATCCATCAGATATTACTATATTAGTCTTGCCAGTAAACAAATCTCTTGCTTCAATATTTCCTTTGAAATTTATTGAAGATTCTTCCAATAATTTGTAAGTTTCTTTTGCTAATTTGTTGCCCTTGTGTTCTTCGATTCCAACGTTTAAAAGTGAAACTGTAGGATTTTCTATATGAAGTACATTTTTTGCAAAAACACTTCCCATTATTGCAAATTCTTTTAAAAATTCTGCTTTGCAATCCATATTTGCCCCAGTATCCAATAATAAAGTTGTATTTTCATAAGTTGGTAGACTTGTTGCAATGCAAGCTCTTTTTATTCCTTTAATTCTTCCAGAAATAAATAATCCGCTTGCAAGAATTGCTCCTGTTGAGCCCGCAGAAACTAATCCATCGTAACCATCTTCATTCAATTTTTCAAAAGCTTTAACCATTGTAGAATCTTTTTTTCTTCTAATGGCCTTTACTGGATCTTCATTATTTTCAATTTTGTCTTTAGCATCTATTATTTCGTAGGATTTTATTCTTCCATCAATAATTTTTTCTATTTTTTCTTTATCTCCAGAAAAAACTGGCACAAAATCTTTTTCTTTTAAAGCACTAATTGCACCTTCTATTGGAATTTTTATTCCGTCATCTACTCCATAAGTATCTATAATTATCTTCATAATTTCCCCTTATTTTTGATATTAAAAAAAGATAGTGTTACCACTATCTTAATTTAACTCAAGAACTTCTTTGCCTTTATGATAACCACAGCTTGGACAAACTCTATGTGGTAACATTGGTTCATGACAATTTGGACACTCTACATAAGTTGATTTATTTAATCTGTAAGCTGAAGCTCTTCTTTTATTTTTTCTTGTTTTTGATGTTCTTCTCTTAGGTACTGCCATTCTAACACCTCCTAGTTATGAGTTTTAGCAATCTTAAACATTATATAAGTAAATGTTAAAATTGTCAAGCTATACTAGTTTTTTAGTGTCTCTTGCAATCATTAATTCTTCGTTTGTTGCTATTACAAAAACTTTTACTTTTGAATCATCAGTTGAGATTAAATGACATCCGCCACGAACATTATTTTTTTCTGAATCAATTTTGATTCCAAATTGTTCAAAGCCTTCCATTATGTCAGCTCTCATTGTTGCTGAATTTTCTCCGATTCCACCAGTAAATACAATTGCATCAACATTGCCTACTTCTGCCATGTATCCTGCTACATATCTTTTTGCTCTGTTAGCAAACATTTTTAAAGCAATATCTGCTCTTTTATTTCCATCATTTGCAGCATTTTCAAGATCTCTAAAGTCAGATGATACTCCAGAAACTCCAAGAACTCCTGATTCTTTATTTAGGACATTATCCATTTTTTTTGTATCATATCCATATTCATTCATCAAAAATGTTACAACTGTTGGATCTAAATCTCCACTTCTTGTTCCCATTACAAGTCCTTCAAGTGGTGTAAGTCCCATTGTTGTATCAAATGATTTTCCTTCTTTAACTGCACAAATTGAGGAGCCATTTCCTAAATGGCATGAAATCATATTTAATTCGTTTTGTTCTTTTTCTAAAACTTTTGCTGTTTTTTGTGTAATGAAATCATGGCTTGTTCCATGGAAACCATATTTTCTAACAGCTTGATCTTCGTAGTATTTATAATCAATTCCATAAAGGAAATTTTCTTCTGGCATTGATTGGTGGAAGGCTGTATCAAATACTGCAACATTTTTTACATTTGGTAGAAGTTTTTCACAAGCTTCAAGTCCCATCATATTTGCTGGATTGTGTAATGGTGCAAATTTTGAATATTCTTTTACAGCTTCTTTAACTTCGTCATCAATTACAACAGATTTTGTAATTTTTTCTCCACCATGAACAAATCTATGACCAACTGCATCTATTTCAGATAAATCTGAAATCACACCATTTTCTTTATCAGTTATAGCATCAAATACGTGTTTAACTGCTTCAGTATGGTCTTTCATATCTTCTTCAATTATATATTCGTCGTCGCCTTTTTCTTGTTTAAGTCTTGATCCATCTATTCCAATTCTTTCTACAAGACCTTTTACTAAAACTTCTTCATTGTCCATATCAAATAATTGATATTTTAAAGATGAAGATCCACAGTTGATAACTAATATTTTCATTTATTCCTCCATTAAAATACTTTTTTTGATTTAATTTCAATAAATTTTGGATTTTCAATATCATCAATATATTCTAGTGATTTTTCTTTATTGTATGAATAATCAACTATACTAGAATAATCATTTTTAGATATTATTTGCCCATCTATAATAAGTTTGCTATTATTTTTTGAAATAATACCGCCTTTTATTATAAGCAAACCATCCAAAACTAAATCATTTTCCAAAATCAAATCCTTACCAATAATTACTATACCACTAATTCGTCTTGGTGTCTTAGTTTTATTGGAAAAATTTTTTTGCTCATTTGATAAATTGCTCTGATTTTTTTCTAAATTATCATTACTTGAAATTTCATTTGATATTTTTTCTTCTTTTGCAACTAGTTGACTATTAATTTTTAAAAATCGATTTTCTAAATCATTTTCTAGTTTTAAATTTTCAAATTCTTCAAATTTATTTTGTTTGAATTCTAAATTTTTGTAAAATTCATCGAAAATTTCATCAAGTATTATTTTTTTATTTTCTCTTAGCAAATACTTATTTCTTAAATCTAAAACCATTTCTAATATAGCTTTTGAATTTCCAATTTTTTTTACACTTCTTAGTACAAATTCTTTTTCATTTTGTTTTTGAATTTTTACTTCTTCTTTCTTATCAAAATAATCAAAATAAAATGGATGCCACAAATTGTCATCATTTTCATTTACTATCTCAACATCTTCCAACAAAGTTTTTTTATCATCTACAATTATGGAATAAAGTGATTCTAATTCATAAATTGCTTTTTTCCTATTGTACAAGTCCTTATTTGAATCATTGTTATTTAGTGCCTGCTCAAATATAAATGTAAGGCTTATAGATAAAAGAAGTAGAATTATCAAAACATAAATGGATAAAAAGCCTCTTTTTTTCATTCAAGCCTCCTTATATAAGTTTTGTAATTTGAATTTCCTTCTTTTTCATAAAAATCAATATCTATCGTAAATGAATCATCATTTTTATCATAAGATATTTTTGAATCACTACAATATCCTATTGGAATTTTTATTTCTCTTTGGCTGTTTGAATTTAAATTATTGATATAAACGTATAATTTTTCCCCATTTTGTTCAAATCTATATGTAGACTTATTTTTACCTTCACTAATTAATAATTTAAAATTATTTTCATTTTTAAAGTCAATTATTTTATCTGATTTTCTTATAACATTTTCTATATACAAAATACAATTTGTTGAATTTTTATAGTCAATTTCATCCTCATAGGTTTTTTGACTAATTGAAAGATTTGTTTTTACAATATTATTTATTAAAACTATAAGGATTGATCCAATGGCTATGGCACAAATTAATTCTAAGAGGGTAAAGCCTTTTTTTCTCATTTTTTTACCACCACATCCAAATTATATTTATCACATCTTACTTCTATATATTTTAAATTTTCATTGTATGATTCAATACTTGTATTAATTTTAAAGCCATTTTCTAAGTCTTCATATTCTCCTTCATCTCTATTTTTTGATTTTTCTAATACTTCTTGCATTGTAAATAAAATTTTAGAATCATCTTTTATTTTTCTGGAATTTTCATAAATTGAAAAAAGTGATGGAAGCAGGTAAATGCTTATTATGCTTATAAGAGCTAGAGCAATAATTATTTCAATCAAGGTAAATCCTTTTTTATTTTTATTCATATCTTATCCTTCCAGCAATCGGCGATACTATAATAGAATATTTTTTGTTAGAAGAAGAAAAATAAATTGTACTTGCTCCCTCTACACTTCCTGTTGGTCTAAATACAAAAGTATTTTTTTTGTTTGCTTTTATATATTTAAAATAAACTTCTTTTACCATTTCATTATCATCAGCTCTTTTTATTGCGTAATTATTACTATCTATATTAATTTTATATTTATAACCTGTAACTAGAGATTTTTCTCTGCAATAATTTATATCAGCTTGCAAGTTTTCAATTTCTTTTCTTTCTTGAAGTTTTGGTATCAAACCCGATTTTATTAAAATCACGCTTGAAATCAAAGAAATTATAGCAAGCGTAACTATTAATTCAATTAAGGTAAAGGCTCTTTTTTTCATAAACACCTCACAAAAGACTTATAATATAAGCAATAAATATATAAATACAAAATGGAATCATTATTTTCATTGATTTTTTCTTGATAGCTATTATGATTGCAAAAATCGCTCCAATCCAAATAGAACCTAAAATTAAATATAAAATTCTTTCATTTTTTAAAAATAAAAATAAGGCTAAATAGAAAAAATAATCTCCATCTCCTATATTTTTCTTAGATATAAAATAGATTAAAATATATAGGAAAGTAAAAATTAAAAAAATTTTAAAAAATTTAAAATCAAATCCCAAATAAAAAATTCTATATATTAATCCAATAAAAGCTAAAATATAAACATATCCCATATATATTTCCATGCTTTTTAAATCAATCATAGCTATTACAAAAGAAAAAATTAATGATAAAAAAATCAAACTTCCTTCCATAAAAGTTTTTTCTTTCATAGCAAATATAAATAAAAGACCCCCTATTATTTCATAAATAATATATGAAAATGGGATCTTTTTTTGGCAAAATCTACACCTTGCTTTTAAATTTATGTATGAAAAAATAGGTATAAGATCTCTTTTTAATATTTTATTGTTACAAAATGAACAGTGACTTGGTGGATAGGCAATATTTTCTCCTCTAAGAGTTCTATCACACAATAAATGTGCAAACGAACCGAATATCGCTCCCAAGAAAAAATAAATTATATTAATCATCTATTTTTTCTCTTTTAGATCAATTGTATTAGGCTCAATTGTAATTGTTGAATTTTTAGGATTAATTGTTACCTTATATCCACTTGCATCTAGTCCAATTCCTTTTGGAATCTCAGGCCATTTTTCTACATATTGAAGTGCATCTTCACTTTCTTTTGTCCAAGTTACTTCGTTATCATTTGCATTTAATTCATTTAATTTTACGCTAGCTGCAGTTTTTAACATTGACACATTCGCATTATGAGCAGTTATTGCCGCTTGTTTTTTTGATTTTTGATATTTTGGTATAGCTATTGCTGCAAGTATGGCTATAATTGCAATTACAATAATTAATTCAATAAGAGTAAATCCACTTTTTTTATTTTTAAATTTTTTAAACATTAACTTCTCCTTAAAAATTAATGGCATTAACCGAATCAAACATTGGTATGGCAATAGAAAAAACTACAAATCCAACTACTAAAGCCATAAAAAGTATCAAAAAAGGTTCAGCTAATCTTGATATTCTTTTTAGTCTATAAATATATTCATTAGCATAATAATTAGAGGCTTTTTTGAGAGATTTTGTCATATCTCCACTGTCTTCACCCACCTTTATCATAGCTATAAATAATTTAGTAAAAACATTTTCCTTATCTAGAGAACTTGATAAATTATTTCCTAGTTTTAAGCTCTCCTCTACATTTGTTAGAATTTGTTTTAAATATTGATTTTTGAAAGAATTTTTTATTATATCAATGCTTTCAATAATATCTACATCGCCCTTTTTTAGGATATATAAAAGCGAAGAAATTTGGTATTCTATATTTAAAAGTCTAAATTTTTTAAAAAATATACTTTTAAATAAGCTTTCATCAATTTTATTTCTGTATTTATCTTTACGTCTTAGTAAAATTATTGTAAAAACAAAAATAAAAATTATTAATAAAATAAGCAAGCCATTTTTATTAAAAAAATCTGAAATATTTAAAAGAATTTTTGTAGCTATTGGTAAGCTTCTTGCATTTTCTTCAAAAACTTCTATAAAAGTAGGCATAACTTTTGTTAAAATCGTTATAACAACTCCTATAGTAACAATTAATAAAATTATAGGATAAATCAAAGCTTCACTTATTTGATTTTTGTTTTTACTTTCTTCGGTCATATATGTAGATAACTCATCAAGAATCTTTGAAAGATTTCCACTTGCATCTCCACTTTTCACAAAAGCTGTAACAATTGGTCCAAAGGCTTTTTCTTCTTTTTTAAAAGCCACATAGGCTTCGTCTCCCTTTTTTAGGGCTAATGATACATTGACCAAAGCCTTGTTCAATTTCTTGTCAAGTCTTTGGTCAATTATTATCATTAAACTATCGTATAAGGATACCGATGAGTCAATAAGTAAACTTAATTGCTTTAAAAATAAGGATAAAATATTGGAATTTATCCTAGATCTTCCTATATCCTTGTTTAAAAAAGCCTTCAGCTTATCAAATTTTATTTTATTCAATTAAACTTCAAGTAATTCTTTATTTTTGCTTTCAACAGTTTTTTCAACTTTATCGATGTATTTTTTTGTAATTTTTTGTATATCTTCTTCTATTGAAAATAAATCATCTTCTGTTAAGTCTGCAGATTTTTCAGCTTTTTTTGCTATATCCATTGAATCTCTTCTTATATTTCTAATTTGAATTTTGCTATCTTCAGAATATTCAGAAACTTGCTTTGTAAGTTCTTTTCTTCTTTCCTCAGTCAAAGCTGGGAATGGAAGTCTAATTACTTCCCCATCATTTTGTGGATTTATTCCTAAATCAGATTTATTAATAGCCTTTTCAATTTCTTTAATATTAGATTTATCCCAAGGTTTAATAACTAAAAGTCTTGGCTCTGGTGTAGATATGGTTGCAGCTTGGTTAATTGGGGTTTGAGTTCCATAATATGAAAATGTAATTCCATCTAATATAGAATCATTAGCCCTACCTGCTCTAATTTTTGATATTCTAATTTCGAATGATTCACAAGCTTTTTTCATCGAAGCTTCGGTATCTTTAATAATCTTATCGTACATCAAAATTCTCCTTTACAATTGTACCAATTTCTTTTCCTTCAACTATTTTAACTAAATTTTCTGGATTATCAATTCCAAAAGCAAGGATTGGCATATCATTATCCATACACAAACTTGTTGCTGTAGAATCCATAATCTTTAATCTTTTTTGTAAAATTTCACTATAGGTTAATTTTTCATACTTAACTGCATCATCAAATTTATTAGGATCTTTGTCATAAATTCCATCAGTTCCTTTTTTGCCTAATAAAATCATATCAGCATTAATTTCCAAAGCCCTAAGAGATGCTGTTGTGTCAGTTGAGAAATATGGTAGACCAGTGCCTGCTGCAAAAATTACAATCCTTCCCTTTTCAAGGTGTCTTACAGCCCTTCTTCTTATGTAAGGCTCAGCAACTTCTTGCATATTAATTGCAGTCATAAGTCTTGTTTCAAGTCCCATTTTTTCAAGAGTATCTTGAACTCTAAGACCATTCATAACAGTTCCAAGCATACCAATCGTATCACTTGTTGCACGTTCAATATGTTGGCCGCTTCTACCTCTCCAGAAATTTCCACCGCCAACAACTATGGCAATTTCAAGTCCCTTATCTCTAGCTTTTTTTATATTTTCGCAAATAAGATCAATGGTGTCATCATCAAAACCAAATCCCTTATCTTTTGCAAGTGCTTCTCCACTTAATTTTAAAACTACTCTTTTTATATCTCGCAAAACTTTTCCTCCTATTAGTAAAATTATATACTATTTTTTTATATTGATAAAGTTATAGCTAATAAAAATTTATTAAATAGTTTACTATAAATATAGATACCCATATTCAAAAAATTCTATCTATATCAAAAATGGAAAATTTTATATTTTTATTATTTTATAGGATTTTTATTAAATGACGAAAATTTATCTAATACTAAACTTATCAAAGCAAAAATCATTCCAAATCCTATAAGAATATAAATA
>UMJL01036742.1_pt1 | contig 11716 bp, 11 predicted proteins | sample 1966071 | NCBI WGS metagenome assembly UMJL01 (sample SAMEA4836148, study PRJEB28245) | human gut metagenome | biome: gut microbiome; material: fecal sample | place: Denmark | collected 2008
GATGCCGGCGGGGTCCGGCTTCACCGGCACACCGGGCACCTTGCCCCGGATCAGGTGGAACACGCCGGGGAAAAAGTGTTCCACGATGGTCTTGCTGAACTCGTGGGCCTTGTTGGAGTAGACCGCCAGGGTGATCCCACGGCCCCGCAGGTCCGCCAGCAGCTCCGGGATGCCGTCATAGGGAGCCGTGCGGTCCAGGTTGTGGGCACCGTAATAGGCAGAAAACTGCTCCAGTGTCTCCGCCAGCTGCTGAGCACTGCGGCACTCCGGCGGGGAGAACTTCTCCACCAGGTTGGGAATCCCATGGCCCACCATGGCCTTGAACTCCTCCACCGAATAGGTCCGCCAGCCGTTTTTCCGGCACACCCAGTTGCCCGCCGCCGCCAGATCGTCAATGGTATTGAGCAGCGTTCCGTCCAGGTCAAAAATCACTGTCTGATACATGCCGCGCCTCTTTTGTCCTTAAAATGTTCTTTCCCATTGTAGCAGGTCCCGGTGCCGTCCGCAATCTGCAAAGAGACAAAAGGCGCGGCATTCGCCGCGTCTTTTTGTGCCATTTTCCGCAAGGGATTAGAGGGGACACGCCGCGCGGCCGGAAGCCGTCAGGATCATGCACCGGGTATAGCCTGCGGCCCGGGCCCAGTCCGCCGCCTGCCGGTAACCCCAGACCACCGTGCCCGTCTGGTGGCTGTCGGCGGTGAGGATGATCTCTCCTCCCCGCTCCCGCCACGCCCGCAGCAGGAATTGGGCGGGATAGGGTGCGCTGCGGTATCCCCGGGAGACGGCGCCGGTATTGATCTCCAGCAGCGTCCGCTCCGGGTCCGCGGCGTGCAGAGCCTCCAGCGCCGCCGCCCGGTAGCGGGGGGCGGTCTCGTTGAAGAACGCGGCGGACTCATTGAACTTGGTGACAAGGTCGATGTGGCCCAGGATGGTGGGACACCGGGCGGCCATGGCCGCCACGTCGGCGTAATATTCCTCCGCCATGGCCAAGACATCGCCACAAAACATCTCGTCCCGGCACGCCGCCAGCTTTTCCCGGTCCCAGTCCACGCAGTGATACGCCCCATTGGCCGGGTCGTAGAGATTGTGGACGGAGCCGATCCAGTAGTCCGCCCAGTCCGGCACCGGCTGGGGGGAGCAGCTGTCCTGCTCGATGCCCAGCAGCACCTCCATCCGGCCCCGATACACCTCCCGCAGCCGCTCCAGCCGGGTGCGGTAGTCCGTCAGGTCCTCCGGCAGCACGCCGCCCGCGTCGTGAGGCACCGGGGTGTGGCTGTGGCCGGAGGCGCCGAAGTACCGGACCCCGGCGGCAAAGGCTGCCGCGGTCATGGCCTCCAGAGAATCCCGGCCGTCACAGAGATCGGAGTGGGTGTGGACGGAGCACTGCTCCGGCGCAAAGCTCATTGCATCCGCTCCTGCTTGACCTTATGGTCGATGACGTGGCGCTTTTCCAGCTCCGCCGTCACATCCTCCACGGTGATGCCCATCTGGACCATCAGCACCATCACATGGTAGGCAAGGTCCGCGATCTCGTAGATCGTCTCCTCCTTGTCCTCCTTGCGGCCGGCGATGATGACCTCGGTGCACTCCTCGCCCACCTTCTTGAGAATCTTGTCCAGGCCCTTTTCAAAGAGATAGGTGGTATAGCTGCCCTCCTTGGGTTGGGTCTTGCGGCCCTGAATCAGGCGGTAAAGGCCCTGATAGCTGAACTGCTTGAGTTCTTCGGAGAGGTAGATCTCATTGAAAAAGCAGCTCTCGGCGCCGGTGTGGCAGGCGGGGCCGTCCTTGACCACCTCCACTACCAGGGCGTCGCCGTCGCAGTCAGCGGTGATGGACACCACATGCTGCACATTGCCGCTGGTCTCCCCCTTGCGCCAGAGTTCCTGGCGGCTGCGGCTCCAGAAGCAGGTGCGCCGCTCGTCGATGGTGATGGCCAGGCTCTCCTCGTTCATATAGGCCAGCGTCAGGACCTCCTTGGTGTAGTGGTCCTGGACGATGGCGGGAATCAGGCCCTTTTCGTCAAATTTCAGTTCCATAGCGTCTTATGCTCCTTTTTTCTTGTCCATGCATTGGCAATGCGGACGCAAACGCAGTCTCCGCCCGCTTTGTCTTTTTCAAAGCCGCATCTCCACACCCTTGCCCCGGAGGTACTGCTTGAGGCTGCGGATGTCCACCTCGCCGGTGTGGAAAATGGAGGCAGCCAGCCCCGCGTCGATGCCGGGGTGGGTGAAAAGCTCCGCAAAATCCTCCATCTTCCCCGCGCCGCCGCTGGCAATGATGGGTACGCCCACCCGGGCTGCCAGGGCGTCCAGCATGGGGAGGTCAAAGCCCTCTCTGACGCCATCGGTGTCGATGGAGTTGAGGACGATCTCCCCGGCGCCGTTTTCCACGCCCCGGACCGCCCACTCCATGGCGTCGATGCCGGTGTCCTCCCGGCCGCCCTTGGCAAAGAGCCGGAACTGCCCGTCCACCCGCTTGACGTCCATGGAGAGGACCACGCACTGGTCGCCGTACTTCTTGGCCGCCGCGCCGATAAGGGAGGGGTCCGCGATGGCGCCGGAGTTGACGGACACCTTGTCGGCGCCGCACTTCAAGACCCGGTCGAAGTCGTCCAGGGTCCGGATACCGCCGCCCACCGTCAGGGGGATGAAGATCTCGCCGGCCACGCGGCGGAGAATGTCCGTAAAGAGGCTGCGGCCCTCGGCGGAGGCAGTGATGTCGTAGAATACCAGCTCATCGGCGCCGGATTCATTGTAGAACCGGGCCATCTCCACCGGGTCTGCCATATCCCGCAGTCCCTGGAAGTTGGTCCCCTTCACCACCCGGCCGTCCTTGACGTCCAGGCAGGGGATGATGCGCTTTGCTAGCATGTCCCCACCTCCTCAATGACGGCCTTGAGGTCCAGACGGCCGGTGTAGAGAGCCTTGCCCAAAATGGCGGCCTTGGTACCGATGGTCTGCAGCTCCCGCAGCTCCTCGATACTGCTGATACCGCCGGAGGCGGTGATCTCCAGCCCCTCGATTTCCGCCAGCTCCCGGTAAAGGTCCAGGTTGGTACCCTGTTCCGCCCCGTCCCGGGAGATATCGGTGTAAATGACGGTCTTCACCCCGGCATCCCGGAGGCGGCGGCAGAAATCCACACCCCGCTCCGCTGAGAGCTCCTTCCAGCCGCTGACGGCCACGAAGCCCTCCCGGGCGTCCACGCCCACGGCGATGCGCTCACCGTAAGTCCGGGCCATCCGCTCCGTGAAGGCGAAGTCCTTCACCGCAATGGTGCCCAGGATGCAGCGGCTCACCCCCAGGTCCAGATACCGGCGGATGCGCTCCTCGGTGCGGATGCCGCCGCCCACCTCGATGTACAGTCCGCCCTGCCGGACCAGGGCGGCGATGGTTTCAAAATTGGCCAGGGTGCCGTCCCGGGCGCCGTCCAGGTCCACCACATGGAGGTACCGGGCGCCGGCGGCCAGAAAGCCCCGGGCCACGGCGCAGGGGTCCGCGGCATAGACGGTCTCCTGGTCGTAATCCCCCTGGTAGAGACGGACCACCTGTCCGCCCCGCAGGTCAATCGCCGGAAAAATCTGCATACGTTCTCTCCTCTTTGCCGTGCTCGCTCCGTATCGGATGCTCAAAGGTGCTCCTTGCAGGCAAGCGTCTCCACGTCCAGCCGGCAGACACACACTTCCGCCAGCATGGCCGGACCGTACGTCCACTGGTCTCTGCCGGTGCTCTGGCGCATGATGGCTGTGAGGCCCTCCTCCTTTTCCGCGGGGTCTGTGACCTCCCGGACGGAGCCCTCGCCGATGACGCTCCGAAAAGCAGCGGTATAGTCGCAGGCCTTCTCACCGCCCTGGAGGCGGTAGCCGGTGTCCAGTTCAAAGGCTGCATAGCCGTTTTGCCGGATGAGGTCCATCTTCCGGCCCTCCTTGGCCCCGTGGAAGTAGAGGACATGGTGCCCCTCCTGCTCCACATGGCCGAAGTTCACGGGCACCACATACACCCGCTTTCCGTCCGCCAGTCCCAGCCGGCAGACGCTGCATTCGCCGATCACCGCCCGGATCTTCTCGGGGTCTGTGATTTCCCGGTCTTTTCTGCGCACAGCAGTTTCCTCCTTTTACAGTTCTCCAAATGCCTTGAGCAGCCGCAGTCCCGCATCGCCGGACTTCTCCGGGTGGAACTGGGTCCCCCAGACGCTGCCGCTGCGCACCACGCCGGTGACGGCCACGTTGCCGTACTGGGACACGGCCAGCGTACTCTCCTTGCAGTTGCGGGCGTAGAAGCTGTGGACATAGTACACATACTCCCCGTCCCGGAAGTACCGGAACAGGGGGTCGTCCCGCACCACATGCAGGCTGTTCCAGCCCATGTGGGGCACCTTCAGCGCCGGGTCCTCCAGATCCGCCCGCAGGTCCGTCACCTCACCCGGCACCAGTCCCAGGCCCGGGTGGTCCCCGTATTCGCTGCTGCGGTCAAAGAGCAGTTGCATCCCCAGGCAGATCCCCAAAAGGGGCTTGCGCTCCGCCTCCTCCCGAAGCACAGGCACCAGTCCCGTGGCGTCCAGTTTGGCCCGGGCGTCGCCAAAGGCGCCCACGCCGGGGAGGATGATCCGGTCTGCCGCCCGCAGCTCCGCCGCTTCCCGGGTGACCCGAGCCTCCAGCTCCAGTGCCCGGAGGCTGGAGACCAGGGAGAAGAGGTTCCCCACTCCGTAATCCACAATGGCGATCATCTTACAACAGTCCCTTCGTGCTGGGAATCTCATCCCGGTGTTTTTCGTCCAGGGCCACGGCCTGCTTCAGCGCCCGGCCGGCCCCCTTGAACACCGCCTCCAGAATGTGGTGGGTGTTCTCTCCCGAAAGCTCCCGGAAGTGGAGGGACGCGGGACAGTGGCGCAGGAAGCCCAGCCAGAACTCCTTGCCAAGTTCCGTGTCGAAGTCCCCCACCTTCTGGGCGGGCAGGTCCACCGCCCAGCCCAGATACGCCCGGCCGCTCAGGTCCACGGCGCAGAGTACCAGCGTCTCGTCCATGGGCAGCAGGAACTGCCCATAGCGTGAGATGCCCCGCTTGTCCCCCAGGCAGTTTTCAAAGGCCTGACCCAGGGCGATGCCGATGTCCTCCACGGTGTGGTGGTAATCCACCTCCGTGTCCCCCTGGCACTTGACGGTGAGATCGAAATCCCCGTGGCGGGCAAAGAGGGTGAGCATGTGGTCCAGAAACCCACAGCCGGTTTTGATGTCGGATGCGCCGGTGCCGTCTAAATTCAGCGTCAGGGCGATTCGGGTCTCCATGGTGTTTCGTTCAATGGCGGAAGTCCGCATGGCAATCCTCCTTTACAGCGCTTCCAGCAGCGCGGTGACCGCGTCTACCAGAGCCTCCATCTGCTCCATGGAGCCCACGGTGATGCGCACGTAGTCCCGGATGCGGTCGCTGCCGAACCAGCGCACCAGAATCCCGTTTTTCTTCAGCGTCCGGTACAGCTCCTCGCCGCCGATGCGGTCGGACTTGGCAAAGAGGAAGTTGGACTGGGAGGGCAGCACCGTAAAGCCCAGGTTCTCCAGCTCCCCGGCAGTCCAGGCCCGGGTACGGCAGATGGAGGCGCAGCAGGCATCGAAGTAAGCCTTGTCCGCCATGGCGGCGGCCCCCGCCTCCATGCTCAGGCGGTTGATGTTGTAAGGATTGAAACTGTACTTGACCCGGTTCAGGCAGGAGATCAGCTCCGGCTGGCCCAGGGCAAAGCCCAGCCGCCCGCCGGCCAGGGACCGGCTCTTGGACATGGTCTGCACCACCAGGAGGTTATCATACCGGAAGATCAGGGGCACACAGCTCTCGGCGCCGAAGTCCACATACGCCTCGTCCACGATCACCACCCGGTTAGGGTCAGCCTCCAGCAGGCGCTGGATCTCCGTCCGGGGCAGGGCCATGCCGGTAGGGGCGTTGGGGTTTGCGATGACGATGGTACCGGGGAAGTCCATATAGTCGTCCACGTTCAGCGTGAAGTCCTCCCGCAGGGGGATCACGGTGGCATTCAGGCCGAAGAGTGCCGCCTGGGACTGATAGAATCCGTAGGTGATATCGGCGTAGGCAACGCCCTTTCCCTCGCCGCAGAACGCCCGGAAGGCAAAGGCCAGCACCTCATCGGAGCCATTGGCCGCCAGCACGTTTTCCGGCTTCAATCCGTAGTAGTCCGCGATGGCCCGGTGCAGCGTGCCGCAGGTGGGGTCCGGGTAGAGGTCCAGCTTCAAAAGCTCCGCCCGGGAGATGGCCTTGACCACCTTGGGGGAGGGAGGGAAGGGACTTTCGTTGGTGTTGAGCTTGATGTACTGGGCGTCGGTGGGCTGCTCGCCGGGGGTGTAGGGCGCCAGGCGCCCCGCCTCCCGGGAAAGAAATCGGCTCATGGTATTACTCTCCCTTCTTGTCATCGGTTTCACAGCGGATCGTCACGGACCGGGCGTGGGCCTCCAGGCCCTCCCGCCGGGCAAAGTCCGCGATCCGGGGGGCGGCCTCCTGCAGCGCCGTCTGGGGATAGTAGAGAAAGCTGGACTTCTTGACAAAGTCGTCCACGCTCAAAGGACTGGAGAACCGGGCGGTGCCGGAGGTGGGCAGCGTGTGGTTGGGCCCGGCGTAGTAGTCCCCCAGGGCCTCCGGGGCGCTGCGGCCCAGAAAGATGCTGCCGGCGTTGCGCACCCGGCTGAGCAGGGCGAAGGGATCGTCCACGCACAGCTCCAGGTGCTCCGGCGCGATAGCGTTGGCCGCCTCCGCCGCCGCTTCCAGGCTGGCGGTAACGAAGATGCGGCCGTTGGTCTTCAGGGACTTGCGGGCAATGTCCTGCCGGGGGAGCTGCTCCAGCTGGGTCTCCACCTCCCGCTGCACGGCCCGGGCAAGGTCCATACTGTCCGTCACCAGCACGGCGGAGGCGTGGATATCATGCTCTGCCTGGCTCAGAAGGTCCGCCGCCACCCAGGCGGGGTTGGACCTGCCGTCGGAGAGCACCAGAATCTCGCTGGGGCCGGCGATCATGTCGATAGCCACCTGGCCGAATACCTTCCGTTTGGCGGCGGCCACAAAGACGCCGCCGGGACCCACGATCTTATCTACCCGGGGCACGCTCTCCGTGCCGTAGGCCAGGGCCGCCACCGCCTGGGCGCCGCCGATCTTGAAGATCCGGTCCACTCCCGCCACTTTCGCCGCCGCCAGGGCCGCCGGGCTCACGGACCCGTCCGCCTCCGGCGGGGTCACCAGTACGATGTCCTTGACTCCCGCCAGCTTGGCGGGGATCACGTTCATCAAAATGGTGGAGGGAAAGGCCACCGGGCTCCGGGGCACGCACACGCCCACCTTCTCAATGGGGGTGTACCGCTGGCCCATGACAATGCCGCCCTCCCGGGTGAGAACAAAATCCGAGTGGATCTGGCGGCTGTGGAAGGTGCGGATGTTCTCCGCCGCCAGCTCCAGAGTCCGCCGGAAGTCAGCATCCGTCGCCTCCCAGGCCGCCTCCAGTTCCGCCTCCGTCACCCGCAGGTCCGTCAGTTCCGCGCCGTCAAAGCGACGGGTATAGTCCCGCAGCGCCTCGTCGCCCCGGGTTCGGACTGCTCCGATCACCGCATCCACCGCGGCGCTCACATCCGCCTCCGCCTGGGCGTCCCGGCGCAGCAGCCGGGCCGGGTCCAGCTTTTCCACGCGTTCAATGGGAATCACGACTCGGTCACCTCCGTCAGACGCCGCAGGAGCTTGTCGATCTGCGGCCGCTTGAATTGATAGCTGGCCCGGTTGGCAATGAACCGGGCGGAAATGGGCATAAACTCCGTAAGGACCTTCAAATCGTTCTCACGCAGCGTGGTGCCTGTCTCCACAATGTCCACGATCACATCGGAAAGGCCCAGAATGGGGGCCAGCTCGATGGAGCCATTGAGTTTGATGATGTCGATATCCCGGCCCTGGGCGGCGTAATAGCGCTTGGCGATGTTCACAAACTTGGTGGCCACCCGCAGCGTCCGGCTCTGGTCCTCCGTGAAATCCTTGGGCCCCGCCACGCACATGCGGCACTTGCCAAGGCCCGTGTCCAGCAGCTCATAGACGTCGGCGCCGGACTCGGCCAGGATGTCCTTGCCCACGATGCCGATGTCCGCCGCGCCGTGCTCCACGTAAATGGCCACGTCACTGGGCTTGACCAGGAAGTAGCGGATGCCGGCAGCGGGGTTTTCCACCACCAGCTTGCGGGTGTCGCTGTAGGACTCCGGGCAGCCATAGCCCACTCCCGCCAGCAGGTCGTAAACCTTGTCGCCCAGCCGGCCCTTGGGCAGCGCCACGTTGAGCATCACCGTCTTCCCGCTCTCCGGCTGGGAGAGCCGGTCCAGCTCGCTGAGATAGAGGCCATAGCCGATGGCCCGGGCACCGGGACGGAACTGCTCGGCCAGGGGGTCATACTGCCCGCCCCGCAGCACCGCCCGGGGACTGCCCGCCAGATACCCCTGGAACACCAGGCCGTTATAATACTCCATGTCGTTAACGAGGGACAGGTCCAGCTTCAGATTTCCCGTCTGACCCTGAGCCTCCAGGGCAGCACACAGCGCCCGCAGCTCCGCCAGAGCGCTGCCCATAGCGGCGTTGAGGGCCAGGGGCTCCGCCGCGTCCACTACCGTCTCCCAGGGACCGTTCAGCACCCAGAGCCGGCACAGTGCCTCCGTCCCCTGGGGAGAGAGGCCCGCCTCCGCCGCGCAGCGGCGCAGCTCGTGGCGGTTCTTGTCCCGGATGCACCGCAGCAGCTGGAGCCGGGATGATTCCGGCGCCCCCACCGCGTCCATCAGCCCGGAGACAAATCCCATATGGCTCAGCTCCAGCACAAAGTCCCGCTCCGTCAGCGCCAGACTGGAAACCGCCAGGGACACCACCTGGGCCGCTGTATCCTCCTCCAGGCAGCCGATGCACTCCAGGCCCATCTGGCTGATCTCCTGGAAGGTGTGGCTCTCCTGGCTGGGACGGTACACATTTTCCAGATAATAGAACCGGCCGCAGCTCCCCTGCTCCACCTGGGCATTTTTCGCGATGGAGAGCGTCACGTCCGGCTTGAGGGCCATGAGGCGCCCGTCCAGATCCGTAAAGGAGAGGACCTGCTCGTCGGAGAGAAAGCGGCGGTTTTGCTGATAGAGTCCGTATTCCTCAAACCGGCTCATGTGGTATTGGCGGAAGCCGGCGCGCTCATACAGCTGCCGCAGCTGCAGGGAAAGCCGCTCCTGCGGCCGCAGAAAATCCAGATTCAGTTCCAAGGAAGCCCCTCCTCGCAGTTGATTTGATGTTGGTTATTTTACTTCATTTTATTATCAAAGTAAAGCGCTAATTCGGTAGTAAATAAAATTTTTCAGATTTGCACAAAGCCGCTCCGCAAAAGCAAAAGGTACAGGGTGATTTTACACCCTGTACCCAGCCTGCCGGAAGACCCTTCCCACAGGCTGCTCAAGTTTTCCGCAATCACGGCTCCACTTCCATGGTAAAGGTGAAGGCAAAGCGGTTGTCTGTCTCATTTATGGGTACAGCGATCCCTGTGGAGCCGGAGGGTGCAAAACTCTTGACCTCCGTCTCCAGGGTGATGGCAAGGTCCCCCTGGCGCAGAGAGAAGCCCTCCTCCCAGTCCGCCCGATCCAGCGCCGCCAGCTGGTCCTGACGAGGGCCGGTCCAGAAGGAGGCATCCTCCCGGGCCCAGGCAAAGGCCATCAGGGCAACCGCCATTCGCTCGGTAGGCAGGCTGTACCACTCTTTGGTGTTCTCCGCCTCTCCGGAGAGGGTCACAGCGGTGAGGCGGTCGTTTTTCACCGTATAGCGGAACTGCTCCGCGCCGGGGAGTTCTTCCCCGATGTCGACCCGGAACACATTGGGTTCCGGCGGCGCCTCCCGCCAGCTGCCTGTCTCGTCAAGGCAGCCTCCCAAGTTTACGCCCACGTAGTCGGCCTGCCGGTTGAAGTTTTCCGCGAACTCCGCCACCGTCAGATCCCCCCGGTTGGGCGGCAGCTGGCAGGCGCAGTTCACGCTCTCGCTGCCCAGCAGTACCGCCGCCCCCACCGCCGCGAACGCCAGGGCGTATCGGATTCGGAAAGGGGCCGCCGTATAGGCCACGCCCTCGTCCCAGGGCTGGGGCTCCTGGTTGGAGCAGCGGGTAGCGGAGCGGTAGAGCTGCACCAAAGACAAGATGGGAATGTAACAGCCAAGACCGTGCCAGAGCATCCGGAGATAGCGGTTCAGACCCGCGCCGTAGGAGAGTTTTTTCCCGTCCGGTGCCGTCAGGCGCATACCCAGAAGGGCCTTGCCCGGCGTGGCGGCAAAGAGACGCAGGCAAAGAGGCTCCAATAGCCCCAGTAAAACCGTGGTCCCCAGATTCATGGCCAGGGCATTGGCCCGGGCAGGATTGTACCCCGCAAGGCACATGACCACCAGCAGCGCCATGGTCAGCAGCAGGTAGTCAAAGAGCCGGGCCAGCAGCCGCCGGGGGATGCTGTATACCGTGGGCAGCGCGTCCGCCGCCGGCAGGCCCGGGGACCGGGCGTCCGCCCACCAGGTGCCGTTTTCCTCCGGCAGGGCCGGGGCGTCCAGATCCTGGAGATACCGTCCGGCGTCCAGCTCTGCAAAGCTCACCCCGGCGTCCCGCACCGCGCCGCACACCGCCTGCACCCGGCCCAGGGAGGCCCGTTCGCTCCCCAGCGCCGCCAGCCGCCGGTCCAGTACAGCATCCAGCGTCTCTCCGCCCTGGATCAATGCCCGCACTTCCTCCACGGACACCCCCAGCCGCCGCAGCAGCTTGATCTTCTCCAGGGTCCGCAGGTCCTCCTCGCTGTATGAGCGGTAGCCGTTTTTCAGCCGCTCCGGGTGCAGCAGCCCCTCCGCCTCATAATAGCGGATATTGGCCCGGGGCACCCCCGAGCGCTCTTCCATCTCCTTACTGGTCATGCAGATGCCTCCCTTCTGCCGTCAGTGTAAAGGATAAAGCCGCTTGAAGGTCAAGTCTTTTTTCAAAAATTCAGGACATTTCGCCCCCCAGCACCTCGCCCCGGGCTGTCATCAGCCGGCGCAGCGGGTCCAGGCTCTCGTCCGTCAGCGGGGCGAAGTGAGAACATCCCAGCACCTCCATCCGCTCTGGCGTGTCCCGGTTCAGCTGGGAAAGAACCTGCTCCAGCCCCGCGGCAAACCGTCCGTCGGTCAGGTCCGGCCGCTCTGACGGCACGGCCGCCAGGGTGGTATAGAGCGGCTCTGTGACGGCGATGACCTGCACCTCGTCCCACACGCTCTCTTCCCGGTCGAACCCCTGCATGCCGCTCTCCGCCGTCCGCAGCGGGGAGAGGGTCCAGGCCTCCGCCACATCCATCCGGGCATCCGCCCGGATGGGGAAGGCGTCGATCTCCCCGGCGGCCGCCGCCCGGAACAGCGCCTCGTAACTCTCGTAGGCCGTCACGTCTGTAAGGTCACCGATCTGGTTTCCCTCATAGGTATCCTCCAGCCACAGCTCCAGACACTGATAGCCCCCCAGGGAGTCCTCCCCCAGAACCCCCCAGCGGGCGTGGTCCAGCTCCTCCCAGGTGGGGGTATCCCGCTCCGCCAGCTGACGGCCGTACTCCGTGGGTGCCGTGCAGATCAGGGAGAAGGTCCCCCCCTGCCAGGGTGCATCTTCGTCATAGCTCCGGGCGTTTTCCGCTCCGTTCCAGTCGGCAGGGTCGTCACCGGCCGCCGGCGTCAGGCGG
>UMJL01007420.1_pt1 | contig 11700 bp, 8 predicted proteins | sample 1966071 | NCBI WGS metagenome assembly UMJL01 (sample SAMEA4836148, study PRJEB28245) | human gut metagenome | biome: gut microbiome; material: fecal sample | place: Denmark | collected 2008
GCAGCCAAACCGCAACCCAAACCCATTCAAGAACTCTCACTATTTCAAGGCATGGAACTATGAAAGCAAGAACGAAAATAGATAAACAGGTGGCAGCTTCCAATGAGAAGCTGACCGTCCTAAGCCCCAAAGTGCTCACATGGGCAGTGCGGAAAGTGGCAGGACATGTCTGCTTCCGTACTTCCGCATACAAATGTACATGTGGCGATTGTGGCAGGCACTTCGACTATGAGGGAAAAGGCAAGTCCGTATGCTGCCCTCATTGCGGTACTCGCTTACAGATAAAGGACACCCTCAAACGAACTCTAAAGGAAGCCTGCTATTTCTCTTCTCTTGAAGTAGTGGATAGCTTGCAGGTGCAACGGGTCTTCCGCTTGGAAACGACCTTCCGCAAAGGAATGTCGATGAAGGCAGACTACTGGGAAGTGTGCCGTCTGTGGCTCAATGCCGAAGGCAAAGTGGCTGTCACGGCAAGAGCAAGGACATTGGGCTATTATGTGGACTGCTTTGATTGGGCATCCAAAATCTCCTTGAAGCGACCGAACGAAGTTCACTGGCTCATTGCAGACACCTATGTCTATCCGCACTATCGGCTGCTGCCCGAACTGAAACGCAACGGCATGAAAGGCAAGCTGCCCGACTGCCACCCGATGAAACTGATGAAAGCCGTGCTAACAGACAGCCGGATGGAAACCATCCTTAAGTCAAAAGATTTACATGCCGTGTCTTACTTTGTACACCGACCGCTGGAACTTGACCGATGCTGGCAGTCGTATAAGGTAGCCACCCGGCATCACTACCGCCCTTCGGACATGGGATTGTGGGCAGACACCATCCGCTTGCTGGAGCAGTGTGGCAAGGACATCTGCAACCCTAAGTATATCTGTCCGCAGAACCTCAGAGCCGAGCATGACTATTGGATGAACCGACACAACCAAATGGAGCAGAAACGCAGAAGCCAGGAGCAGATGCAGCGAGCCAAACGGAAGGAAGCCGAGTTCTACAAGGAGAAATCACGCTACTTCGGCATCACCATCACCGACAAAGACCTGGTGATTTCGGTACTCGATAGTCTGGAAGCCTTCCAAGCCGAGGGAAATGCCCTGCATCATTGTGTCTTTCAGTGCGAATACTATGACAAGGCGGACAGTTTGATACTATCGGCTCATGACAAGGAGGGAAACCGCATCGAAACGATTGAGTTCTCACTGACCGAGGGGAAAGTGATACAGAGCCGTGGGCTGTGCAATACGAATACACCGCACCATGACCGCATTGTCCGGCTGGTCAATGCCCATGCTCCTCAGATACTTGCAGCCAAACAGACAGCGTAAATTCCTTATATATGTTCCGCTCCGACTTCCGCCGTGAGGTGTGGGTCGGAGTATTTATGACTTTATTTTACATTTTAGACAAAGGCGAATCGGCAAGAAACAACAGCCGTATAGCGCAGGATAGTTTCCTTCAAAAAGGTAATATTTATGCAGTTTTTCACCTTGTTTTCAGTTGCTTTCATGATGCAGATGTGATGTTTTCAGTTGTTTATACATCATTGTATATCAACGCTATATAAGTGTTGATTTTTAAGATATTATAGGTAAACTAATTGCATAATCAGATAGTAAATTTGTATATTTGTAATAAGGGAAATAAGTAATAAAATAACCATCTAACTCAATCGTTATGAGGAAAAGAAACTTGACAATAGCAATCGGTAATCAGAAAGGGGGAGTCGGCAAGACCACCTCTACAGCATGTATAGGCGCAGCACTCGCATTGCAAGGAAAACGTGTGTTGCTCATTGACCTGGATGCACAGCAGAACCTTACGTTCACGCTGACGCAGAACGAAGACCCGGAAACAAGTATCTATGATACGCTGGTCAAAGACCAACCGCTGCCCATCATTCCCATCCGTGAAAACCTGGACCTCGTTCCGGCATCACTGGACCTGGCAAGAGCCGAAATAGACATGGCTACTATGATGGCAAGGGAGGGCATCCTCAAATCCTACCTTGATGAACAGAAGGAGAAGTATGACTACATCCTGATGGACTGTTCGCCCTCACTCGGTATCGTAACCACCAATGCGCTGGTGGCAGCGGACAAACTCTATATACCGCTCACCGCTGAAGCCTTGCCCTTGAAAGGCTTGACCATGCTGGACGATATAGTTCGGGAAGTGAAGCGCAGGGTGAACCCGACGCTGGAGTTGGGTGGTGTCTTCTTCACCCGGTTCAATAACCGGAAGTTGAACAAGGAAGTGATTTCCATGGTGGAAAAACGGTACGGAGAGAAGGTTTTTCAGACGAAAATCCGGGAGAATATCGCCATAGCCGAGATGCCGCTGTCCGGTCAGACCATCTTTGAATACGACCCGAAAAGCAATGGTGCAGCAGACTATCGAACACTGACCGATGAAATAATCAGTCGGGAAGAAAATAGGTAAACTATGTTACTCTATGACTAATCACAAAGGTTACGGATAACATAGTAAGATAATCAGCAAGTAAACAAGTAATAAAGTAAGCAATATGAGTAAGAAGAATTTATCCTTATTGATGGACGGCTTCATGGGTGAAGCCATTCCATCTGACCCGGTACAGGAACAGCCTAAGGAACAGGCTGTTGAGCAAGATGCAGAACAAGCGGAACAACCTGCTGCTCAAACGGATAAGCAGGATAGTCCAAAGGTAGCACCTGCAAAAGCATCTTCGAAGAAAGAAACAACCGAAATGGCTGCTACTGAGCAGATGAAGTCCAAACTGGAAGCCAAACGCAGGGAGAATGTGGGTCGCCCCAAGAAAGGCGAATCAGCCAAAAGTGCCAAGAAACCCCAGGAAATCCGAGCCACCTTCATCGTGGATCCGGATTTGCTCCAAAAGGTGAAATACATTTCCCTCGTGGAAGGCATCCTCTTGAAAGACGTTATTTCTGAAGCCCTGAACAATTATGTGGATAAATGGGAAACAGACAACCGGAAAATACGCCTGCCCAAGAGGAAGTAAGCACTTCTGAGAATAAGGACTATATCTGTTCAAACAGGAAAAACAACCCTGCAGTTGTGCTTTCTCAGTGAAAAATACTATCTTTGTAGGCAGAAGGCAACTGCCTACAAAAATAGGAAACGATGCGAAATACGTCTAAGATAATCAAGGGAACAACCCTTTCCGCTAAAAATGTAACAGCAACAGTAGAGCAAGGTGAAAAACCTTGGTTTGTCCATTCAAAAATGGTCGCTAATATCATGTATTCAAGAATGAAGGAACTGGGAATTACCCAAAAGGAACTGGCGGAAAAGATGAACTGTACCCAACAGTATATCTCCAAAATCCTTAAAGGACGGGAGAATCTCTCCCTGGAAGCTCTCTGTAAAATAGAGTTGGCTTTGGGTATCCGGATTTTGCAGTTTGATTCCAACAACTAACCCGTATTGTTTAATGAAATAAAGAATATCAGTATATGCCGTTACAAAGTGAAGCAGCGCTCGAAAATGGACTTATCGCTACTCTTCAGCAAATGAGCTATGAATATGTTCAGATTGATGAAGAGAAAAACTTGTATTCCAATTTCAAGAGACAGCTTGAAAAGCACAATAAAAAAAGACTGGAGGATTTCGGACGTTCTGCCTTTACAGAGGCAGAGTTTGAAAAGATTCTGATTTACCTGGAAGGAGGTACCCGTTTTGAAAAAGCCAAAAAACTGCGCGACCTGTATCCGCTTGAACTGGAAAGCGGTGAACGGGTGTGGGTAGAGTTTCTGAACCGTACCCACTGGTGCCAGAACGAATTTCAGGTCTCCAATCAGATTACAGTGGAAGGAAGAAAAAAGTGCCGCTATGATGTAACGATACTCATCAATGGCTTGCCCTTGGTTCAAATCGAACTGAAACGCAGAGGGGTGGAACTCAAACAGGCATACAACCAGATTCAGCGTTACCACAAGACTTCGTTCCATGGGCTGTTTGACTACATCCAGCTTTTCGTCATATCCAATGGAGTGAATACCCGCTATTTTGCCAACAATCCGAACAGCGGCTATAAGTTTACCTTCAACTGGACGGATGCTGCCAATGTGCCTTTCAATGATTTAGAGAAGTTTGCAACTATTTTCTTTGACAAGTGTACCCTGGGAAAAATCATCGGCAAGTACATTGTGCTGCATGAGGGGGATAAATGCCTGATGGTGCTTCGCCCCTACCAGTTCTATGCGGTCGAGAAGATTTTGGACCGTGTGGTCAACTCTAACGATAACGGTTATATCTGGCACACGACCGGTGCCGGCAAGACGCTGACTTCCTTCAAGGCTGCACAGCTGGTTTCTGAACTGGATGATGTGGACAAGGTGATGTTTGTGGTTGACCGCCATGACCTTGACACGCAGACGCAAGCGGAGTATGAAGCATTCGAGCCGGGAGCGGTGGATAGTACAGACAATACGGATGAACTGGTGAAACGCTTGCACAGTAACTCCAAAATTATCATTACCACCATCCAGAAACTGAATGCTGCTGTCAGCAAGCAGTGGTACAGTAGCCGTATCGAAGAAATCCGCCATTCACGCATCGTCATGATCTTCGATGAATGTCATCGAAGCCATTTCGGAGATTGCCATAAGAATATCGTCAGGTTCTTCGACAACACGCAGCTGTTCGGCTTTACAGGTACGCCTATCTTCGTGGAGAACAACGTGGATGGACATACCACCAAGGAAATATTCGGCAACTGTCTGCATAAATATCTGATTAAGGATGCCATTGCCGATGAGAATGTACTTGGCTTCCTGGTGGAGTATTATCACGGCAATGAGGACGTGGATAATGCCGACAACGACCGCATGATGGAAATCGCCAAATTTATCCTTAATAATTTCAATAAGTCAACATTTGACGGAGAGTTTGATGCGCTGTTTGCTGTGCAATCAGTACCCATGCTTATCCGTTACTACAAGATATTCAAGAGCCTCCAGCCGAAGATTCGTATCGGAGCAGTCTTTACCTATGCAGCAAACAGCAGTCAGGACGATGCACTTACCGGCATGAACACCGGAAGCTATGTGAGCGAGAGTACCGGAGAAGCAGATGAATTGCAGGCTATCATGGATGACTACAACGAAATGTATGGAACCAGTTTCACTACTGAAAACTTCCGTGCCTATTATGACGACATCAACCTCCGCATGAAGAAAAAGAAAGCGGATATGAAGCCGCTCGACCTTTGCCTGGTAGTCGGTATGTTCCTCACGGGGTTTGATAGCAAGAAACTCAATACGTTGTATGTGGACAAGAACATGGAGTTCCATGGGCTGCTGCAGGCTTTTAGCCGGACCAACCGCGTGCTGAATGAGAAAAAGCGGTTCGGCAAGGTGGTTTGTTTCCGGGATTTGAAGAGCAACGTGGATGCTTCCATCAAACTTTTCAGCAACAGCAACAATCTGGAAGATATTGTACGCCCTCCCTTTGAGGAGGTGAAGAAACGGTATCAGGAACTGACTGCCGACTTTCTACGACTTTACCCCAAACCAAGCACCGTTGATTTGCTGCAAAGCGAGAAGGACAAGAAAGACTTTATCCTTGCTTTCCGTGACATCATCAAGAAGCATGCTGAGATTCAGATTTACGATGAATTTGAAGAAGATGCCCCCGACCTTGGAATGACCGAACAGCAGTTTATGGATTTCCGTAGCAAATACCTCGATATCTACGAGACCTTTGCTGCAGGCGGAAAACAGGAAAAGCCAAAGGAATATCAAATGTCCGAGGAAGAAGCAAGTGTGGTTTGCGAAGATGACCCTCTGGCAACACCGGACACCGGATTGGAAGACATAGACTTCTGTCTGGAACTTCTGCACAGCGACATCATCAATGTAGCCTATATCCTGGAACTCATTGCTGATCTGGATCCCTATAGCACGGACTATTCGGAACGCCGCCAGCAAATCATCGACACGATGATAAAGGATGCCGAACTCCGCAGCAAAGCCAAGCTGATTGACGGATTCATTCAGAAGAATGTGGATGATGACCGGGACAGTTTCATGGCCCGTAAGAAAAAGGCAGACGGTACGAGCGACCTGGAGGAAAGGTTGAACGACTATATCACCACGGAACGCACGTACGCCATCAACCGGCTTGCAGAAGAAGAGGAACTGGATTCGGCCGTTCTCAACCATTACCTTTCGGAATATGACTATCTGCAAAAGGAAAAACCTGAAATTATTCAGGAGGCTTTAAAAGAAAAACATCTGGGGTTAATCAAAAGACGTAAGACCTTGGCAAGAATACTCGACAAGTTGCGGAGTATTATCCGCACCTTCAGTTGGGAATAATATAGTAAACAATTAGAAAAAAACAGATATGAGCGAAGAATTGCAACAGAAACTCCGTGATCAGCTTTGGGAAGTAGCCAATAAGCTGCGCGGTAATATGTCAGCCAGTGACTTTATGTATTTCACCTTGGGATTTATCTTCTACAAGTACCTTTCAGAGAAGATAGAAAAGCATGCCAATGATGCGTTGGCAGAGGATGAAATTTCTTTCAAGGAACTCTGGACAATGGAGAAAGATGAAGATGTGGAAGAATTGCAGGAAGGTGTGAAAACGGAATGTCTGGAGAATATCGGATATTTTATTGAGCCCGACTTCCTCTTTTCTTCAGTCATTGAAAGCATCAAGAAGAAGGAGAATATCCTTCCCATGCTGGAGCGTTCCCTAAAGCGGATTGAAGACAGTACACTCGGACAGGACAGCGAAGAGGATTTTGGCGGACTTTTCTCGGATATAGACTTGGCTTCACCGAAGCTGGGTAAAACAGCCGACGACAAGAATACACTAGTCAGCAATGTGCTTCTGGCTCTCGATGACATCGATTTTGGCGTGGAAGCGTCGCAAGAGATTGATATTCTCGGTGATGCTTATGAATATATGATTAGTCAGTTTGCTGCCGGTGCGGGAAAGAAAGCCGGTGAGTTCTACACACCCCAGGAAGTCAGCCGCATTTTGGCTGAGATTGTCACCATTGGCCATACCCGTCTGCGTAATGTGTATGACCCAACTTGTGGCAGTGGTTCATTGTTGCTCCGTGCCGCAAGCATCGGCAAAGCCAATGAGATTTTCGGTCAGGAGAAAAATCCCACGACCTACAACCTGGCTCGTATGAACATGCTTTTGCACGGTATAAAATTCAGCAACTTCCGTATCGAAAACGGAGATACGCTGGAAGCGGATGCTTTCGGTGACACGCAGTTTGACGCTGTTGTGGCAAATCCTCCTTTCTCTGCAGAATGGAGTGCTGCCGACAAGTTCAACAACGACGACCGTTTCAGCAAAGCCGGACGGCTTGCTCCACGTAAGACAGCCGACTATGCTTTTATTCTCCACATGATTTACCACCTGAACGAAGGGGGAACAATGGCATGTGTAGCTCCTCACGGAGTGCTCTTCCGTGGAAATGCTGAAGGAGTAATCCGCCGCTTCCTCATTGAAAAGAAAAACTATGTGGATGCCATCATCGGTCTGCCTGCCAACATATTCTATGGCACCAGCATTCCTACCTGCATCCTGGTATTCAAGAAGTGCCGCAAGGAAAATGACAACATTCTGTTCATTGATGCCAGCAAAGAGTTTGAGAAGGTAAAGACGCAAAACAAGCTCAGAGAGCAGCACATCCGGAAGATTGTGGACACGTACCGTGAACGTAAGGAAATAGAGAAATACAGCCACTTGGCTTCTCTCGAAGAGGTTGCGGAAAATGACTACAATCTCAATATTCCCCGATACGTAGATACGTTTGAGGAGGAAGAACCGATTGACATCCACGCTGTCATGAAGGAAATCAAGGAATTGGAAGCCAAACGTGCAGACCTCGACAAAGAGATTGAGGGCTATCTGAAAGAATTAGGACTGGTAGAATAAGCAAGAAAGAGACTGACAATGAAAGGTTACGCAAAACCGTTACATGAATTTATAGAAGGTCATAAAATTCAATTTGTAATACCTGTCTACCAACGCAATTACGATTGGTTGATAGACAACTGTGACCAGTTATTTAGCGACTTGGTAAAACTAAGCCGTTCCAACAGAAATTCGCATTTCTTTGGATCTATTGTAACGTCATCAGCTGATAGTGGTTACAATAGATTGGTGATTGATGGTCAGCAGCGCTTGACAACTATTTCACTTCTTTTATTGGCTGGAATAAAGGCGGTGAAATCAGGTACTATAGAGATTAGCGAAGAATCAAAAATAGAAGAAGCATACGAGGTATTCCTAAAAGCAAAGTTCTGTAATTCTGAGCGCAAAATTAAGTTGGTTCCCATAGAAAATGACCGTATTGCATACGATAAAATCTTCAATAATGAAGAGATCTTTGACGAAGAATCCAAAGTAACTCGCAATTACCGCCATTTCTATGATTTATTGACAAAAAAGCCACAGGCTCTTTCGTTTGACCAACTGCTTGACGCTATTGAACGATTGCAAATAATATCCATAGAATTGGATTGTGAGGATGATGCACAGCTTATATTCGAGAGTCTAAACTCAACCGGATTGGCTCTTACTGAAGCTGACAAAATACGCAATTACCTCTTAATGTCCTTGACACCAGAGGATCAACAGCTGTGCTTCAAGAACTACTGGCAAAAAATAGAACAAGCAACAGAAAACCAACCGACCAGGTTTTTGCGTGACTATCTTACTATTCAGCAACAGTTACAGCGTCCGGTCCGTCAGTCAAACATCTACCTTGAGTGGAAAAGATATATGGATGGGCATAACCGCAAAGAAGAATTGGTTAAAATGCTTGATTATGCGCACTACTACCAGCAAGTGACAGAAGCAAAACTATCTACACCAAAACTTTCGGAAAAGATGCGGCATATCTGCAATATAGAAACAGATGTGACCAATGTGTTCTTCATTCAATTCTTGAATTACGCTTCACTAAATAGTCTTCCTGAAGATGAAATATTCAAAGTTATTGATTTGATTGAGAATTATTTGGCAAGGCGTATTGTGTGTAACATGCCGGGAAATGCCCTTACACAGGTTTTCTGTGCACTACACAAAGATGTTCTCAAAAGCATAGAGATGTATAGTTCTGCCAACGTGGAAATTGACAATTCTTATGCCGACATATTGGCTTATCATATCATGCGACGTGATGGCAACTACCAATTGCCAAGAGACATGCAGTTTGTAGAAGCAATCAAGACTCGTGATGCCTATCATATGCTAAAACCATTCCAGATTTTCCTCTTTGAACGGTTGGAAAACTCGGTACATGGCGAATACAACGATGTGGCAGCAGACATGAAAAAGAAAGATGCCACCATTGAACATATTATGCCTCAAACCCTCAATGGAGACTGGAAAGCCATATTGGGAGATAACTTTGAGGAGATACAAGAAAAATATCTTCATACCTTTGCCAACCTGACTCTGACAGGTATCAACAGCGAGTTAAGCAACAAAGCTTTTGAGATAAAACGTGATGGCAAGACTATAGGAAAGGAGGTTTATCCAGGATATAAGAATTCCAAGTATCGCTTGACGAAAGGTGTTACCTTGTGTGAAAAATGGACAGAAACCGAACTGCAAAATCGATGCAAAGAAATAGTGGAAACATTTTTGCGGCTCTACCCATTACCACAAACGACATTCAAGCCACTGCCGCAACCGGTAGACGAAGTTTCTTTAGATAAGGAAAGCTTCATTCCAACAAATAGAAATCTGAAAGGGTTTCGGTTGTTTGGCAATGAATATACGGAAATAACTTGGAAAGGGATGCTTTTGCGAGTTGTTAAACTGGTAATGGATCGATATATGGACATCGTAGATACACTTTATGATGCCGAAGGATTCTTTTGGTCTGCCAAGCAAGCAGATACAAGATATTGTACGCTAATTGCTCCACAAAAATATCTATGGACTTCAATGGATAACAGAAGTAAACTTCGTTGCTTGCGTTTTCTGTTTGAAAAATGTGACATCGCCGAGTCTGAACTAGTGATGTTGCTTGAACCGATAAAAGAATAAAGTATTTATGGAATACATAGATTTCAAGAAATTGGTAGATGCTCTGACTTCCAAGCCTAAAGAAACAGAGTGGCTGGAATTCAAGCACAATTTTCATTCTAAGGAAGAGATTGGTGAAAGAATCTCCGCCTTGTCAAATAGTGCCTATTTATGCAGTATGCCTTTTGGTTATATAGTGTTTGGTGTTAATGATGAAAATCATGATGTGGTAGGTACAGATTTATATGGAAAGCAGAAGATGGTTGGCAATGAAGAACTTGAATCTTGGTTATCAACGAGATTGAATCCCCGGATTGATTTCGAAATTATAGATGATTTCGATTACGAGGACAAAGGGCATATCTGTATCTTCAAAATACCAGCCACTACCAATCGTCCGGTTAGTTTTTTGCATGAATCATATATAAGAGTTGGCACAATAACACGTAAGTTAAAGGATTTCCCTGCAAAAGAAGCGAAGATTTGGAAAGGCAGTCAGAAACCTTTGGAAAAAATTATCTTGAAAAAAGGCTTGACTGGACAAGATGTTTTCTCATTTCTTAGTGCAGAAGCCTATTTCGACATGATGCACCTGCCGCTTCCACAAGACACAAATGGTATCTTGGACCGTTTCCTGTCTGAAAAACTAATCGTAACAGATGAGGTTGGTTACGGCATCACTGAACTTGGGGCTATACTGTTTGCCAAGCATCTTTCTGATTTCGATGGTTTGAAACGTAAGATGGTGAGGGTTATTGTCTATAAAGGTAAAAGTAAGATTGAAACTATTCGTGAACATAATTTCGATAAAGGCTATGCCATAGGCTTTGAAGAAATGGTTGCATGGATAAATAGCCAGCTTCCTGCCAATGAAGAAATCGGTTTGGCTCTAAGAAAGGACGCTCGCATGTACCCGGAAATAGCCATTCGTGAGTTGACCGCCAATATGATCATCCATCAAGACTTTTCGGAACAGGGTTTTCCGATGATAGAAATCTATTCTGATCGTATAGAATTCTCCAATCCAGGACAGCCACTTATCAGCGTGGAGCGTTTCATCGACGAATATCAGTCAAGGAACGATTCACTCGCTGACATTATGCGCAGAATGGGTATTTGTGAAGAGAAAGGCAGCGGCATGGATAAGACCATATTTTATGTGGAACTATACCAGCTGCCTCCGGTTCGCTTCCAACTGCAAGAGACACGAACCTCTGCGACTGTATTTTCCTATCGCAAATTTGCCGACTTGGATAAATCCGAGAGAGTAAGTGCCTGTTACCAGCATGCTTGTCTTAAATATGTGTCGAATGAGAAAATGAGTAATCAGTCCCTTCGTGCTCGTTTGGGTATTGAGGATAAGAATTATCCTATGGCTTCAAGAATAATTAGAGATACCTTAAAAGCCAAGTGGATAAAAGAAGAAAACTCTGAAGGAAGCAACAGACATAATTATATTCCATATTGGGCATAGATCATGTAACTGGCATGTAACTGAAAGGCTCAAATAACTATCAAAAATGGCTCAAGCTCCCTTATAATAGGGTATAAAGCATATAACTACCATGTAACTGGCATGTAACTGAGCCATGATTGGAAAACGTAAATTAAGGATTAAAAATGACAATGACAACAAATAAGAATCATAATAGCCCCAATGTCCCAAATCTCAGATTTCCGGAGTTT
>UMJL01029018.1_pt1 | contig 11685 bp, 10 predicted proteins | sample 1966071 | NCBI WGS metagenome assembly UMJL01 (sample SAMEA4836148, study PRJEB28245) | human gut metagenome | biome: gut microbiome; material: fecal sample | place: Denmark | collected 2008
GGCATTTTGGGAAATAATCTCCAAAATTTGACGGTCCAGATTGTCTATTTTCTCCATAATATACGTTTGTAAAATACTTGTTGTTATCAAATAGTAAGCAAATATAGAACTTTATTTTAATTTTATCTATAGAAAAGGCAGAAAAAATAGGGAAAAGTAAAAAAAGAAGCGGGTGAGACCGATGCTTTTGCATCATTTGTCTCATCCGCTCCGTTTGTCATTTTGACAGCAGAAGGGGCTTCCGCTTATTTCTTCTTGCCGATACCTACCAGTTCAAGCTCGAATATCAGAGTAGAGAAAGGCTTGATATCTGCACCCATGGATCTTGAGCCGTAAGCCAGATCGTAGGGAACGTAGATTTCCCACTTCGAACCAACAGGCATCATGGTCAGAGCCTCTGTCCAACCCTTAACAAGCTGGTTGGCACGGAAAGTAGCGGGCTGTGACTTACCGTCCTTGTCCTTGCGCTTGTATGAGCTGTCGAACTCAGTACCGTCAATCAGCGTACCTCTGTAGTTCACCTGTACATAGCTGGTGTCGGCAGGAATCTCGCCTGTACCCTTGGTCAGGATCTTGTACTGCAAGCCGCTCTCTGTCGTTACCACGCCTTCTTTCTTCTTGTTCTCTTCCAGGAACTTCTTGCCTTCGGCGATAACGTCGGCATACTGCTTCTCGAGAGATTTCTCTCTTACAGCTTCCATCTGAGTCTGCATGTAGCCCTGAGCGAACATCTTGTCCATCTGGCCCTTGCCCAGCACGCCGGCGATGAAACCTGCGAGCAGGTTCTCACGGCTGAGGCTCTGCGTAGAGTCGTTGCCGAAAATCTGCTGGTTGAAACCTTCAACCCACTGCTTGCTTACCATCTGACCAACCTGCAGACCAGTCATATAGGCTACGTCCTTGTCGCTGATGCGGGCAGCACCTTCGTTGAAACCTTTGATGAACTCGGCCATCTGGGTGCTGTCGATGCCCTGCTGCATAAAGAACTGATCGATACCGTCGGTACGAGCCATACCGATAGCATAAGAGAGTGAGTCAATGTCTGTTGACAGATTGGCCTTGGGGGCCTGAGCTGTACAAGATGACAGGGCAGCTGCTGCGGCCAGCGTCATCATAAATGTTACTTTCTTCATTTTGTCTTTTGATTATTTTTTATTTGGATAATATTTTCAGAAGTTCCACTTCGAAGATCAGCGTGCTGTGGGGAGGAATCATCTCGCCTGCGCCGTGTGCGCCATAACCCAGCTCGCTGGGGATGTAAAGTTTCCACTTGGCACCTTCGGGCATAAGCTGGAGAGCTTCCACCCAACCGGGGATTACCTGGTTGACACCGAACGTGGCGGGCTGGCCGCGCTTGATGGAGCTGTCGAAGAGGGTGCCGTCTACCAGCGTACCTTCGTAGTGGCACTGCACCTGGTCGTCTATCTTGGCATAATGGCCTACATTGCCTTCCTTGATCACTTCGTATTGCAGGCCGCTGGGCAGAGTCACCACGCCCGGACGCTGCTTGTTCTCTTCAAGGAACTGCTTGCCCTTCTCGATGTTCTCCGCATTGATGCGGGCTTCCATTTCTTCGAAATATTTGTTTACGATGTCACGGGCCTCAGCATGTGTGATTTCCGTCGGATTACCGTTGAGCACGTCGCTGATGGCGCGTGCAAAGTCGTCTACCGAGATGCCCTTGGCACCCATGCTCAAAAGATTCTGACCTATACCCAGGCCGATTGCATAACTGAATTTGTCCATAGTTCTTTTCAAATGAGTGGCAAAAGTAAGGCTTTTATTTGAATGTTAACGGGTTGCAGTATTTAATTTTTCTTATTTTATGAGACAATATGCGCCCGCTTTCCCTATCTTTGCTAGATGAATGCTTAAAGAAAGGAGTAAAAGATGAAAAATCTGGTAGTTTTGTCGGGCGCAGGCATGAGCGCCGAAAGCGGCATCAGTACCTTCCGCGACGCAGGAGGCCTGTGGGACCGCTATCCGGTAGAGCAGGTGGCCACGCCCGAAGGGTATATGCGCGACCCCGAACTGGTCATCCGCTTTTATAACGAGCGGCGCAAGCAGCTGCTCGACGTGAAGCCCAACGAGGGGCATATCGGCGTGGCGCAACTGGAAAAAGATTTCAACGTGACGGTCGTCACGCAGAACATCGACAACCTGCACGAACGGGCGGGCAGCACGAAGGTAATCCACCTGCACGGCGAGCTGACGAAGATGTGCTCCAGCCGCGCCCCCTACGACCCGCGCTACATCCGCGAACTGAAGCCCGAAGAGTATGAGACACACGCCACCGACCGTGCGGGCGACGGCAGCCCCCTGCGCCCCTTCATCGTGTGGTTCGGCGAAGCCGTGCCCGAAATCGAAACGGCCATCGGCTACGTGGAGCAGGCCGACATCTTTGTCATCATCGGCACGTCGATGAACGTCTACCCTGCCGCAGGGCTGCTCCACTACGTGCCCGCCCGTGCCGAGGTCTACCTCATCGACCCCAAGCCGGTAGACACGCACAGCTCGCGCCCGATACACGTCATCCGCAAGGGAGCGTCCGAAGGAGTGAAAGAATTGCGCGCCCTGCTGGGATGCGGGGTTTCCTGACAAACTCGCGGTAGGATGATATTTCCGCCCCAGGCATTGCCTGTGGAAAAAGCATTGCTTTCTTTGAGGGAAAACAATGCTTTTTTTCATGCAAAACATTGCTTCTTCCGAGGCAAAACATTGCCTGCTTTTCCGAAACAGAAAGCGGGGCGTGAAGAGGCCCTAAGCTTCTCCTCCATTTACTTCTTCAGCAACAGGCGCAGGACGAACCACAAGTGGAAGGCCACTGTACTTGCCCATCCGTAATGGCGGACCATGATGCGGAAGCGTTCCTTGAGCGAAGCCTTGTGGTTGCGTGTCGTCATGCCTTCGGACAGGTAGTCGATAAGGGTAAGATGGGTGTTGTGGAGCACCTTCGACTGCTTCATAATCTTGATGCACCAGTCGAAGTCGGCCGAAAAGCGGTAGCGCAGGTCATAAGGCATCACGAGGTCGCGCCGCGCGAAGAAGGCCTGGTGGCAGACAAGCATTCCCTGGCGGAAGCTCTTCCACGTCAGGTGCTCGGGAGCCTGGAGGCGGCGCATGCGCAGGAAGTGGCCTTCATGATCGACCAACTCCGTCTCGCCATAGAGCACATCGGGCAGCAGGGTACCGTGTATGGAGTGCACCATCTGTTGCAGGGTGTCGTCTTCGTGGAAGCTGTCGCCTGCGTTGAGGAAGCACAGATAGTCGCCCGTAGCCAGACGGATACCCTTGTTCATGGCGTCGTAGAGCCCCTTGTCCGGCTCGCTGACAACGACGGAGATGCGCTCGCGGTAACGGTTCACAATGTCCATGGTGCGGTCCTTCGAGGCACCGTCCACAATGATGTACTCCACGTGGTGGTAGGTCTGCGAGATGACACTCTGGATGGTGTCTTCGAGGGTCGCTTCGGCGTTGTAGCAGACGGTGATGACACTGAATTTCGGGGTGGGATGATTATGCATTGCTTCCGGTCGCTTTGTTATAGAGGTCAATGTATCGTTTGGCTACGCTGCTCTCCGAGTAGTGGCTGGCCGCCTTGCGGCAGGCCTGTTCGCAGAGGTTGGGATAGTCGGGGTCGGTCAGCGCCCAGCAGATGCCGTTGGCAAAGTCGTCGGCATCCCTGTATCGGGCCACATAACCGTTGTGCAGGTGGTCTATCATCTCGGGGATGCCGCCCACGTTGAAACCTACGCAGGGTGTTCCGCAAGCCATGGCCTCCATAATGGTGTTGGGCAGATTCTCCTCCAGCGAAGGGGTGACGAAGAGGTCGACGGCGTTGTAGATGTCCACAAGCTGGTGCTCGTCCTGCACGAAGTCCAGCGGATAGACGGGGAAGGGCAACAGGTCGGCCAGCTGGCCCGACTGTCTGCCGAAAGCGACCACGGCCAGCCGTTCCTTCAGCTCGGGGTGCTTGTCGGCCAGCAGGCGGCACGATTCTATCAGGTAGTCTATGCCCTTGCGCTTGTCGGTAATCTTGACCGAACCGAAGAGGAGGAGCCGCTTGTCCGACGGGAGACGCAGACGCATGCGAGCGGCCTCACCGTCGTGCGGGCGGAAGAGGTTTATGTTCAGCGGGTTGGGGATGCATACAATCTTGTGCCCTGCCGTGAGCGCACTCTGGCGGGCCTTCTCTTCCAGCCAGTGGCTGCATGCCACGAAAGTCAGCGGATAGTCACGATAGAGACGCTGCTTGCGGCGGAAGATGCGGTAGGAAAGATCGTGCCGATGGCCTCCGCCGTAGAGGAAAGGACACGAGCCGCACTCCTGCCCGTAACGCGTACATTCGCGGGCATGGTGGCAGATGCCTGTACAGGGCCACATGTCGTGCATGGTCCAGACAACAGGCTTGCCCGAGGCCAGTATCTTCTCGATGTTCTTCAGCGAAAGCATACCCTGGTTGATCCAGTGCAGGTGGATGACGTCGGCCTGCTGGAATTCGGGCAGAGAGGTGATGTCGGTACCCGCATTGGCAATGTCTACGGCAAAGAGGTTGTTCTTCTTGAAGCGGTTGGCCTTCCAGATGACAATGCGCTCCCACACAAACTTCCACACCAGCCGCCAGCTACGCCGCAGGGCCACGACGGTAATCTGTTCGGTCTGCTTGTCGCGCACCAGCAACTTGGCCTTGATGCCGTTGTTCTTCAGGGCTTCTGTCAGGCGGCTGGCCGCTACGGCTGCTCCGCCGATACGTTCGGATGTATTGATAAGCAGGACTCTCATCTTGTTGAATTGTCAATTGTAAAACAGAGAATAGACAACGAAATGCCCGTTATTTGGCGCAAAAGTAGTGGTTTTCGGCGAGAAACGGTACAAAGTCACACAGATTATTTGTACTTTTGCCCGTGTTTATAAATAAAGATATTCAATGAAGAAGGTTGTATTCGTAGGTTTGGGCTACATCGGTCTGCCGACGGCGGCTGTAGCGGCCCATCATGGTTATCAGGTCGTGGGAGTGGATGTCAATCCGTCGGTTGTCGAAACCGTCAATCAAGGGAAAGTTCATATTGTGGAGCCCGACCTGGAGCGGGTAGTGCGCGAAGCGGTGCAGAGCGGCAACCTGCGCGCCGTGACCTGCCCCGAAGAGGCCGACGCCTTCGTCATCGTGGTTCCTACCCCCTTCAAGCAGAACCACAGGGCAGACATCACGTATGTGGAGGCGGCCACCCGTTCGGTCATCCCCTGCCTGCGCCCCGGCAATCTGTTTGTCATCGAGTCCACTTCGCCCGTATTCACTACCGAGCGGATGGCTGAGCTTATCTTCAGCCAGCGCCCCGAGCTGAAAGGACAAATCTTCATAGCCTACTGCCCCGAGCGGGTGCTGCCCGGCAATACCCTCTACGAGCTGGTACACAACGACCGCGTCATCGGCGGCATCGACGCAGCGTCGACCGACAAAGCCGTCGAGTTCTATTCGGCCTTTGTGCAGGGCAAGCTGCACCGCACCAACGCGCGCACAGCCGAAATGTGCAAGCTGACGGAGAACTCCAGCCGCGACGCCCAGATAGCCTTTGCCAACGAGTTGTCCATGATCTGCGACAAGGCCGGCATCAACGTCTGGGAACTGATCGAGCTGGCCAACAAGCATCCGCGTGTCAACATCCTCTGGCCGGGTTGCGGCGTAGGAGGACACTGCATCGCCGTAGACCCCTGGTTCATCGTATCCGACTATCCCGAACAGGCGCAGCTCATCAAACGTGCCCGCGAGACCAACGACTACAAAGCCGACTGGTGTGCCAACAAGGTGCTCGACGCCTGCCACGCCTTTGTGGAACGCAACGGACGCGAGCCGGTAGTGGCCTGCATGGGGCTGGCCTTCAAGCCCGACATCGACGACCTGCGCGAGTCGCCCGCCAAGTACATCGCTTCGCGCATCGTTTCGGAAAGCCGTGCCGAGGTGCTCATCGTGGAACCCAACATTCCTTCCCACCCCAGCTTCCACCTGACCGACTGCCGGGAAGCCTACCGCCGTGCCGACATTGTGGTATGGCTGGTGCGCCACACGCCTTTCCTCGGCATCGCCCGCGAGGAGGGGAAAGTGGAGCTGGACTTCTGCGGCGTGAGAAAGCAGAAATAATGGAAAATGGAGAATGGATAATGGATAATTCATTCTTCATTCTCTTCATTGTCAATTATCAATTCTCAATTATCCATTATGAAAAAGATTCTTCTCGTCTTCGGTACCCGCCCCGAAGCCATCAAGATGGCTCCGCTGGTCAAGGCATTTCTGAAAGACACGCAGCACTTTGACACGCGCGTCTGCGTCACGGCCCAGCACAGGCAGATGCTGGACCAGGTGCTTCAGGTATTTGATATCCGTCCCGACTATGACCTCAACATCATGGCTCCGGGTCAGGACCTCACCGACATCACCTCGCGGGTGCTGCTGGGCATGCGGGACGTGCTCGCCGACTTCACCCCCGACGCCGTACTGGTTCACGGCGACACCACCACCGCCATGGCCGCCGCGCTGGCCGCCTTCTACCGGCAGATTCCTGTAGGTCATGTGGAAGCGGGTCTGCGCACCTACAACCTGATGTCGCCCTGGCCCGAAGAGATGAACCGCCAGGTGGCCGACCGCATCTGCACGTGGTACTTCGCGCCTACCGACCAGTCGCGCCGCCATCTGCTGGACGAGGGAGCCGATGGGGAGCATATCTTCGTAACGGGCAATACGGTAATCGATGCCCTGCTGATGGCCGTCGACATCATCGACAGCCGCCCTGACGTACGCCTGCTGGTAGAGCAGGAGTTGCGCACCAAAGGCTATGAGGTAGGCGCACGTCCCTATATCCTCGTCACCGGCCACCGTCGGGAAAATTTCGGCGAGGGTTTCCGACACATCTGCAGTGCCATCCGCCGCATCGCTACCGAACGGCCTGAACTCGACATCGTCTACCCCGTTCATCTGAACCCGCACGTGCAGCAGCCCGTCTACGAACTGCTTTCCGACCTTCCGAACGTATTCCTGACGGCTCCGCTGGACTACCTCCCCTTCGTTTACGCCATGCGCCACGCGCTTCTGCTGCTCACCGACAGCGGCGGCGTGCAGGAGGAAGCTCCTTCACTGGGCAAGCCCGTACTGGTGATGCGCGACACGACCGAACGCCCCGAAGCTGTCGAGGCCGGTACGGTGCGGCTGGTGGGCACGGATGCCGATGCCATCGTGAGCAACGTCAGCCTGCTGCTGGACAATCCCGACCTGTACCGCCGCATGTCCGAGACGCACAATCCCTATGGCGACGGTCATGCTTGCGAACGCATTTTGGCGGCGATGAGGCGATAATCAGCGGTTAACGGTTAGTAGTTAGCGGTTAGTAGCCATGCGGACGATTACTAACCACTCACCGCTCACCACTAACCACTAACTCAAACGCCCGCAAATACCGTCCGGCCACCGTATCGAGATTGATCTGCTCGCGGATGATGCGTTCGGACGCCTGTCCCATCGCGCGGCAGCGTTCGGGCGAAGCCAACAGATGGTCCAGTGTCCGGGTCAGGCTGTCGACGTCGCCGTCGCGGAAGAAAAGGCCGTTCTGTCCGTCGGCCACCAGATCTCGTTCCGTTCCGTCGCACACGGAGCAGACCACCGGCAGGCCGTAGGTCATGGCATCGTTGATGGAAAGTCCTCCCATACCGGCCAGTACATACACCATCGATTCGTGCATACACGCCCCCAGTTCCTTCGGATCGTAAATGGCACCGGTAAAGCGTACACAACCCGGAACAGAAGGCGTATCCCTGTCGGCCACCGTCAGGTTCAGGTGGCGAGCCTGCTGTTTCAGGCTCTCCAATTCGGGACCGTTGCCCACGACGGTCAGTTCGGCGTCGGGATACTTTCCGGCCAGCCGGGCAAAGGCATCAATCAGCAGGTCCACCCGCTTCCATTTCACCAACCGCCCGATGTGCAGCAGACGCCGGTGGCAGGGCGGCAACAAAGCCGGGGCCGCTTCCACCGCCTGCCGTTCGCCGAGCAGGGCTTCGGTATCCGTGGCATTGTAGGTGACGTATATCCGTTCGGGCTTGACGCCATACGAGGGGATAATCTCATGTCCCACGCTGGAGTAGCACAGGATGCCTGCACAACGCGCATAGCAATAGCGGCGTAGACGGGCGATGAACCACTGGCGCAGCAGGAAAGCCGCTCCACGACTTTGCAGGCACATATTCTCGTCGTACATGGGGTGCTGGCGGAAGTAAGTACGGATGCCTCCGTAGGGAGGAGTCTGGAAGGGGATTTCGCGGATGACGGCCCGCGCTCCGCAGTCCTTGAGGGCGCGCCTCAGGGCAGGCTGGAAAAAGAGTAGCAGGAAGTAGGGCCAACCCATGACCACGAGGTCGGGCTTCTCCCGGCTTATCAGGTCGGGCAAGGCGGGGAAGGCACTCTTGCCGTAGAACATTTTCTTTTCGGGTGTAGTCAGATGGCGGTATGTACCACCCTCCACCATCTTCACTCCCTGACCGATGGTGGCGTTCCCTTTCTGCGGAGTTACGACTACGATATCCACACCTTTTTTATATAGTTTCTCGAGCAGGGCATTCAGGTAGTGGGGAATGCCTCCGAAGGTGAGCAATACTTTCATTTTATGTTGTTTTAATCGGGTTATCAAACAGAGTTTCCTGCAACGTTTCCAGACAGGAACGGAGGCGGCCGAGGCTGTGTTGCTGCAAGTAACGGTCGTAGGCCCCGGTACGGTCTGTCGCGTCGTGACAAAGGTCTGCAATGGCTTTCCGGCAGGCGTTGGTATCCGTTTCCACAACGACGCGTCCGGTACCGTATTTCTCAGCCCGCCATCCCATGCAGGCACCCTGACTGACGACAACCGGCCGCTGGAAAGCAGCCGCTTTGGTCAGCAGGTTGCTGCTTCCGGTAAAGTTCCGGTAAACGGCAAAAATGACATCGCTGGCGGTAACCAGTGCATTGAAGCAGGCTTCATCGGGAATGCGTTCCAGCGAGAAAAGGCAATTCGTGCGGCCGGATTCCAGCGACCGCAGGCGGAAAGTTTCTGCCTCGTCCAGCCACGAACGGCCGGCAATAAGGAAGAAATATTCGTCTTCGGGCAGCAGTGGAATGACTTGCTGCAGCAGGGTGACTCCTTTCCGCATGCCGATAGAGCCCAACAGGGAAACAATCTTCCGCCCGCCTGCCCGCTGCCGAAGCGTCTGCAACAACGGATAAGAAGGGTCAGGAACCGACAGATCGGCAAAATCGGGCATACACCACACGTGCGGTTGGAAGGCTTTCAAGTCATCAGCCGAATATTCATTCAATACACCGACGCCCACACAATGGGAACTGCCCAGGTAAGGACGGACGTCCGGCATTCCCTTCTGCCAGCGGGGCAAGGCCGATTGGACCAGCAGACCGCTCCAACAGTAAGGCAACAGGCGGTCGAACAGACGCATCGGCCCCAGCGTGGGCAACAAGTCGTCCAGGCAGGGAAAGAAAACCAGGTCCGGGCAGAAATCGTCCAACTGCCTGCGTATTGATTTCAGGTTGCGCAGACGGATGAATGCATTCTGCAGGACGGCCAGCTTTTTCTGCAACGGCCGGTTCGCCGGAAGCGGACGGAGCGGGCGGATATCGATCCGACGGAAAGCCGCCACCTCTTCCGTACCCGACGGTTGCGGAGCCAGCAACAGTACCTCATGCCCCATCCCGGCCCATACGGTGGCAAAAGTCCGGTAGTACGTTTCCCGATGGCCCGATACGGAGCAGTCCACAACGGCTATTTTCAGTTTTCTCTCATTATTCATTTCCTTGAATCGCTTCTTTATATACTGTCAACAGCTTTTGCCCGGCCTGAGCGAAATCAAAACGCTCGGCCACCGAGCGGCGGATGGCCGCCTTGTCAAACTGTTCATAGTGTTCGTAGAGTTCCTGCATCTTCTGGCCCAATACCTGAACGTCGCCGGGCCGGATCAGGTAACCGCTTTCCGGCGTAATGATGTCTTCGGGGCCGCCACAAACGGTACCTATGGCAGGCAGCCCTACAGCCATGGCTTCGATGAAGACGATACCGAATGTCTCCGCATAAGAAGCCAGCACGAATGCATCGCTGCGGGCCAACAGCTCGGCCACTTCTTCACGCGGAAGCCTCCCGGCCAGGCTGACTTGCCCTTCCAGATGCAACCCGTGAATCTGTTGCCTCAGATTGTCTTCTTCCTCACCGTCGCCGGCAATGACGAGCGACACATGGGGCTTGTCAGAAAAGTGCCGGGCAAAGGCGTCTATCAGTTCGGCAAACCCTTTCCGCCTGCTCAGATTTCCCACACTGACAAAGGTGAAGGATTTCTCCTTCTCCGTCCGCTTCCCACAGGGACGGAACGTACGGATGTCAACAAAATTGGGAATTACGATAGCCTTGTCCGGACGGTCCAGATAGGGCGTAAGGTTCTGCTTCAGTTGTGTTCCCACGCAAATAACCTTTCTGGCGTCTTTGTAGGCCGTACGCAAGGTGGCTGCCTGGCCCGGTGTCACCTTTCCGCCGTTGATGGACGAAGCATGTTCGGTGACGACATACGGAATACCGTAGCATTTGCAGGCCAGTCGGGCGGCATAACCGGCCCAAGTGCCGAAATGAGCATGAATCAAATCGGGCTTGCCATGGCGACGGATGTAGATACCTACCGACAACAACGTCAGCAACGACCAAATGATGGCCCCGATCCGTGTAGACAGCTTGGGATTCCAGGCGTGCATGCGCAGGGTAACCACATGCTCGCTCTCTTCTTCCGTCACCTGGAAATGATTCTCCTGACGGAACGTTTTCCAATTCAAATCCTTCAGCAGGCGCTGTTCTACATAGACCAGCCCTGTCTGACACCCCGTCCGCGCAATCTGTACGGCCTGTTCGCGGAACATGTAGCCGCGATGGGAAGGAGCACCCGGCTCGGGATAATACATGGGAAGTATCAGTATATGCATAGGCTTACTGGGATTTGGAGGTTTGTCTGTCCTGATCAATCTGCTCCGCCAGGCTGTCCGAAACACCGCTCACCACCTTCCGGCAGAACATCTTGTCGGAACGATACAGGACAGGCAGGTCTTCCAGAGTCAGATTCTTGATGGCATGTCCGTATTCGATGTAGTGCAGCGGGGTCAGCCCCGAAAGGCCGGGGTAATCGCCTTCGTAGAGAAGAGCATGGCTGGCAAAGGGCGAATTGAATACCAGGGTCTGTATGCAGAGTTCGCTGGGCACAAAACTGGTACGGAAGTAGCGCACCAGCTGTCGTTCGGAACAGAGTTCCTCGTAGATGTATCGGGCACAGGGCAGAGTGACGGCCCAATAATCGGAACCGAAGTATACATCGGCCCGTCGGCCATTGACAAACGTATAAGGCTGCTTGCGCAAGGGCAACATTTTCATCAGCAGGCGGGAGGCTACAATCAGCTTGTTCTTCCACCAGAGGTTCCGCCAGGGCAGGTCGCGGAAGAAGTGGTAACAGCAGACCTTGGAACGCTGGGCACGGTCGGTACAACGGGTGAGGTTCAGTCCCATAATGAATTCCGTATCGGGATGCTCGTCAAAGTAGCGGCGGATGCGCCCGTTGCTCCACAGGGGATAGTCCTGCCCGCTCAGGCAGACTACGCGCATATAGTCGCGGCCGCTATACAACACGGCT